>Ga0308169_10000640_pt1 | contig 47718 bp, 56 predicted proteins | sample PhyBR1_2_FD_202139 | JGI IMG/M metagenome (GOLD analysis project Ga0308169, IMG submission 202139) | Phyllosphere microbial communities from UC Gill Tract Community Farm, Albany, California, United States - DLSLSB.R1 | ecosystem: Host-associated > Plants > Phyllosphere > Unclassified | place... | reverse complement strand
GTGCGGTGCGAGGGACAGTGTCAGAGGGGGCCAGTGGAATGGCTCTGACGAGGAGAGGGACTCGCCGGACGGTCCAGACGTGAGCGGCTGAGGAGGGCGGGGGAGCCGTGTCGTCGTCGTTGTCGACGATGCGGACGTTGTCGCGCACGGCGTGGGCTGCGAGCTGGTCAAGGCCGTGGTGGAGGTGGTCGGGGATGGCGGTGCGCGGGAGGTGGACCGAGACGCGCGGGAGGAGGGCGCGGTGTGGGAGGGTCGACGAGGATGCGGTGCGGAGCGGGACCGAGGGCCGCACCTGGACGGGGGCGGGGACCGAGTGAGTGAGGGCGGCGATAGGGCTCGCCTGTGCTGCCATACTCGAGCTCGCAGGTGCTGGTGGCCGTGAGCGAGAGGGACGAGCGAGGTGAGGGGAACGAGGTGCCGACGTCGTCCACCGCAGCGGGGGCTGTGCACCCGCTCTCCCTGGAACCGGTCTGCGTGTGGCTGAGCTGCTCGAGTACACCCTACAGAGTGGCTATGTCCATGTCCTGCACCGCCCAAGGGCGAGGGCCGGGCTGTCGAGGTGGCTCGAGCGAGTTGGCTCATCTGCTCGCTCGCTCCCTCTCCGCCTCGCTCCTCGTCTCCACCTCGGCCCAGACCTGCCAGCTACCGATTCAACACACGCACAAGACTACTCGCCGCCAACCGACACGCTCAGCGCACCACCGCACCCCGCCCTCGCGCTTCTCGCCCCGCGCGTCCACGTCGAGGGTCCGTCTCCCTCTTCCTCCTCGCCCACCTCCCTCAGCCCCGCTCGAGCTGACTCGACACTCGCGCAACGCAGCCATGGTCCAAGTCGCCGGCCCTCCCTCGCCCCCGCCGCCCTCGGCCTCGTCGCGCGACCGCCTCCTCGGCACCCTCGTCTGCATCGTCCTCCGCGCAAAGAACCTCCCCAACAAGGCCCGCATCGGCAAGCAGAACCCCTACTGCACCATCCAGTACGGCCTCCACAAGAAGCGCACCGCCACCATCGAGCGCGGCGGCCAGCAGCCCGAGTGGGACGCAGAGTTCCGCTTCGAGGTGCCGCGCGACGACCACGCCCTCGCCAACGACGAGCACCTCGCCCAGGGCAGCAACGCCGTCGTCACCCGCGACGGCGGCGTCCTCCCCTCGTCGGCCTCGACCGCCTCGGCCTCAAAGCTCGACAAGGCCCGCCCGAGCACCACCGCCGTCGTCCCCCCGCTCGCGACCGGCTACCCGCCCAACCGCCGCGTCCTGCGCATCGCCTGCTGGGCCGACGACGCGCGCGACCCAAAGCTCATCGGCGAGGGCGAGCTCGACTTTGAGCAGACGGTCAAGTCGGGCAAGTTTGACGGTGCGTCGCCGTCGGTTCCTCCTCTCACGCGCTGCGCTCGGCGGGACCCGTCCGTCGGTTCCGCTCGCGATGCTGCGTCGACGTAGTGGAGCTGACGCTCTGCATCGTGCGCGCAGATTGGGTCCAGCTGTCACGCAAGGGGAGGTACGCCGGCGAGGTCTACCTCGAGCTCACGTGGTACTCGAACGTGCGTCCGAGTCTCGTCGCAGTCCTCTCGCTCTACCCCGCCAGAGGTCCTTAGAGAGTGCTGTCTCTTGCCCAGGTCGTCCTGACATCACTTCCCCTCGCAGGATCCACGTCCCGCCCAGTCGTCGCCGCGCAAAGCCTCGCTCGCCGCCGCCTCGGCGTACGGCGGCGCCGGCTCGCGCGTCGAGGGCCCGTCGGGGAGCGACGACGACGGTGCGGGGGACGACGACGATGCGCGCACCGAGGAGTGGGACGGCGGGAGCCAGGTGGGCCTGAGCGCGCCGATGGGCGCGAGGGCGACGTCGCAGGCGAGCTTTCGGTCGGTACGTCCCTCTCCCTCGCTCTTTCACGCTTCGGCGTCGGCAAGCACAGGGACATGCACACTGACGCCCTTCCTCGACTTCGCAGGCATCCGGCCCGCCCGCCGAGCTGTCGGCCGACTACCCCGACGCCGACCTCGCCCCCTTGACCTCGTCCTTCTCGACCCTCTCGATGGCCGCCTCGCACCGCCCGCCCCTCCCTCAGCCTCCCGCACCTCGACACGCCGCCGCGTCGCCGTACCCGCAACCGCACCCGCACGCCCAGCCGCACGCGCATCCGCCCGCTCAGGCCCCGTACGATCCGTACGCCGCCTACCGCCCCGCGCCGCCCGAGCCGTCGACCTCGACCGCGCCCTACGGCACCGCAGCGACCCCGAACCCGTACGTCTACGACGGCGACCGGCGCGAGAGCTACCCTTCGAGCTCGCCCGCCGCCCCGTCCTTCGGCCCGAGCCCGAGCGGGCCTTACTCGCACTCGCCTGCGCAGGCGCAGCCGTACCAGTCGCCCGGCCCCGCACAAGGGCCCTACGGCGCGTACCCGCCGCCGCCGTCGCTCGGCGAGTTCGGGCAGTACGCGGGCGCGCCGCAGCAGCCGCAGCGAGCGATGGGCGAGTTCGAGCAGCTCGCGCACGAGCACTATGCAGGACAGGGTGCGTCGACTCGCTCTACATCTCTCTCTCCTCTCTCATGTGCATCGAGGAGCGGACCTTTGCTGACTTGCAGCTCGCTCGTGCGCAGGCTACTCGCACGCCTCGACCTCGGGCCCCTCGCCCCACTACGCCTCGCCGCTCCCGCCTCCTCCACCGCCTTCCTCCTCAGCCCCGCCCTTCCAGCCGTACGCGCCCGCGCTCCCTCCCGCGCCCGTCCCTCCCACGCCGCAGCCGCCCTACCCGTACTCGCACCCGCACCCAAATCCTCACGCCCACTCGCACTCGGCCCCGCCGCCCGCCGCGCCGTACCAGCTCCCGCAGCCACCTGTGCCGCCCATCCCGCCTAGCTCGTCGCCGTACTGGACCCAGCCGTACCCGCCTCAGCAGCAGCACGCCCTCCCGCACGCGAGCTCGTACCCCTCGCTCTCGCACCCGCACCAGCCTCAGCACGCGCAGTACGCCTCGCCCACGCCTTCATCAGCACCGCCTTTTGCTCCTGCGCCGCCGGGCTCATTCGCCCCGCCGCCGCCGCTGCCGCCCTCCTCCCTCGGCACCTTCTCCCCTCCCCCTCCGCCGCCCTCTCTCCGAGGCCACCCCGACTACGCCAGCGCCGTGCCGCAGCCGCCCCTGCCGCCCGCGCCGCCGCAGCATGCAGCCTACGGCGCGTACGGCGCCTTTGCGCCGCCGCCGCCGCCGCCGTCGCTCGTCGGAGCGGGAGGAGCGAGGCCGCCGTTGCCGCTTCCGCCGGCGCCGCCGGTGCACCCTTCGGCCGGCGCAGGAGCTGTAGGAGGAGGGATGAGGCCGCTCCCGGGGCAGTTTGCGGCTGGACCGCGGTAGCGCTGGAAGCGGGGGAGGAGGAAGGTAGACCTGGATCTGAAGCCGAGCTCGAGGATGCAGTTCAGCCGCTCGATCGTGTCCATGACCCTGTGGCTGCAGTGCGACTGTGAGTGCGAGTGAGAGCGCGAGCGTGAGAGAGGGTGCAGCGCAGGGCGGCGAGAAGTCCGCCGGACGTCGGACCCCGCCGAGACGACGCACGGACCTCCTCTCGCGCACGGCGCTCTCGCCTCGACCAGAGGCCCGACTCGGCTGTTGAGCTACCGCTGCGCGGCTCGCCGAACACCGCTCCCTCTGCTGAGCTTGCGCTCGGCCGCTGCTGAAGATTGCTCGCCTCGGCGCTCGACTCTCGGCTCATGCTCTCCGCCGGCGCGCTCGTCGTCGCACAGGCATTGCAGGCTCTTCTCTACAGCACAACAAGGAGGATGAGCCGTCGCTCACGACCCAGGCGTGCAGTGCTCGGCGTCGACCCTCGAGTTGCCCCACCAGGCCCAGAAGCTGCCGAGCCCGAGGACGTAGATCGTGAGCGCGTTGATGCTCGTGCCGGCGTCGAGCGCGCTCGATAGGACGTAGCAGTACTGCGCGCGACGGCCGACGGGAGGGTCAGATCGGGTCGGCGGGCGAGGCGAGGGAGAAAGGAGAAGAGAGGGGCGCACCTTCTCGAACCAGCGCGGGCGGTACCGCAGCGCCCAGTACTGGCTCAGCCACGACACGATGAAGCCCGGAATGAGGACGTTCATGGGCGTCTGCGGCGGGCCGATCGACTGCGCACACGAGGGAGAGGTCAGCTCGCTCGCTCGAAGCGGCGGAGGAGGAGAGGGACGGTGGACGCACCCCGTGGAGGACGAGCGGGACGCTGATCTGCTTCCAGAACTTGTTGCCAGTGCGCTTGTACACGAGCCAGGGGATGAGCGGGAGGACGGCGCCGGCGAGGAAGCCCTGCGGGCGAGGTGAACTAAGTTAGGAAGGTCGTCGCAGCGCTGCTCGCCGACGGCTCGAGCAGTGGATGGCGCCGACGTCTCCTGTCGCCCTGCTCGAGCGAGAAGAAGAGAGCAGGATGCGACGCACCCAGTACAGGACATGGTACTGGCCGTCGAAGAACTTGCTCGGACTGATGGCGCCGAAAATGATCGACGCCGTGAAGAAAATCTCGGGTTTGCGGCCGCTCCACTGCTGCGTCGGGTCGTTGAGCGTGCCGTCGAGGTACGGTCGCTTGGCGGCGATGACGCCCTGGATGAGGAGGAAGTTGACGACCGAGCCGAGCGCGGTGCCGTAGCACTGGCTGATGAAGAGGTGCTTGGGCGGGATCTTCATGTAGCTGCGCGAGGAAGAGAGAGGACCGTCAGTCGAGGTGCACGAGGTCCCTCCACCGTGGATCTAGAGAGAGCGAGAGAGACGACGCACAGGCCCAGCTTCTGGTCCGCCGAGAGGTCCAGGGACTGGAGCATGCACATGTAGCCCATGCACTTGAACGTGACGTTGGCGAGCGGCTTGCCCGGCCAGATCCAGCCGGCGACGAACTCGGTGATGACTGCGTGCATGCTCAAGAGCGAAGTCAGCGCTACGCCCGAGAGAGGCTCGACCGTTGCGCCGAGCGAGGCTCGAGCGAGGGCGAGGAGGAGAGGGAGCAGGCGGGCGCACCGTTCAGGCCGAGGACCGTGTTGCTGCGAGACGAGGAATCAAGGACGAGATGGTCAGCTTATGTCCAAGTCGTCGAACGGCCGCACGAGGAACGGTGAGCGGAAGGGCGAGAGGAACAAGAGGGACGCGACGCACGTGATGGCGGCGATGATGCCGACGGGCACGAGGAAGATGATGGCAATGGCGATGGCGAGGAAGAGGCCCCAGATCGGGAGCTGCAGCGGGTAGAACGTGAGGAGGATCATGGCCGCGAGGAGGTTGACGCCAAAGATGGCGGCGTAGAAGGAGGGCGGGACCGGCTCGTACGAGCGCTCGAGCACTGCGGGAAAGAGCTACGAGTTAGTACTGCTCTCGACGACGACGACGACGACGAGGGGGAGCAGGACGCACTCTCGACGTGGATGTCGGCCCGAGCGTCCTTCTTGGCCCAGAGCGCCGCCTTGATGTCGCCCCAGTGCCACAGCGCGACCGTGACGAGGGCACTCGTAAGAACGGCGAAGCTGACGCCGTACGACAGGGCGAAGTACGGCGTGAGACGCAGCGGGCCGACCTCGGCGTACCGCTCCTCGTTGAGCGACAGGTCGGGGTCGAGGATCTCGAGGACGTCGAGGCGCTGCAGCAAGGCGCACGTCAGCGCCTGGTCGAGTGGAGGCTCGAATACGTAGACGAAAGAAGAGACGCACGCCGAAAGTCGCGTTGTAGAGATGCTGCGGGCGAGAGGGTCGTCAGCTCGCTCGGCCTGGAGAAGGTGCGCTTGAAGAGGGAGAGAGAGGGACGTACAGCGGCGAGCGGCGAGTCGTACGACTGTGCGTCCCACAGGTTGAAGCCGAAGTAGAGGATGGGGAAAACGACCCAGAGGTTGAGGGCGAGGCCGGCAAAGTACGAGGCCTGAGCGAAGAAGGGCGTGTAGAGAGCGCCCGTGCCGCCGACGACGGACCAGTCGAGCGAGAAGTTGAGGAAGCCGAAGCCGTCGTAGCCCGAGCCGAGCGTGCGCAGGATGTGCTGTCGCGAAGAGGAGGGAGGCGAGTCAGTCCGACAAGGGCTTGGCGAGACAGGAGAAATGGGGGGAACGACTTATCCAGCTGCGGTTGTCGATGATGCATAGCGTCGCGATGCTCGTCAAGGTCGGGAAGGCGACCGCCGGGAGGAACTGCCAGACGAAGATGGCGACGAACGCGAGGAGGAAGAAGCGCATGCGGTCGCGCGTCTGCTGCTGCAGCTCCTTGGCGCCGCCGTGCAGCGTCTCGTACAGGGCGACCGTGACGAGCTGCGAGGGCCAGACCATGACGGTCGGTCGAACGCTGCGCGCAAGAGGAGGAGCTTCAGTTCAGGTCTGAGGCGAGGCGACGAGGGACGAGGACGAGGAGACGCACAGGAGCTTGTAGGTCAACCCGCTCAACCCAAACCCGATCAACTGCGTCGAGAGTAGCAGCAGGAGGCCGCCGAACATGCCGAGGTCGGTCTTGTAGTAGAGGGACTGGACGGCGATGATCTCGCCGGCGTACGCCGCGTTGGCGCCCGAGCCGGCGAGGATCGAGACCTGCGGGCACAGCCCTGAGTCAGCGTAGGTCGTCTGCATGTCTGTAGGAGAGAGAGGGACGCACGAGGAGGTGCTCCTTCTTGCCGAACGGACCGGGCACGAGCGACTCGGGGAAGAAGCGGTCCGAGAGGCGGCCGAGCGGGAACGACAGGAGGATGATGAAGAACGACGAGAACGACGGCGCGTTGCTCTTGAAGAAGAAGATCTGCGAGACGGAGGCTGCGGGCGAACGAGTGTCGAGGGCGCAAGGAGGGGAAGGCGAGGAGGGAGGGCGAGGTCAGCCTGGGTCCGCACTGCGAGGAGGGGTGGAGGACGCACCTCCGAACACACACAGGATCGTCCCGAGGATGAAGACTCGAGGCGTCAAGCCCGGCAGAGACGGATCGTCCGACTCTGGCACGACCTGCGCGACGAGGAGTCGACGTGAGCGAGCCGACCTGCCTGAGACGAGGGAGCAAAGGGGACGCACCTTGCGCACGATCGCCGCCGCACTGTCCATCTCGTCCTCCCTGAATCTCGCCTCCTCCTCGTCGTGCTGCCCCTCGGTCCTGCGCTTGTCCCGCCTCGCCGCGTCGTCCGCCTCCGAGCTGTCGGGGTCGTCCATGAGCTGCTGGATCTCCTCGTCGTCGTCGCTCTCGTCCTCGTAGCCCGGTGGCCGCACATGTCGAGGCGAAGGGCTGCGCCGCAGCTGCTCGGGCGAGGGAGGGTCGGGTCGGAGCGACGAGGTCGAGGTGGGGAGACGAGAGGGCCCGGCGATAGCGCGCAGCTGGATGCCGTCGTCCGTGTCCGAGTGGCCTGCTATGGGCGAGTACGACATGACTCAGCCGAGCCCGCTCGAGCTGCGAGTGGTGGGCGCGAGTTGAGCGACGCGAGCTGGTCGCGCTCCTCCTCCTCGTCGACGACGCTGTCTCACAGATGAGCGGCTCTCGCGGCGAGACAGGCTGCTCTGCTGTAAGCTACGGTGACGAGATAAGGAGTAGCACAATCACATCTGGGTAGCCGCGCGGCATCCTACACAATAGAACCGCTCACTCGTCCTTGGCCGCCTCGACCTGCTCGATCTCGAACACGACAAACTCGTGGTACTCGCCCTCCATGAGCGTCGCGTACTCGCCGAGCGCCGCCGCGTCGTCCTCTTCGCCCTTGCCCGCGCCGTGCTTCTTGTTGCGCTTGCGCTCGTGCTCGGGCACGAGGAACGACCCGAGCGTCGTGAGGAGCTTGTCGAGCTGTTTCGGCTCGGGCTGCGGGCGGGTGTGGGTGCGAGGGAGTGCCAGCAGAGTCAGCCCGGACGCCCTTGTGCAGCAGCGTGTCTCCTGCAGAGAGAGAGAGGCGCGAGGGGAAGGACGAGACGCACCTTGATGACGGCGCCGAAGTAAGCGGCGGGCAGGCCGTACCGCAGGACGCTCTCGACGTAGGCGCGCACGACCTTGAGGTGAACGAGCACCTGGAAGAGCTCGCTGAAGTTGATGCGCGACAGGCGCAGGAGGTCGGCCTGCCAGGGGGAGAGCGGTTGCGGCGTCAGCGGCGTTCCACAGGCACCAGCCTGCGCCTCCGTCCCCCAGGAACGCACAAAGGCAGAGAAGTGAATCGCTCGACGCACCCACATGTCCTTCTCCTCGACGACGAGCGCCTCGAGCTCGCGCTTCTGCTTCTCGATCGCCTCCTCGTCGTACGTGAAGTCTCGCACGACGAACCTGCACGCACATGCACCTGAGTCAGCGCCGAGCTCGAGGGACGCAGTAGGTGAAAGAGGAGGGGAGAGGGCGACGCACTTCTTCTCGCGAGCCTTCTGCGCAAACTCGTCCTTGACCCGGCGGAAGAGCGTCACCGAGTACAGCACAAACTCGTCGTCCTGCGCGAGCTTGCTGTGCAGCGAAGTGCGAGATCAAGTCAGCAGGTGTGCTAGCTCAAGCGAGGCCGCTGCGAACGAGGAGGGGAGCGCTGCGACGCACGTGGAGGACCTCGGCACGACCATCTGCGTCAACCGCTCGTACGACGTCTCCCACTCCTTGACGATGTTCCTGCGAGGGCACACAAATGACTCGTGTCAGAGCCTTGCTGCGACGAGAGCCGGGTCGAGCGAGGGAGAAGAGAGGGAGAACGCACTTGGGGACGGCGACGAGGATGGTCTCGAGGTACTCGGACCCGTTGGTGCTGGCAAAGTCGGAAGCCGAGACGACGTCTGCCAATGACCGCATCGAAAGGTTGCCGCTGCAGGTAAGAGGGACCGAGTCAGCTGTGTGCGCGCAGCGAGAGGAGGACGGAGAGGGAGGAGGGAGAGGAAGGGGGACGCACGTCTTCTTGCGGAGTGCGGTCGTGACCTGGCCCTTGACGACGGCGTACTGCTGCGACTTGTTCCTCTGCGCGTTCTCGATGCTCGCCACCTCCTTGACGAGCGCATCGACAATGTCGCCGAGGCTGCGCCCGTCGACGCGGTACTTGGACCGGTTCCACTGCCACCGGTCCTGCGCGCTGCTGCTGCCGTCGTCGCCGATGAGGTACGACAAGTAGGGTCGGCCGTCGTCGAGGACGAGGTGCTGCGAGAGGGGCGACGAGCGGTCGTCGACCGGGCGGCTGCCGGACGACGACGAGGACGAGGTGCCGGCGGCGGCAGACGGGGCGGCGTTGGCCGACGTGAGGTTGCGGATCGTGTCGACCGTCTTCTGCACGGTCGACGTGATTGCCGGGTCCTGCTTGGCGAGCGTTTCAGAGAGGGTGAGGAGCGACGAGAGGGTGCCGGTCTGTGGGGGTGCAGGACCATCAGCGACTGCTCGAGGCGGGTCTTGTGCATGCTAGTCCAGTACATAGAGCAGTGTGCGCTGTCCGCGCGCCCTTTCCCGCTGCACCTTGCCGTGCCGAGTGCGCTCGCGCCCAGGGGAGATGACGGGCGGAGGGGGCCAGAGGAGCGAGAGCTCACCTTGAACTGGGGGAACTCGATGAGGGCGGTGCGGCCGAGCTTGCCGTTGCCGAGGGCTTGGTTGAGGTCGTCGAGCTGGTCGTGCGGGTTGGCCGAGTCGAGCTTTGCCGTGACGAGGAGGAGGGACGAGGGGGAGAACTGGCTCATGTTGCCAGGCTGCCGTCTGCTGGATCGGCTCGAGGGGTGGCTGGACGCTCTATCTGGTGCGTGCGAATCGGCGCTAGAGAGCGGCGAGCGTGTGGGACGAGGAGGAGCGGCCCCGGGGCAAGTGGGGGACGACGACGACGAGGAGCGGCCTCTCTCGCTCGCTCTTCTGCGTCAACTGCAGCCAGCCGTGCTGTCAGGCCTCGGCAGGGGCGGTGTAGGCTCGCCCGCCGCCTACAGACTGCCGCCAGCTCGCTCCTCCGCTCTCCGCTCTCCTCCTCCTCGTGCCGGCTTCTGCCCGCCCGGCGGCCGCCGTGGCTGCACCGTTGAGCTGCGGCGTGCAGCTGCGACCATCACAGCTGCCTGGTGGACCCTCCGCACCGGGAGGCGACGCCCGGTCCGCGTCGCAAGCTGTGCCTGCCTGCGTTCTGGCTGTGAGCGCAGCTTGCTCTACGTTCGCGCGCTTCCCTCCGGCTCTTGCTTCCGTTCCTGCTGCTCATAGCTTCGAGGAGACCTGCTGGAGCATGGCGGCCTGCTTTAGACCCACTGGGAGCCTCAGTCGTTCGGCTGCACGCTCGTGCGCTGCGACGAGCTGCTCGGGCCTGCTCGCCTCGGGCCATTCGTGCTCGTGCACGGCTCGCGCTTTCTGGGCTCGGCTCGACGAGTCTGCCCGGTACCGACGACGTATTGCTCGTGACGGCGCCTCCACCGGCAGGCGCCGCACACGTGGTCGACGAGTAAGAGAGGAGCGCTTGGTCGGCGCTCTCCTTTGTCCTCTCCTCTCATTGCTCACGGCGCGTCTGCATGACGATCCCAGCGCATCGCTCGACATTCCGCCGCAGCGCTCGCAGCAACGGTCGCTCGGCGAGACCGGGATCCCTGGCTCGAGAGGCGCGCGCTCGACCTTCTCGGCACGCCCTCTCCCTCGCTCCCTCTCGCCGCCGTCTCGACAGCGACTGGACTCAAGCGCGAGAAGAATGCCGAGACGTTGCAAGCAAGCACGACCGGTAAGAGGAGGTGCAGCGAGGAGGACAGGGCTGCGAGCGCTGTTCGAGCACGCTTTGCGGCTGTCTGCAAAGTAGGGCTTTCCTTGCTTGCTAGCGCCACTCCGCATGTTTCTCCCGCCTTTGTCTGTAACGGACCTCTCTGAGGTATCGCTCGATGTCTACGCAAGGACTACAGCTCGTGGCTCGCCAGCCAAGGGCCGACGTCTGCGCGTGATGAACCGGTCAAGCCAGCCCGCCCGCGCAAGCGGACGGGATTCCGGCTTGTTGAAGCGCGCTTTGCAATAGCCAGGTCACTGTTCAGTTGTAATGCGCGCGCCGGAGCATCTTGTCGCGCAGAGGACGTCGGCTCGGTGAGGGCCTCTCTTGAAGAAGCCGCGCCAGCTGCCTCGTCGAGTGAAACTTCTTTTTTGTCGCCTGGGCGTACTGCTCTTTTGCGCAGACTCTGCCGCGGCCCTCGGTCGGCGAGCGAGGAGCGCGAGGTCGTGAGCGGGGCCGGACCTACGCCGGCTCCTCGCCTCGTTCGACCACCACCGCGCATGCTCTGAGCCGCCCTGCGCCATGCCGGCTGCACTCTCGGCACCACAGCGAGCAGCGTCGACATACCCGGCCGTCCCACAGCGGCACCTCGACTCGCCCTCGCCCACCAAGAAGCGGCGCGTCGAGGCGGGCTCCGACTCTCGCCCGGCACCGCGCCCAGAGCCCTTCAAGCTGTACTCGAGCCCGCACAAGCCTCAACTCAGCCACCTGTGCGCGCGTCCCCCTGCCCCTGCGGGAGTGTGTGGAGCTGACTCCCCTCCTCCACCCAAACAGCCCTCGGCCTCACTCGACCACCCCCCGCTCCCGCCCTCGAGCCGCCACGGTCGTCCAAAACGGCGATGCCGACCCCAACGACCCCGAGCTCCAGTCGCGCCTGCACTCGTCGACGCTCAAGCTCCGCGACGCCTGGGACGACATCCTCCGCCGGCACTCGCTCCCCGCACCCTCCCCTCCTGTCCCCTCTCGCGCACCAGCGCGCTCGCCCTCGAGGCGGCACCGATCTGCGGGCCGCACGCGCGCCATCCCCGTCGAGGAGGACGACATCATCGACCTGGGTACGATGGAGATCGTCGAGGACCGCGGCGTCCTGCGTCGCTCTCGCGCCGGCGCGTTCGCCCTCGGCGGGTACACCGACGCGCTCGACGACGTCCTCGTCGGGCCGGATACGGGCGTCGGCGAGGACGAGCAGGGCGGCAGCAGCGGCGAGGGGCGCGGTGCAGCAGGCGGGGACAGCCACGAGGAGTACGAGGACGACGAGGACGAACCGAACGCGCTCGACAGCGAGGCGTACGCCGGCTCGTCCGACGACGAGCTCGGCGACATGGACGAGCTGCCGTCGCTGCCGTCGCTCCTCTTCCGCGAGCAGCGCCGCCGCGACGCCGATCAGCGCGACCAGCTGCGCGACTTCTGGGAGCACGAGGCGCGCGCGCGAGGGGTGTCCGAGGCGGGAGGCGCAGCGCTAGATGCGGGCGGCGATGCGGGCGGGAACCGCACGCTCGAGGCGGTCGAGGCGGCCGACAACGACGACGAGTTGGGCTTCTTCGCGCCGGCGCCGAGCGTCGGGCCGTCCTCGGCGGCAAGGCCTCGCCGATCCTCCTCGTCGCCGCTCCAGGTCGAGGCCGCAACGCCGTCGCGCAAGACCCAGGCACTGTCGCACGCGCCGTCCACCACGGCGGCGCTGCGCACGGCCGTCGGCGCGGTTCAGCTCGCGTCGTCCTCACCGACTCGGCCTCACGACTCGGCATCATCGGTCCAGCCCCGTCAGCGCTCTTCTGCGGCGGTAGCACCGCCCGAGGACCTCGAGATGGCGTCGAGCCCGGCGTCGGCGGCACGAGCGGCCCGAGAAGAGGTGCGTCCCGCTCCGCTCCCTCCTCTTCCTCCCCGAAGCCGTCGCGCTGACTCAAACTCTCCGCACGCAGACTCGTTCGCACAAGAAGCGCGAGAAGAAGCGCAAGGGCCGCGCGCTCGAGGTCTCGGGCGACGCTTGCGAGGCGCATGAGCAGAAGGGCTCGAGCACGTCCAGCGTCGGCTTTGCGCCCTGTCGCTCAGCCGCGCTGCCTACGTCAAAGCCGGCACGAGGTCTGCAGACGCCGCCAAACTCGTTCACGTCGCGCAAGCACTCGATGTCGTCGGCGAGGTCGGCTCCAGCTCATCCTGTGCGTCCTCCTTCTCCCTCTCTTGCCTCTTCTCTTGCCCGAGCTCGGCCTGACTCCCTGTGCGCCTACAGCCTCTCTCCTCATCCCCTCTGCGCGAGGTCATCGCCGTCGGCTCGCCCTCACCCACCGCCTCGCCCGAGCCCGCCCTTCGCTCGCCAACCGTATCGCCTTCTCCCTCACCCTCGCCTCGTCCCCTCGCTCAGCGACCCGCCCAGCCGTCTCGCTCGCCCTCCCTCGAGGTAATCTATCCTCGCGCCCGAGTGCGCTCGCCCTCCCTCGCCGTTCGGGCTGCGCCCGCTCGGGCCGTCTCCCCCGAGCTCGGCCTCCCTGCGCCTTCGTCGGCGCAGCAGCAGCAGCAGCGACCCAGTACTCGGCAGCAGGTCTACCAGCACCCGACGCCGACGCCGACGCCGCCGCCCGCCCCTCCCGCACCGAGCTCGCGCACCCGCCGTGCTCCCACCGCCGCCGCCGGCAAGACGCCGTCGCCGTACAAGAAGGGCAAGGGGCCCCGGCACTCGTTCGAGCTCGTCATCGAATGCAAGCCGTCGCGCATGAGCATGACGCCGCGCCCGAGTGCGCCGCCGGCGGCGCAGCCTTCGTCGACCGTGCGCGGTGCGAGGAACCCGCCTCGGACGTCGGCGGCCAAGGCCGGCGCCGTCGACGTCGAGATGCGCTCGCCCGGCGGGCTTTCGACGCCGCCGCTGTCGGCGCGCTCGACGAGGGCGGCTCAGGCGCCGGCGTCTGCGCCGGCGCGCAGCTCGACCGTGCCCGCCGTCGCCCTGGAGGCGCCGAGCAGGCGCAAGGGCAAGCCCGGGCACGCCGGCTCGCAGGCGGCCGCCGCCCTGCGTGCAGCGGCGAGGGCCAAGACCGAGGTCGAGCAGGATGAGGCCGAGCTCGACGACGACCCGCTCCTTCTCGAGTCGTCGCCGTCGCCGGTCAAGCGCGCTGCGACGGTCGGGCCGCGCCCGCAGCTGCGACGGGCGGCTACGGCTGCGCCCGGGTCGCTGACGAGGTCGAGCTCGAGTTTGAGGAGGGGCAAAGGGCGCAGGATGACGACGGTCGCGCCGTCATCGTCGTCGAGGGACGAGGTGAGCGGCGACGAGGACGGGTTCGGGGCTTGGTAGGCGGCGCTGGCGCTGCTCAGAGGTGGATGCAACTCGCTTCGTATAGACACTGCGAGCGTCTCTCTGCGAGCCTGCGCCGACGTTGGGCTCGCTTGCACCGCCTCGTCTCGTCCCCCTCCGCCGCGTCGTCCCTCCTCGCTCGTCACTCGACAACCTCGCTCACGACACATCGAGCCCGTCTGGCCGGCCGGGAGCGTGCAGCAGCAACTCATCGCCTGCGCCCCGCCCGCCCACTGCCCACCGTGGCGACGCTCGCGCCCGGGACGCTCGAGGTGGCCCCACTGCACGCTGTGCAGCTGCTGCACCTCGTCGCGTCGCTGTCGTTCACCTGCCACGCCCTCGCCGTCCTGTCGTACCTCCTGTCGCCCTCGCACCTCGTCCTCCTCATCCTGCGCGTCGTCCTCCTCGTCCAGTTCAGCAACCCGCGCCGGACCCACCCGACCCGCAGCCTGCGCTTCTTCCTCGTCGCGTGGATCTTCCAGGCGCTCGGCATCACGGCCGTGCATGCCCTGATGGGCAGCAGAGGCACAAAGGGCCCGAGGGGACACGCGCAGGGCGGGATCCTCCTCGACTTTGTCGGCGTCGGTGCGTCCATCTCTCCCTCGCTCTCTCTCTGTCTGGGTTGCCCGGTCCATCTTCACGATCAACTTGCTGACTCTGAGGCGACCGCTTCGCTCGCAGCCGCCACCCCGTCGACGCTGCACCTCGTCCTCATCGATGTCCTCCTCGCCCTCTTCCAGCTCGCGGTCCTCCTCGTCGCGTTCGGCAGCACCGTCCCCAACGACCTTGACGCGAGCATCAGCGGCGAGGGTGCGAGGGACTACTCGGCGCTGCTCGGCCTCGGCGGCGCGGCGCAGGACGACGCCGAGGAGGACGTGCGGGTGCGTGCGCCGTCGAGGAGGTCGAGGAAGCGGAAACGGCGAGGGTACGAGAGCGTGCCGGGTGGAGACGAGGACGGGTACGAGCTGAGTGAGATGGACGAGGTGCGGCGGGAGGCGCAGGAGGATTCGTTCGGGCTCGGTGCGTCCCTCTCTCCTTCGCTCGACCCTCTCCCTCCCCGCGCGCTGACCTCGCCTCTCTTCCTCGCAGGCACCTACAAGCCCCCCTCCACCTCATCCTCCTCTGCATCCTCGTCCCGCCTCGCCCTCGACCCCTCGGCGCAGTACGTCCGCCTGCCCGTCATCGCCGACCTGCGCCTGCGCACCGTCTGGGCCGAGGTGCGCAAGTCGGCGGCGCAGGTCGACACGGAGCGCGTCGATGCGGGCGTGCGAGGGCTAGAGGAGGGACGAGGCGCGTAGTGTGTATTGACAAGGACTGTACAACTCGGCGAGCAAGCTGGGCGACCGAGAGAAGCTGAGCGGGTTCTCCTTTTGCGGCTCTCGAGAACGGTCTTTCCGCTCTCGCTCTCGCTCTTCGCAAGACGCACAGGCTGCGGCGAACACGACAGAGTTACAGGTGCGATCAACAGGTGCCTGCGGCGCGCCGGCAAGGGCGAGAGTACGAAAGGAACGAGAACGACGAGAAGGACGAGGTGAAGACGACTGGGCGAGAAGGAGGAGAGGGAAGGCCGAACGAGAGGGTGAAGGGTATGCGAGCGGGCGGTGGGATGGACAAGATGCGGCGGGGGCGGCGGGAGCATGGACAGGTGGGACGAAGGCGAGAGGGCGAGGGGTGCGAGCGCGTTCTCCTAGCCCATCGAGAGGTCCTTCTGCGAGCGGCGATGCAAGCACTCGTCAGCAAGTGGAGCTCTGGAAGACTGAGAGCGAGAGAGGGAAAGCTGACGCACAAGGAACTTGTCAAAGTCGTCCCTCCTGACCTCGACGACGCTCGCGTCAAAGTAGCGCTGCTGCGCTTTGGCCCTCGAGCGGATCGCCGCCTCCTCGAACGCGCGCCCGAAGCGGTTGCGCCGCACGTCGCCAAACTCGTCGGCGGGAACGACGCCGACGACGAGGAACTTGTCGCTCTGCTCGTTGAGCGCGGCGAGGACGAGCGGCAGGTTCTTGGCCGCGCCCGACGCGCCGCCGCCGCCCGCACCTGCCGCCGTGTGGTGCTCGAGGAGGGCTCGGATGGCGTCGACGAGCCAGTGCGCGAGGCGCAGGAGCGTCGCCGGGTGCTGGAAGACGGCGAGGTCGGGCCCTTCCTTGAGGACGGCGAGGCGGTACGAGCGGAACATGCGGATCGTCTGCTTGTCGAAGAGGAACGAGCCCTGTGTGATGACGGCGCGGTGCAAGGCCATCGAGAGCGGGAGCGCTTTGCGGAGGAGGGACGTGCTGCGGAGAGGAGGAGGCCCGAGCGCGTCAGCCTGACTGTCTTCCACGCTCAAGGAGCGAGTGGGAGAGCCCTCGAGCGCGAGGGAGGGCAAGGGAGCGTGCGAAAGAGGAGGAGAGGAAGGAGAGACGTACTCTTCAGGGTCGAGCGCGTCCCACGCGTACCAGAAGTTCTGCCGCCGCGCCTCGGACTCGTCGCGGTCCCGCCTCGCGCGCTTCTCCTTGTCCGTCATGCCCTCGTCGTCCTTGTCCTTGACCGTGCCGTCCGGGTTCAGGTTCTCCTTGTCGCCCTCGACGCCGCCCGGCGCACCCTTGGCGACCCAGCTGCGCATCCCCTGAGCCCACTCCTCGCGCCCGCCGTGCTGCGTCGCCGCGCTATGCTGGCCGACGCCGCCCGCAATGCCGCCCTCGCCGCCGACGAGCGCGCGCCTGCCGTCGGTCGCCGACGAGAAGTCGAGCCGGACGCCCGTCGCCGCCTCGAGCATGGCGCCGAGCGCTTCGACGCAGTCGGACGCCGACAGGTCGACGCGCCAGCCCGACTTGCGGATGAACGAAGGGTACGTGAGGTCCCACAGGCCGTACGCCGCGCGCTGCTCGTTGAGCATGGGGAAGAGCGACGTCTTGAGGTCGGTCGACATGTGGGCGTACGTCTCGGACGACTCGGACAGCGAGAGACTGCGTGCACCGTCGAGAGGGCGTCAGCTTGCTGCTCTCGTCGATGAGCAGCGCGCAAGAGGGAAATCAGGAAGAGGAAGGACGCACCCCATCTTGGCGAGCAACCCGCTGAGCTTCTTGCGGCCCTCGACCGTCCACAGCTTCATCCTGCCGCCGAGGTAGCCCGAGTGGAACATGGCGTCGTACAGGTTCCAGTGCCGGAACAGGCAGAACCGCAGCTCGTCGCTCGGGCGGATCGAGCGGTCCCGCTCGGACGTCGACGCGTGCGAGGTCGAGACGTTGCCGGCCTCGAGCGCGGCGGCCGACGACGAGAGGCGCGCGACCTCGGTCGCGTAGAGCGACTGAAGCGACTCGTACGCCGAGAGGTCGATGAGCGAGTTGGTGAGCTGGTGCGTGAGGCCGAGGATGGCGAGCCTGCGGGAGGAAGAGGAGGACGAGAGGGGGAGCGTCAGGCGCCGCTCGCCGGGGAGGACAGCCTGGAGAGGACGGTCGACGCACCAGACCGAGTCGATGTCTGCACGCCCGAGCCCCTCGGCGAGGAGGTACATCATGCCGGCGACGCTCTGCCCGAAGCTGGAGCCCTTGGCCTCGTACTTGGCGAGCTGCGCCCGGTACGCTCGTCGCTGCTCCTTCGACATCGGTTTCGGCTGCGCACAACGAGTTCGGGGTCAACGCTGTACTTGTGCGAGAGAATGCGCGGCGAGCGAGCGAGCGAAAGCGGGACGCACCGAGTCGGTCCGTCGCCGTTTCCTGCGCCCGTTCTGCTCGTCCTCGTCCTCGTCGACTTGTTCTGGCTCGTCGTCCGAGTCGTCCGAGTCGTCCGAGTCCGTGTCGGGGTAGGGCTACAGGAATGTGCGCGGCGGTGCGAGATGGTCAGGCGCTGCGAGCGAGAGAGCTCGAGGAGGCAGGAGAGCTCGAGACGCACCTGCAGCTCCTGGAACGCCTCGCCCTCGCGCTTCCACGGGTTTTCGGGCTCGACGCCGTCGTCGCCGGGCCCGCCGTCGAGCGCCTTCTCCCTCACCTCGTCCCACACGACGACGCACAGCTCCTCCTCGGGCAGCGGCGCGAGCCTTGCCCTCGCCGCCGCACCTGCGCCGCCTGCCGCACCGAGCGCGCGTACTCGTCGAGGGTCGAAGACGGCCCGGGCGTAGTCGCAACGGGTGAAGAGGTTCGAGAGGGCGATGGGCCGGTGCGAGTCGACGACGTGGATCATGCAGGTGGGCGGGAAGTCGAGGCCGCTCTGGCCAGAGGAAGGGTCGCCGGGTCCGAAGAGGGCGTACAGGTCGGCGGTCGCGCCGAGGTTGATTAGGACGAGGTTGCGGACCTATTGCGAGATGAGGGTCAGCGGTCGAGCGAGGAGGGCGGCGGTGTCGCTCGCCGCAGCCGGCATTGCCCCGAGCGCGTCCGTCTTCGACGAATGAAGCTCGCCAAGTGTGCTGCACGGTCGATACCGGCTGCGAGGCGCGAGAGGAGAGAGGGACGCACCTCTTCGTCCCGGAGCTGCTGCGCCTCCTCGGCGAGCTGGGCCCAGCTACCGACGGGGACCGTCTGGTGCGGGACGTCGTCGGTCTTGAGCAGGGCCGACAGGAGGCGGGCGGCGCACAGGGCGTCGACGTCGGGCGCAACGAGGAGGAAGGTCGAACAGGCGGCTTGTCCTCGAGCCCTGGCGACGATCTGCTGGTACGCGTAGGCGTACTGGCCGGACGGCAGGTACATGGTGCTCGACGTGCGCGCAGCAGCAGCAGCGGTGCTGAGTCGGTGGGCGAGGTGAGGGCGGATCGAGATGAGGAGGACGACGCGCCTCAACGCGCGCGCGAGAGCCCTTACCGATGGCGGGCTAAGGCAAAGCTAATCCGGCGCGTTTTGTATTGGGCGGGCTCAGGGGAGGCCAGCCCTTGCGGCTCGCCTCGCCTCGCCTCGTCGCCCCCCTCCTCTGCTCTCCCTCTCCTCCCTCACCACCTCGGCGACTCATTGCTGTCGTGCTCCGACCCTCGACTGCACTCGCACGACTGCCACTCGCCCCCACCACCAGCTCGCGCTCGCGCCCGGGCCGCCCTCGACCCGCCTCGCCTCGCGAGACTTTTCATCGCCCCGCCCCTTTTCTCCTCAAGCAGCTCGACCACCTCGGCCAGCGCATCTACAGCACCTCTCGCACACCGTGAGTCCCTCGGACCTCCCTGCGCGAGCGCCCTTGCCGGCCTCGCCGAGCCCCCTCTCCCTCACCACTCCTCCTCTTCGTCGTCGTCGCCGTCAAAAGATGACAACAATTCTGGATGACGAGTCTGACGGCAGGGATGGCGGTCTTGAAAGGGACCCCCTGCCGGTCATGAGCGATACCTTCCGGCTACCTAATTTCTTAGCTGAACCCTCGACGACCGACGACGAAGAGCCCCGAGCCTTGAGACGAGCAGCACCAGCGCGACCTTCGAATAGTGTACTGACCCATCGTCTTGCTCGCGCTCTACAGATGCCGCCGCCGCAAGCCTCGTTCGTCTCGCGCTCGTCCGACAAGGGCTACGACCCTGCGACTCTCTCGGACGACGACGACGACGATGCGGCCTCCGTCACGAGTCGCTCGACGTGGGCTTCGTCAGCAGCAGAAGGCGGCGAGACGACCATCCTCGGCCTCACCGACTGGCGCATCTCGTCGACCAAGGAGGACGAGCTCAGCAACTGGAAGATCAGCCGGGTCGGCGGACAGCCTGTGCGTCTCAGCTCTCTCGTCTGCTCTCGCCTCCTGCTCCACCTCTGACTCGTCACCGTGCGCTCGCAGTCCTTCCCGCTGTCCGTCGCGCCTTCGACCTCGGCCTCGCGCTGCGGGTCATGCTCTCAGCCCATGCCTCTCCTCACCCAGGTCTACTGCCCGCTCCCTTCGTCATCTCTCGAACGCGTCATCTACGTCTTCTCGTGCCCTCGACCAACCTGCCGCCGCAAAGACGGCGCCATCCGGGCCTGGCGCGCCAACGGCCTGTGGGCCGAAGGCGCCGTCGAGGAGGCGCGCAAGGCCGAGGAGGACGCCAAGCGTGCGCGCGACGAGGCCGACAAGGAGGACAAGCGCAGGAGGGCGCAGGCGATCGATTTGGGCGGGCTCGTCTTCGGCGGCGCCGCGGCGGGGGGACTTGGGGCAGTAGCAGGAGCGGCGGCGACGACGTCGGGCGCTGGTGTCGCCGGTCCCTTCGGGACGACCACGACTAGTAGCTCTTCTTCGTCTGCTGCCAATTCTACTGCCTCTCGTTCCACAAACCCGTTCGCGTTGCCTTCGTCGTCGTCGTCAAAGCCGTCCGTCGCCGCAAGCTCGAACCCCTTTGCGCCCGCGGCTCCGACGTCGTCGCCGTTCAACCCCTTCGCCGCCCTTCCCCCCGCACCCGCACCCGCACTCGTCGCACCTTCATCGACAGCCGCGGCGGCGAATCCCTTTGCGGCGGCGCCCTCCTCAGCCGCCCCTCCTCCCTCTCTCGTCTCGGCCGACCTCGCGCTCGAGCCCATCACCTCGTCCTGGTCGTCGCCGTCGCCGTCGTCGTCGTCGAGCGAGGACGACGTCCTACCGGCGTATCCCGCCTGGTACATCTCGACGATGTATGAGCCCGCCGGCGCGCAGGCCTCGTCGTCGTCGTCCGGCTCGGGCGCGCCCAAGGGCAAAGCGCGTGCGCGTGAGGCGGACCTCGCCGCGCTCACGAGCGGTATGTCGCTCGGCGACGGCGCCAGTGGACTCGAGGGCGCCGACGAGGACGACGAGGACGACGAGCGGGCGCGACCGGGCAAGGGCGCCGGCGGGCGGACCAAGAAGGGCGCGGCGGGCGGGCAGGGGCGCAAGGACGGAAGCGGGAGGATCAAGGGGAGCGCGGCGCCGAGTGCGGGTGCGGCGGCGGGAGGAGGCGGGTGGGAGGGCGAGGGGTACGAGGTGCAGAAGGTCAAGGGCGTCGACGAGGTCTTCCTTCGCTTTCAGGAGCGGGTCCAGCGCGAGGGCAAGCAGGTCGTGCGGTGCGTCTCTCGCTCCCTTACTCTCTTCTCAGTGCGCTATCCTCGCGGTATCTGTACACGTAGCTGACCTCGCTCGGACCGCTCGCCCGCAGCTACGAGTTCGGCACGCACCCCATCCCCTACACGGCCTCCTCTGCCGCCTACCGCCTCGCCTACCCTCCTGCCTCGTCCTCTTCGACCCTCGCAACCGCGCCCGGCGCAGCAGGCCCCGCCGCGCCGAGCGTCGGCACGTACAGCCCGTCGCGCCTCCCTCGGTGCCGTTCGTGCGGCGGCGCGACGGCGTTCGAGGCGCAGCTCATGCCGTACCTCGTCGGGCTCGTCAACGCTGCATCCGGCTCGAAGAACGGCGAGGCGCAGGACTGGGCGACCGTGTGGGTGCTGAGCTGCGTCGCCGAGTGCGAGGGAGGAGCGGAGGGCGGCGGCGAGGGCGAGAGCTGGCGCGAGGAGAGGGTGCTCGCCGAGTGGGAGGAGGAGGCCGTCTAGCTGTCGATGCAGTGCAGCTCTTCATGCCCCTGTGCTGCCAGCGAGCCGAGCGAAAGCGGTGCGCGCAAAGTGAGCTGGCAGCCTCTCTCCGATCCGACTTGCCTTACGCTCTAGCCCGGCTCTAGCTCTCTATGATAGCGTATTACACGAGCTACGCCCAGTAGAATAAGTCTACAGCGACGAGCGAGAGAGCGTCTTGGTCGACCAACTTGCCCTCGTCCTCTCGCTCCGACCACCCGCCTCGCACCATGTCGACGCGACCTTCGAGGACCACGAGGAGCTCTGCAGCAGCAGCAGCTCCAGCAGCACCCGCAGCCCCCACCCGCGCAACGCGCAGAACCACCACAACGACTGGTCCTTCGCCAGCTCCATCAACATCGGCCGCCGACCCCTCGCTCGCCCGCCGCACGACCCGAGCCAGCAGGGCCAACACGCCGAGCGCCGTCCCCGAGGTCAAGGTCACGCAGACGCGCGCGTCCATGGCCCGCAGCGCCGCCAACGCCCAGCCCTCGTCCTCGTCCACGACGCGCCCTCTCTGGTCCTCGAGCCGGGCCAACGTCAGCACCCCGCCGCCCGCCAGCGCCACCCCGCAGGTCAAGCGCGGCACCTCGCTCGCCGTGCCCGGGTCGAGCCTGCGCCCCAAGACGCCCGGCTCGGGCCTCATCGCGCGCATGACCAGCCGCGAGAGCCTGCGCCAGCCCAAGACGCCGGCGCCTGCGCCCAGCCGCCCGTCGGTCCCGCAGGACCACTCGATCGACAACTATGACGGTGCGCGGGAGCCCATCAAGGTGCGTGCAGTTCCCCTCGACTCTCTCGCTCGCTCGCTCGACCGCGACTGACCTCGAGCTGGACCTGCAGGCCTTCCTCCGCATCCGCCCTGCGCCGCCGGGCGTCCCGCTCCAGAGCTACCTCCAGGTCCTGAACGAGACGGACGTCCTCATGGTCCCGCCGATGGTGCGTCGAGTCTCCCTCGGCTTCTCTGCGCCCCCGAGACGTGGCTGACCCGGGTCGCCCGTCTTGCAGGACCACCGCCTCAACCCCTCTTCGTCCTCGTCGTCGCTCTTCTCGAACGCCCTGCTCCGCTCGTCGCACCTCCATCTCGACACGGCGTCGCACCCGTCGGGCACCCCGGACGACGTCCTCGCCTCGCCGACCACGCACATCGGGCCCGACCCGTCGACCTACGGCAGCCTGTACAAGTTCACGTCCGTCTTCCCGCCGACTTCGCTCTCGACGTCGCCGTCGTCGGCGTCGACGAGCTCGCCGAGCGCCGCTACGTCGCAGTCGCAGGCCGCCTTCTTCCGGTCGACGACGCTCCCGCTCGTGCGCGACTTCCTCGTCAAGGGCGAGAACTGCCTCCTCTTTGCGTACGGGCCGACGTCGAGCGGCAAGACTTGGACGGTGCAGGGCGGGCAGGGCGACGACGCCGGCTTGCTCCCGAGGGTCGTCGAGGTCGTGTGGAAGAGCTTGAAGGGCGAGGTGCGTGCGCGCTCGCTGCTCCCCCTCATCGTCGCTCGCCTACACGAGCAAGCTGACGCTCTTCTGTGATGCACGCAGCGTCGACCGGCGAGCAGGATGACGCCGCCTCCTAGTCGTGCAGGTCCGCCCATGAGCTCGACGCCCCCCAGTGCTCGTACGCCTCGCGACAGCCTTTCGCTCGCCCAGGAGGACCCCGAAGGTGCGTCCACTTCTCCCTCTCGGACACCGCACGAGGTCTCTGCTGACGTCGCTCCGCTCGCTCGCAGTCATCGCGCTCTCGGACGGGTTCGAGTACTCGGTCTGGGTTTCCTGTGCGTCCCTCCCCTCTCACTGGCTCTCTGCATCGCAGTTACGAGCTGACGCAGCGACGCGCAGACTCGGAGATCTACAACGAGAAGATCTACGACCTCCTCGAGCCGCCCGTCCCGACCACGTCCTCCTCGTCGACGCCCGCCGCGAGCAGCCACGGCGGCGGCGGCGGCATGTTCAAGAGCATGTTCCGCAACCTCACGACCGTCAAGCGCAGCGCCCTCAGCCTCAAGGCCGACAAGACGGCGCCGGCGACGCCGGGCGGCGGCGCGTCGCAGCAGAAGGTCGTCGGCGGGCTCAGGGAGGTCAAGGTCTCGAGTGCCGAGGTGCGTCCAGGCTCGCTCTCGTCTGTAGCTTTGCGTGTCATCCGCAGGAGCTGACGCCGCTACTGCACGCTGTACGCAGGAAGCGCACGCCGTTCTCGCTCGCGGCCAGTCGAACCGCCGGGTGTTCAGCACGCTCGCCAACCGCGCCTCGTCGCGCTCGCACGGCATCTTCACGATCAAGGTCGTCCGCTCGTCGCCGCACACGGGCGCCGAGGTCTCCACGTCTCGGTTCAGCATCGTCGACCTCGCCGGGAGCGAGCGCGTCGTCAACACGCAGACGACGGGCGAGCGGCTCAAGGAGGCGGGCAACATCAACCGCAGCCTCATGGTCCTCGGGCAGTGCATGGAGGTGCTGCGCAAGAACCAGGAGCGCGAGAAGGGCCGCAAGGTGCGCACCGCTCTCCTCGTCGGCGTCTCGACGGGCTGCAGCTCTCGCCGACGCTCGCTGACGCTTTGCTCGTCCTCGCAGCCCGCCATCGTGCCCTTCCGCCACAGCAAGCTCACCGAGATGTTCCAGAGCTTCTTCATCGGCGACGGCAAGGCGGTGCGTCCCCTCTTCCTCCTCCTTGTCGTCCCCGCTCGGACCGCCGCTGACATGCCCCTCTCTTCGCCTCGCTCCCAGGTCATGATCGTCAACATCAACCCGTACGAGACGGGCTACGACGAGAACTCGCACGTCATGAAGTTCTCGGCCGTCGCCAAGAGCGTCGTCACGACTCTGCGGCGCGGGCCGGACAACAGCGTCCTCCTCGCGCCGGCGCCCGCTCCGGCACCGCTGCCTGTCCCGGCGATCGAGAAGAAGGCGGTCAAGAAGAAGGAGCCGAGGGTCGTCCGGGTGTCGCTCGTCGACGGCGGCGAGGAGGAGGAGGTCCTGTACGAGGGTGCGTCGTCTCGCTCTCTCGCCTCGCCTCGCCTCGTACAAGCCCGAGGTTCAGCCACTGAACGGTCTTCTCGCTTTACTGCACGCAGAAGAGACCGACCTCGACGACGACGGCGACGAGGACGAGTTTGTCGGCGCCCTCCTCGACGAGCTTAGCACTCTTCGCACGGCGGTGCGTCCCTCTCTTCCTCGCGTCTTCTTCAGGGTGCAGCCCTGACGGTCAGCCCTACACAACGCGCAGCTCCTCGAGGCGCAGATGAACGCCGTCCTCGCCGTCTCGACCGCTCGGTCGCAGCTCGCCAAGGAGTACGAGGCCAAGATGCTTGCCATGGATCGGGAGCACCAGCGGCGGCTCAGGGAGGAGGTGCGTCCGCTCTTCTCGTCTTCCCGCAGCGCTGTGTGCCTCACGAGCGTCGTGCTGATCGCCGGCGACTACCGCGCGCAGGCCGTCGAGGCCGACACCAAGTTCAACGCCAAGCTCGACATCCTCACGCGCCTCCAAGCCGCACGCACGCCCGCTCGCGGTGCAGCTGCCCGGCGAGACGCCTCGATGACGCCCTCGACGGCGTACGACGACTCGGACGACGAGGAAGACGAGGACGAGCTCGAGGAGGAGGAGGGACGGGACGAGGAGGAAGACGACGAGGAAGAGGAGGACGGCGAGCTGCGAGACGACAGCGAGGAGGTGCGCGATATGCTGCTGCCCGGCGCCGCCGCAGATGCCAGCCTCGCCGAGTCGACGGTGCGTCCTGACCTTTTCTTCCTCACCCTCGCTCGTCGATGATGGGCTCGTACTGACCTCTCCTCCTGCACGCACGCAGGACTCGATGTCGCCTCTCGCCGCCCGCGTCAAGAACGTCTCGATGCTATCGCCGTCGCCCCTCGCCCACTCGCCAATCTCTCGCTCGCCGCTCGGACCCGGTTCGCCATCGGCTCTCGCCGACCCGCCGGCTGCTCGTGAGGTCAAGGACGTCCTCGATGACGCCACGACCGCTCACGAGGCGCAGGAGGAGACCCCTGCGCCCGCTGTTGCCGAGGAGGAGCCGCTCGTGGTCGACGAGCAAGACGAGCTCGCCTCGGCCGACGAGGGCGAGCTCGACCTCGAGGCCGACTCGGCCGCCGAGCAGGACCCGTCTCCCGCTCCCTCGCCCACCAAGGACGCCTCCTCGCAGCTCTCAACGCCTCGCGCCAACGGCATCGGCGGCGGCAAGGAGAACGAGGCGCCGACGCCCGAGGACGGTGCGCACGCCGAGGCCGACGACGACGAGGCGTACACCGAGGCCGACGAGTTTGGGCTCGACAAGAGCATGGTGATCCGCTCGGGCACCAAGTCCAAGAAGACGAAGCGGCGCGTCCTCGCTCTCTCTCCTTGCCCTCGTCCTCCTGCTCGAGACGCCCGACTGACCCTCTCTCTATACCTCTCGGCGCTCGCAGCAAGCTCGGCGTCAAGGTGCACGACGTCGACGACCTCGACACGATCGAGGGCATCCTGTCGCCCATCCGCAAGACGCCGAGCCGCTCGTTCCTCAAGCGCTAGATCCTCGTCCTCTCCTCCTCACCCCTATCTCTCTTCCTCCCCTTTCGCCTTTCGTCCATCTGTGTATTCCCTCTCGTTCTCTCTCTTTATTCACTCCTACGCACTCACGCTGCCAACGTCGACCTTTCTTGCCTCATCGTGCGCGTGAGCGGCGGGCGAGGCGATGAGCGAGAGGCGAGCAGGGCGCACCGTCTTCCCTGCAGCTCTGAAGCTACCAGCAAGTGTTTTCAGGCGTCATGGCGCTCTGTGCGAGCGCTGCGAGAGGCTGTCTCGCCTTTGCGGAACTTGGTCGAAACCCGGGCCGCGTCGTCGTCGCCGCCTCGCCTCTCCTCCCCCACCACCCGCTCACCACCACCACCACCAGAGCCATGTCTTCTGCCACTGCACAGAAGCGCGCAGCCTTCTCGATCCTTGCTTTCCTCGAGGAGTCGCTCTCCAACGGCGCCGTCAAGGCCGACGACGTCGAGAGCATCCAGGTCGCCAGTGCGTCGCCCTCTCGCTCTCCTCCCTCAGGCTTGCTCAGGGGCACAGTGGAACTCACAGCTACCTCCGCACACAGGCCAGTGCATCGGCGAGGCGTTCGGCGTCAGCCTCGAGGACGACCAGGACAAGCGCGCCTACTCGCTCAACAAGTCGCTCTCGCAGGTCCTCGACGAGGTCCGTCCTGAGCTCTCTGTGCGTCCGAGGAGGGCCCATCACGCTGACGAGCTTCCCCCGCAACAGGCTGCCAGCTCGTCGCCCGCCGCTTCGGCGCCCGAGGAGGCGTCCGCCGACGACAAGAAGGAGGCCGAGGCGGCAAAGGGCCGCGGCAACCAGCTCATGGCCAAGAAGGACTACCAGGGCGCCATCGCGGCCTACTCGGACGCCATCGCCAAGGACGCGCGCAACCCGGTCTACTTCTCGAACCGCGCCGCCGCCTACTCGTCGCTCCAGGACTTCAAGCAGGCCGTGTCGGACGCCCGTGACGCGCTCGCCATCGACCCGTCCTTCTCCAAGGCCTACTCGCGCCTCGGGCACGCCCTCTTCTCGATCGGCGAGTACACCGAGGCCGTCGAGGCGTACGAGAAGGGCCTCGAGCTCGACCCGACCAACGCCACCATGAAGAGCTCGCTCGCGACGGCGCGCACCCGCCTCGGCGACGACAAGAAGAAGGACGACGGCGAGGGTGAGCAGGCCGCCGATGGCTCGGTCGCGAGTCGGGGTGTGCCGGCGGGCGGTGCGGGCGCGGGCGCCGGTGGCATCCCGGGCTTCCCTGGCATGGGCGGCGGCATGCCCGACCTCGCGTCGATGATGAACAACCCGGCCATCGTGCGTCTCCTGTCATCTTCTCTCTCTGCGGCGGGCCGTGAGGTGAACACGAGCGAGTACTGACTCCGACTCCTTGCTCCTCGTCGCAGATGAACATGTGCGCTCGGCCCTCCTCTCTCGCTCTCTGCCTCTCTCCTTGCTTATAAACTCCTACTGACTCCCTCCCTGCCCTCATGTCCGCAGGGCGCAGTCGCTGATGCAGAACGGCGGCATGGAGCAGATCATGAACAACCCGTGCGTCGCTTCCCTTGGCCGTCGTCCACCTCACACGCCATCGAGCGAGTCCTGACTCTCTCTCTCGACGCCCGCAGGATGATGCAGCGCATGATGAACGGCATGGGCGGCGGTGGTGGCGGCATGCCCGACATCGGCGAGCTCATGAACGATCCGACGTGCGTCTCTTCGTCCTCCTCCCCTCTCGCCTCGTCGGCAGCACCCTGACTCTTTCCTCTCTATCCCTCTCTCGCAACAGTATGCGCCGCATGGCGGAGCAGTTCGGCTCGGCGATGGGCGGTGCGGGCGGCCGTGGTGGTGCGGGAGGAGCTGGCGGCGACTCGACCAACGGCAACAACGGCAACATGTACTCTTGATCGGTGGAGGACTCGCAGCAGTAGCTCAGTTGTATCACTTGCAAGGTCTTTGCAGTCTTGACTTTCCCTGTCGAGAGAAAGAGCCGTCGTCGCTTCTCGTTCGCTCCATCTGGCTCTCGGCTCTCTCTCGACCGCCTCGACCGCGCACGCACCTCGAGCATGGTTGCCAAGCTCCCGCCGTGCAAGGTGTGTGCCAAAGCAGACTGTGGCAAGTACACGTGCCCCACCGATCACGCTCCCTAGTGCGTCCTCGTCGTCCTCGTCTCGCTGCACCGCCTCGTTCGAGCTCACCTTGCGGCCTCGTTGCTCCTCCAGTTGCTCGGTCGTGTGCTACAAGAAGCACAAAGCCGACGGGTGCTTCTCGACCGCCGCCTACCAGCCTCCCGCACGGCCTGTCGTCCCCGTCGGTGAGTCCCTCGTCCTCCTCCTCTCAAGCTGTGTCGCGCTCTCGAGCAGAGCTGACTCCAGGACTGCGCAGCGAGCGAGCCGCAACAGGACGACGACCGACCCCGCAAGCGCCTCAAGGACCTGCACTGGCCCGCCGAGCCCGACCCGACCCTGTGGGACGACCCGCTCCAGCGCGACGAGATCAAGCCCGTGCGACACTCTGAGCTCGAGGCCGTCGGTGCGTCCCTTCCCCTCTTCTCCCTGCACACCAAGGCCCCACTCTGACGCCCCTCTCCCTCGAACAGCCACCTCCCCCGCCATCCGCGCCCTCCTCGCCCAACCCTCGATCCGCACCCCGCTCTCGCGCCTCCTCTCCCTCCCGCACCACCAGCGCACCGCCTCGCTCCGCGTCCTCCTCGGCCTCCCCGCCGAGCCCGCGCCGGGCGTGTACCGCCCCGAGGGCGGCAAGCGGTTCGCGACGGCCGTGCAGAGCGCAGAGGCGATGCGCGAGGAGCGCATGAGCATGAGCTCGAATGGCGGGGCGAGGGGCGGACGAGGGGCGGCGAGGGGCGGCGCGAGAGGAGGGAGAGGCGGCGGGCGAGGGGGAGCAGCAGGGGCAGGAGGAGCAGGGCTGCGCGTCCTGCAGAGCACCGAGGAGGAGCGCAAGGAGGTCGAGCGGTTCGCGGCGCAGGTCGTCGACATCCTCGAGGCAGTCAGGGGCGAGGCTCGGTAGCTGTGTCGCTGTGTAACTGCATCCACGAACAGCTCGTCGTCCTCAAGAGAGAGAGAGAGAGAGCGAGAGACAGAGAGCGGGCAACGGCAAAGACAGGGCTCGATTGCACAGATGAAGAGGTCGTGAGGAAGTGCACGCATAGATAAGGTGGAAGGAGACAAGAGAAAGACGAAGAGGATGGATGGAGAGGTAGACAAAGAAAGGGTATCATGGCCGACGCTGCAGAGCTCGGGGCTCGCGCTCAGGCCCTGTCGGCCTCCTCCTCGGCCGCGACGACGGCGTCCAAGAGCGCGCTCCTGCCGTACCCGGCCGACAACCGGTCGTTGACCGTCTGCGCAAGCGCGAGCGCGTTGACGCTGCCGCCCTTGACGAACCCGAACCGTGCGTCGACCGCCGCACTCGCGCTCTCGGCGGCCCACTTCTCGGGCTCGTGCGCCTCGAGCATGTCGCCCGAGAGCGGAACGGCGACGACGAAGCCGCGGCGCGACGAGGCGCAGAAGACGTCGATGTAGAGCGTCGGCGAGGCCGAGGGGTTGTTGGGGTTGGCGAGGGCGAGGGTCGTCGGGTACCGGAGCGAGGCGAGGACGATCTCCTGGCGGACGTGGCGCAGCATCGTCGCACGCGCACCAATGTAGCGGAGGAGGACCTGTTGCAGCAGGAGAGGGCGACGATTCAGCTGTGCTCGAAAGAGAGAGAAAGCTTGACGAGAAGGAGAAGGCCGAGACGCACCTTCGCGTCGACGCTGCGCTTGGCGAGCTTGTGCTCGATGTCCTTGTTGACGAACGTGAGAAGCGCCGTCGTCACCTGGGCGCTGAGCGAGCCGGCCATCTTCCTCGAGAGCGGCACCATCTCGATCGGAGCCTCGACGACGGCGAGCGTGCCCTCCTTCTCGAACCCGAGCCGCACGACAAAGTCGTCGCCGCACCGCATCTCGACCTCGGTCGGGTCGAACCGCACGAGGGTCCACCCCTGGAGGTGCTGGAGCGCGTCAAAGTCGGCGCGCAGGCGCACGAGGTCGGCCTTGGAGCGCTTGTCGCGGCGCAGGTCCTCGAGCATGGCGATCTCGTCGGCGAGGCGCTGCTCCTCGGTCGAGTACTTGTCGAACGTCTCCTCGTAGCTGATGAGGTGCTGCTTGATCCGGTCGAGCTCGGGGCGCTGACCGGTGATGCCCTTGGCGGCGTTGCCGTTGAGCTGCTCTCTGCGGGAGGGGGAGGACGACGGAGCGAGTCAGTGACGTGCGCGTGAGACGAGTAAGCTCAGGTTTGAGAGGAGAGAGAGAGGACGCACTCTTGCTCATCCGAGTCGGCGAGCAGGCTCGTGCGGTACTCGACGTCCTCGGGCGACATGGCCGACAGCTGCGCGTCGAGCTGGCGCTCGGCCTCGAGCTCGGCACGCAGGGCCGCATGCCGCGTCTCGAGGTCGGGGATGACGGTCGCGACCTCGCTGCGGGCGAGCGTCTCGCGGTCCTGCGGTCGTCAAGGAGTCAGGACCGTGTCGGGCAAGTTGAGAGCGAGAAGAGGGCGAGGACGCACCTTCTGGATGTCGAACAAGCTCTGCTCCATGGCGCCGACGATTTGACCATAGTTGGTCGAGCGGCTCGACGTGAACTCGAGCTGCGACGCCAAGAGGTAGTGCAGCTTGATCTGCCCGAGCTGAGTCTGTGTGCATGAGACGCGGCGACGAGGTCAGTGCTGCTCGGCCCGGAGGGGAAGAAAGAGGACGTCGAACGCACCTTGATGACGTTCTTGGCCTCCTCGCTCGCGGTCGCCCACGTGCGGAAGATGGCCGGGGGCTGCCCATGCCGGATGAGCTCCTCCTGCTGCCGCGACATGTGCTGAAGCTCGTCGATCTGCTCCGACAGGATCTGCGACTCGTTGGTGTAGAGCTGGTGGACGAGGTTCTTGATCGCGCCGGCGACGGCGAGGTCGGCGAAGGTGGGCGGGCCCGAGGGTCCGCGCGCGCCGGTCGACGGCGCAGCCATGCTCTTGCGGCGGTTGGCGGCCGACTTCTCGACGTCGACGAGCGCAACGACGTCGTTGACGAACGAGGTGCCCGTGAGGGCGAAGAAGGCGTCGAGCGTAGCTGGCACAGCGGGCGTGTCCTGCAAGCGGGAAGAGGTCCGAGCGTCAGCATGCCGCGCCGGCGCAGGGGAGAGACTCTACTCTGCGTCGCGTCGAGGGAGGAGAGAGGAGACGAGAGGGAAGCGGTGGACGCACGTTGTCGTGCGAGAAGCTGCCGTCGAACGAGGTCCCGGTGAGGTTGAGCTCGTCGCCATCTGCGCCGCCCTTGAGCTCTGCGACGCGCTTGTCGCCCGCGCCGCCCGCCTCGTCCTTGGCCCCACCCTTGACGAGGAGCGCTCGCAGCGAGAGGCTGCCGCCGGGCGAGCGGCCGACCGACTGCGGCGGCGCGAGCGCGCGCGGCTGGAAGGCTGTGCGGCCGGGCGTCATCGCCGCCTGGGCCTGCTTGATGGGCGACATCGAGCGCGACCGAGAGCGCGAGCGGGAGCGCATCGTGATGCCCGGGCTCGCCGGCGGCTGCTGCTCCTTGGCGTCGAGCCCGTTGAGCGGCGCGGCTGCGGCTGCCGCGGCGGCGGCGGCGGCGGTCGCCGAGGCGGCGGCGTCCTTCTCGACCTCGGCAAGCGACGACGCCGAGGCACCCTTGGCGGGCGACATCTCGCGGCGTGCGTGACCCGCGGGCTTGGGCGGCGCGCCGAGCATGGCCGCCGGGAGGCTCGACGTGCCGGCGCGCGGCGAGTCGAACGGCACGCGCCGCGGCGAGCGGAACGGCGACGAGCGGGCGCCCGGCGGCGCAGGGCTCGTCGAGAAGCGCCCGCGGCTGCCGAGGAAGGGCGAGCGCGTCGGGGTCCGTGCGCCCCCGGCCGCCTCGAGCGGGACCGAGAGCGCGCGGCTGAGGCCCGGGCGGGCTGCGCCGGTCGACGCCGACGAGTACGCCGACGCGCGCACGGGCGAGGCGTACGCTGCGGCACGGTCGGCGGCGGATTTGTGCGGCGACTGCGCCTGGAACGGCGGGGCGGACCCGGCGCGCTCGAACGGGTGCGGCGGAGCACTGAGCGAGGTCGAGAACGACTGGCGGGCCGAGGTCGAGGCGGACGTGATGTCGAAGCTGAAGGTGCGCGCAGGAGCGGCAGGCTGGGGCGGAGGGAGGATGGCGCTGGCGGTCGTCGTGTTGTCCTGCTCGTGCTCGACCGGCTCGTTGTCCTTGTCGTCGACGCCCTCGCCGTCGCCGTCGGTCGCGAACGTCATGTCGACGGTGCGCTCGCCCGAGATGAGCTGGAACGAGACCTCGGCGTCCGAGTCCATCTCGTCGTCCTCGTCGTCGTCCTCCTCGGCGGCGGCCGGGCCCTCCTGCGACGCCGACGCCTGGACGATGCCGCCGATCGCCGTCGTCATGTCCATCGCGCCCGTCGCGTCCTCCATGTCGACCTCGCCGTCGCCCTCGCTGTCGTCCTCGTCGTCCTCGTCCTCCTCGACGATGGTCGACCCGACGCGGCTCTTGCGCGGCCGCCCGCCGCGCGCAAAGCCGAGCTCGCGCATGACGGCCTCGTCGTCCTCATCCTCCTGGCGCGCGAGCTCGGACGGGCGCGGGCCGGCGCGCTTGTACGCCTGCGCGATGTCGGCGGCCGTGACGGCGGCGGACGGCAACGACGGGCCGGCGGCGGGCGTGCGGGCGCCGAAGAGCGGGAAGGCCGGCGTCGTCTCGGCTTGAGCGCGCGCGTGGACGGCCGAGGCGTCGAAGCCGCCCTCGCCGGCCTCCTGCGACGACGAGGCTGCCGCGGCCGGCTGGGCAAAGTGCGCCGCGAACGCGCTCGTGACGCCGCCCGTCACCTCGTCCATGGCCATCGTGCCGTTGTCGTCGTCGTCGACGCTGCGCTCGAGGCTGCTGCCCTCGTCGTGCTCGTCGTCGTCGTCCTGGAGGGCCGAGACGGGGATCTGGGTCCCGGCAAAGTGGCCGCGGAAGGCGAGCGTCACCTCGTCGCCGGCGATCTCCATCGACGCCTCGGACTCGTCGGCGTCCATGTCGTCGTCGTCGTGCTCGGCAACGAGGTCGTCGGCCTCGTCGGACGCGTACGAGAGCGACGGCTCGCCGGCGGCGGTCGCCTCGGCGGCTTCTTCCTCGAGCCGGCGGCGAGCGGCCTCGTAGGCTTGGGCCTCGGCGGTCGGCTTGTCGGGCGTGAAGGTGCTGTTGCAGCGAAAGAGGGGAGAGCGTCAGCGACCTATTGGAGCGAGAGCGCGACGAGGGAGAGGGAAAGAGCAGACGCACCGGATGGCGGCCGACGGGGCAAAGCTGACCCTGCGCGAGTGGGCAACGCTCTTGCGCCTCCCGCCGATGTCGTACAGCGCCGTGTCGTTCTCGAAGCGGGTAACGTCCATGTCGAGGCTGCCGTTCGGGTCGTCGTCGTCGTCGGTGACCTCGTCCTCCTCGTCCATGTCGCTCCCTTGCGCGTCGCTGTCGTCGTAGTTGCCCGATGCGACGGACGAGCGGCGCTTGAGCGACGAGCGGCGGCGCTGCACCGGGTTCTGGGCCGGAGGAGCTGCGCCGGAGGACGAAGGGGCGGCGGTCGAGCTGAAGGCGCTGAGGCCCGAGAGGTCGGTCGTCTGGGCGTGCGCCTCCTCCCAGCGGGTGATGCGACCGTTGATCGTGGTCGAGTGCGTGAACGTGTGGTCGATCTCGTCGAACTTGGCGGGCGTCTGCTTGAGGATGGAGCGGCGCGGTGCCTGCGGGCGGGGAGGGGTGGGCTCTGGGGGTCAACGCAGCTCGTGAGGGTGACAGAGAGTGCACAAGAGGACTGCGGACGCACCCGCTGCCTGCGCTCGAGCTTGCCGGGGCTCATCTCGAGGCGGGGAGGCTCGCCCAGCTGGAGGCGCTTGCGGGCCATCTCGAGGGCGTCGCCGCCGAGGCTCTGGGCGCGCTTCTTGGTGCGCTTCTGGGCGGTCGAGGGCTGCGAGGCGGGCGCGTCGGACCCAGGGGCGGGCGTGGTCGAGTCGTCGCGCGAGGTTGAGGGATTCTCCTTGTTGACCGGGGACGCGAGGGCGTACGAGGCCGAGGGGACGGCCCCGAGCGAGGCCCGGGTGCGCTGTGGCCTGAACGCAGGCCGTGGAGCATCAGCCATGATGGCTCGCCGTGGTGTGTGTGCGAGAGGAGCGAGGCCGCGGTGCTCCCTCGTCGGTGCCTCGTCGCCGCGTCGGCCGCGGGCCTCGCTGTCTACCGCTCCTGGCTACCCTGTAGCGCTCTCAGACAGTCTTTCATCCACTCGCTTTCCCAACGCAGCTCTCGTCTCACTCGTTGCGAGAAGTGAGATGGTCGGCTCGCGCACCCGCTCGCGAAAACCGAGGACGGCCTGCAGAATTTCGCTGCTGCAGGCAGTAGCTGTATGATAGTACTAGAGATGCACTCCTCAGGTGCACTCGTACCCGATCGACGGGGAGCGGGTTGGCCACTCGGAGCGGCTCGAGACGAGGAGGACGAGGAGCGGTCGTCCTCTGTACTCTCGACCCACGATGAGCGGCCGCTTCCAGTTCCTGCGCCAGGGCCTCCGGGCTGCCCAGCAGACCCCGGCCTTTGCCCGCAACGCCTCGACCAGCGCTCCTCAGGCGAGTTTGGCCGGTTCCTCGTCGTCGTCCCTCCCCCCTCGTCCTCCCTGGTGGCCACTCGGCTCGACCACTCGCTTCCGCGGGGCAGCCTGCACCAGCAGTGCTCCGATGAGCGCAGCCAGCAGCACCTCGTCCGCACAGAACTCGCCCAGCTGACGCCGTTGCCTCCCTCTCCTCTCCCCTCCGCCTCGTCGCCCCTCGCCAATCCGCTTGCGACCTTTTCCCCGCCGCGCTCTTGCCTGTCCGACCTGTGCCGTGGTCCACCTCGTCGACACTGTTGCTCGAAACAGTCGGCGGCTGCCCGGATCGCCTCGTCGAACCGCACCGCCGTCGCCCTCTCGCTCGTCTCGGCGGGCACCTTCGCGTGGTACTCGGCCCTGTTCGGCAACCCTCTCGTGCCCGAGGCCAAGGCAGAGGGCGCCGCCGACCACGGCCTGCACCCGGCTGCGTACCCGTGGGCCCACAACGGGCCCTTCGAGACGTTCGACCACTCCTCGTGAGCTCCCTCTCCCTCCTCCCCTCCTCCCACACCATCTCCCTTCCCTCCGAGATCTCGGCTCGCCCCCACTCCTCGAGATCGCCCTCCCCTCGAGCCTCTCCTGCGCTCTTCGCGAGGCCTTGCACCGCCTAGATCACCCCAGCCGTCCGTTCAGAGCGAGCACTGACCGACCCTTGCCCTCCCTCTCCCTCCTCGTCCTCGCCACTTCCCCACCTCGGCGCGCCTCTACTTCCCTCTCCCACAGGATCCGCCGTGGCTACCAGGTCTACCGCGAGGTGTGCTCGACCTGCCACTCGCTCGACCGCGTCGCGTGGCGCAACCTGGTCGGCGTCTCGCACACGGTCGACGAGGCCAAGACGATGGCCGAGGAGATCGAGTACGAGGACGGCCCCGACTCGGAGGGCTCGATGTTCCAGCGCCCGGGCAAGCTCGCCGACTACATGCCGCGCCCGTACGCCAACGAGGAGGCCGCCCGTGCCGGCAACGCCGGTGCCCTCCCGCCCGACCTGTCGCTCATGACCAAGGCTCGCCACGGCGGCTCGGTGCGTCCCTCGTTCCTTCCTCATGTCTCGTGCGCACCGAGGACGGCTCGCGCTGACGCTCTCCTCCTGCTACCTCGCCCGCCCGCAGGACTACGTCTACGCGCTCCTCACCGGCTACGTCGACCCGCCCGCGGGCGTCGAGATCCGCGAGGGCCTCAACTACAACCCGTACTTCCCCGGCGGTGCGATCGGCATGGCGCGCGTCCTGTACGACGGCCTCGTCGAGTACGACGACGGCACGCCGGCGACGACGTCGCAGATGGCCAAGGACGTCGTCTCGTTCCTCGCGTGGGCCGCCGAGCCCGAGCTCGACCAGCGCAAGAAGATGGGCATGCAGGCCACCATCATCCTCTCGGGCCTCCTCGCCCTCTCGATCTGGACCAAGAAGTTCAAGTGGGCGCCGATCAAGAGCCGGAAAATCGTCTGTGCGTCCTCGCTTCTCCTTCTCGCTTGCTCTCATCTCGTCTGCGACAGCCTCGCTGACTCCTGGTGCTCGCAACAGACAACCCGCCCTCGGTCAAGCACTAAGCGGCTTTGCCTTGGAGAGCGAGGACGATGTCGGCCTTCGAGCGGTGACGAGGCGGCGTATAGAAGCGGGCGGTGCGAGGGGGGCGGCCGAGGGGTTGGAGGGAGTCTCTTTTCGAGTCGAGTGTGTGCGTGTGCTATGCGAAAATGTGGTCTTCTTCTCGCTCGTCGCCGTCGTCGTCGTCCGTGAGCTGTGAGCGCGAGCAGGGTCTGGCTCGAGGCCTGTGTGTGCGCGGCTCCTGCCCGCTCTCGAGCCCACTCTAGAGCAGCTTGTCAGTGCTCTCGAGCGAGCGTAAGCACCCAGGAGGAGGCGACGAGGCTGGGTGGTCCGTTGTTCTCTGACCGCGAGCCGGTTCGCACGCTCCTCCTTGCTCTCCAGCTCGCCCACCTCGCCCTCGCCCTGCGAGCCATGAGCACCGTTCAGGCAGGTCCTGCTGCACGCTCGTTCGCACCAGGCTCGTCAGCCGCCTCGTCCCAGCCCGACTTCCCCTCCCCACCCACTCGACCGGCCCCCTCCTCATCTCTCGCCGACCCTCTCGCCGCACCAGCACCACCAGCGCCGCCACGCGCGCACTACTTCCACTATGGGCAGCGCAGCGTCAAGGCCCGCATCGACCCCGAGGTCCCGCTCGACGAGGTTCTGCGCCAGCTGTGCGCCGCTCCTCAGCTCGCCGTCACAGAGCCGCCGGCCCTCTTTGCGCTGCGCGAGCGCGACTCGGGCACGCTCGTCACCAAGGACAACATGCGCGCGCTCCTTGAACAGGCCACCACGTGCGTCCTCGCTCTCCCTCCCTCCCCCTCGCCCTCGTCCGCCTGAGCCGACGCTGACCTTGTGGGGAGACGCTCCTGCAGGTTCCAGCTCGTCTCGTCGCCGATGCTCGAAGCCGTCGAGCTCATCGACAAGCTGTCGTCGACCGACCCGGCCGTCCTCAAGCCTGCCACCTTCTCGCTCCGCAGCCGCATCCAGGAGCGCGCCTTCCTCGACCAGTTCGTCGCCCGCCGCGGCGTCGCAGCGCTGCAGGGCGTCGTCCGCCGCACGACGGGCAACACGCTCGCCTACGCGCTGCTGAGCCTGCAGACGCTCCTCGAGCTCGAGAACGACGGGTGGGCCGGGCTCGACCGCGCCTTTGTCGCTCGCGTCGTCGACATTATCGGTGCGCTGCTCGTCCTTCTCTCCTTGCCGGTGAGAGGGCCGGTACTGATGATGCTCTTCGTGCAGCCACCGAGCGCCTCATTAACATCTCCCGCCCGGCAACCGCCATTCTGCGCCGCCTCGCCTCGCAGCCGGTCCTCGCGCCTTCCTCTCCTTCCACCTCGGCCGCCGCAGCAGCATCCTCTCGATCCGGCTTCACCGTCGTCTTCGAGGCCATCCTCGCGCAGCCCGACTTCCTGCGCATCGTCGTCGAGCGGCTCGCCGGCGGCGACGTCGAGGTGACCAACCTCAGCCTCGCCCTCCTCGACACGCTCCTGCGGGGAAGCACCGACCTGGGCGACCTGCGACTCGCCGACGAGCTCGACGCTCTCGATGCTTGGCGCGCCATCCGGGTGCGTCCCCCTGTCGCACTCGTCCTTTTGCACCGCGCGCGAGAGCTGACGGCCGGCCTGCGCTAGCAGAAACTGCTCGACGGCACCAAGGGCGCCGACCCAGCCCTCCTCCTCTCGCTCCAGTCCAGCCTCGTCGCTTCGCTGCGCCTCGCCCTCGCCACGCCCATCCTCGAGGAGCACTTCCCGCACTTCGACGAGCTGTGGATCGCCTCGCGGCTCGAAGACGTCGACGAGTCGAACCGCTGGCGCCGGCTCGGGTTCGTCAGCGAGAGCCCGCAGTACGAGTTCTCGAGGACGGGCTTGCTTGGGCTCAGGGCGCTGCGGCGCTTTGCCGAGGAGGAGCAGAACGAGTTCAGCCAGGTCCGTCGGCGTCTCTTTCTCGGTCTCGTCTCGGCTCGCCGCCGTGTCGCCGCCTACGACCGGGTTGTACTGACCCACGGTATGATGTGCGCAGACGCTGCAAGACCAAGCCGCACGGCCCGACTCACGCCGTTGCCCGCTCTCGACCCTCTCCAACTCGGCCCTCCTCATCCTCGCCGAGTACTTCGCCCTCACGCCCTCCTCGACCCTTACCTCGCCCTCGACCTCTCCCTCGCCGTACCTCTTCCGCTTCTACGACCTGCACGCCCTTGTCGTCCAGTTCCTCGTCCGGCTCTGGACCGAGTCGGACGCGTCGATGCCCGACCTCGAGCGCATCGCCGCTCTCGGCCGCAGCCAGGTCGCGTACGTCCTCGGCACGGTACGTCGAGATGGAGGGGGCGCGAGCACGACGCCGGGCGGCGCAGGTGGAGCAGGAGCGCGGCAGGGCAAGACGTGGTTCACGATCCGGAGCGAGTTCCTCACGGCCGAGTACCGCCAGGTGCGCGAGCGCCAGATGCGCGAGATGGAGCTCGAGGATGACCTGCTTAGCAAGGCCCCTGTACGGTGCGTCGAGTCTCTCCTTGTCCCTCTCCTTCGTCGTCGTGTGGCTCGAGCGCTGACACGCTCGGACCCTCTCTTCCCGCTCGCAGCAACCTTCGCGGCCGCCTGTACCTCGAGTCGTACGACTTCGTTCGCAACCAGCGCATCGCATGCCTGCAAGAAGGCGCCTGGTTCCTCTCCTCGCCGTCGAGCTCGTCGCCGGCGTCGGCCACCAGTTCGCGGCGTCCGAGCGGGTCGCACAAGAACGGTGCGGCGGCGGGTCCGGCGTCATGGCGCTTCTACCGCCTGGCTACGAGCCGCAAGACGCTGCACTGGTGCGAGGCGGGCGAGCGCAGGACGGTGCGACCCGGCCTCGAGGAGCTGACCGACAAGAGTGCGTCCTCGCTCGTCCTCACCTCCAAGCTGCGCACACCTGCTGATGCACACTCCCGCGCTCGCAGTCGACATCACAATGATCACGGACGTCGTCCCCTCGAGCTCGTCGGGCGGCACGCAGCAGCGACCGGCGCGCGTCTCGCAGGTCGGCGGGCTCGGTCGACCTGGCTCGACGACCTCGGCGGCGGCACCCGGCGGCGGCGGCGCCTCGCGCATCAGCTTCCTCTCGTCGAAGGAGGCCTTCTCGAACGGCGCGGCCTCGTCAGCGCCGGCGCCCAAGGGCCCGACGTCGCTCTCGTTCACGCTCGTCGGCGCTCACGGACCCCTCGTCACCCTCACGGCCTCGTCGCCCTCTCTCTACTCCGAGTGGCTCGACGGCCTGTCGCTCCTCCTTCCCAACGGCGCCATTTCGACGCCCGACACGGCGGCCTACGTCCAGGCGCTGACCGAGATCGCCGTCAAGGTCAAGCTGCTCGACCTCAGCGGCGAGAGGGTCGAGGTGCAGACGAGGGAGCAGGTGAGGGGCGTGCCGGCGAGCACCGACTTCTTCTACGCCGACTCGCTGTAGCTTGAGCTGCGGCGGTGCCGGTCGGCGAGGAGGACAGTGCGAGGGTCGGTGCAACAGCCTCGCCTCGTTTCTTGGATCGTTCGCCGTCCGAGGCGAGCTCTATCGAGAGAGTCTGCAAGCTTTGAAGCCCTCGCAAAGAGACTGAGCGCGGGGCCGGACGCCCGGAAGGTGGCTCGCCTCGTCGAACCTCTCGAGGCTCGCTCCCCCACTTGCTCGCTGTTCACCCGCCGACAGCACAGAGTAGCTCGTCCCGCCCATCTACCGCTCTACATAGCCGCCGCCTACTGCACCACCCGCGCCCGCCGGTCCGCCGAGCCGTCCCGCCCCCGCCTCGTCGACCGCTCGCTCATCAGCTCAATGGCGACCTCGGTCGTCAAGGGCAAGCGCGCGTCCAACTGGCTCTCGAGCGCAAAGGCGGGCTTCAAATCGCTCGGCAACAGCTCCACCACCGCCTCGCACCTCGACTCGAGCCAGCCCGACCCCTCCTCCTCCTCGTCAGCCGGTGGGGGACGAGGCGTCGGCGCCGAGGGGCCCATGGGGCAGGCGCGCTCGCCCAAGGGCAAGGAGAAGTGCGTGGAGCAGGACGGACCGGGCACGGGCGAGGATAGGGGCCGGCCAGCGGCGGCGAAGGCGCTCGACATGCCCGTCATCCCGCCGCGCAACATCATCGGCGCCGTCGAGGACGAGTGGCCGCTCTACAGGTGCGTTCGTCTCGCTCAGAGTCTGCTAAGTGAGCTCTTGAGGCTGATACGCGCCTTGTTCGCCCGCAGCTGCCGCCCTTCCGACTACGAGATCGGTCCCGCCGTCGGGTTTGGCGCCGCCGCCGTCGTCCACCTCGCGTCCTTCTGCCCTGCAGGGGTCACGCCTCGGCCCAAGCCGCTCACGTGCGCCGTCAAGATCATCGACGTCGACCGCATGGCGACCGACGCCGACATCCAGCGCTTGCGCATGTGCGTCGCCTTTCCCCTCTCGCTCTCGCTCGCCGGACAAAGCTGATCCCGCCTCTCTTGCTCGCAGGGAGACGCAGCTCATGGCGCTCAGCAAGCACCCCAACGTCCTGCGCGTCCGAGGCGAGTGGATCGAGGGCCACAAGCTCTGCATCGCCGTCCGGTACATGTCGCACGGTGCGCTCGCCTTCCTCGTCCCGCTCGAGCCGCCTCGACTCGTGTGCTGACTCGAGCGGTCGCTCGCAGGCTCTCTCCTCGACATCTCGCGCTACGCCTTTCCCGACGGCTTCCCCGAGGACGTGATCGCCGCCGCGCTCGTCCAGGCGCTGTACGGCCTCGTGTACCTGCACCAGAACGGCTGGATCCACCGCGACGTCAAGGCCGGCAACCTCCTCGTCGACGGTGCGTCCACTTCTAGCCTCCTCGGCGCTCCTCTTCGCCGTCGCTGACGAGGCACCGCGCGCACGCAGATGACGGCACGGTCCTCCTCGCCGACTTTGGCGTCTCGGCGTCGCTCTTCATCGACCCGGCGGCGTCGATCGGCAAGGCCGAGGGCCAGCAGCAGCAGCCGCGCAAGAGCTTTGTCGGCACGCCGTGCTGGATGGCGCCCGAGGTCGTCGAGCGCCGCTCGTACGACTCGAAAGGTGCGTCGCCTCCCTCTTCTCGCCTTCCTCGCCCGCTCTCCTCGCCCGAGCTTACTCCCTCCTTCACTGCAATCTCGCAGCCGACATCTGGTCATTCGGCATCACGGCGCTCGAGCTCGCATCCGGGCGAGCGCCCAACTCGCTGTACCCGCCGGCCAAGGCGCTCAGCAAGACGATCATGGACGACCCGCCGACGCTCGACCGCGAGGGCGGCAAGTTCCAGTACTCGCGCGCGATGAAGGACATGATCGAGGCGTGCTTGCAGAAGGACCCGGACAAACGGTGCGTCCCTCGCTCGCTCGGACCCTCTCTCGCTCGGACCCTCTCTCGCTCGAGCAGGACTGACGCTTTGACACGACGCGCAGCCCGACGGCCGACAAGCTTCTGCAGCACCCTTTCTTCCGCGGCGCCATGAAGAAGAGCTTCCTCGTCTCGTCGCTGCTCGAGGAGCTGCCGCCGCTCCAGGACCGCCAGCACCGCCGTGCGTCCTCCTCTCTCTCGCTCTCCTTCTCCTCAGCCGGGCTCCACTGACGCTTGCTTTCTCGTGCTCGCAGGTCGCAAAGCCTCTCTCGCCGGCATCGACACGGTCAGCTCGCTGTGGAACTTCCAGTCGACCGTGCACTCGACCGTGCCGCGCTCGCCCTTGCGCTCGGGCTCGATCTCGAGCGACCCGGACCCGTTCGCGTCGTTCAGCCTCGCGCCGTCGCCCGTGCACACGGTCGCGCACCGGCGCTCGTCGGCCGACCAGCGCGCGGCGCTGCAGGGCGTCGGCGGCGCGCGCGCGAGAGAGGCGTCGCGAGGGTCGTCGACGCACCGGCGGCAGGTGAGCTTTGATGCGGGCGAGGGGGCGGGCGCGAGGGAGGGAGGCGGGTACGCGCCGAGGGAGGAGGTGCACGTCGAGGAGGAGGGCGGCGGCGTCGTCGAGGAGGAGGAGGGGGAGGGCGGGAAGAGGCGGAGCAAGGAGGGGTCCGGCGGGCCTGCGGATTGAGCGGGTGCAACTCGCAGCGAGTGCAGCATGCTTGTTCAGGCGTCGAGAGGGCGCTGGACCTTGTGCTCGACGAGCCGGTGGGTGCCGGCCTCACTTTTTGAACCTCCTGTCTGCGCTCCGTCCGCGTCGCTGCGGAAGGTGCGCGGACCTCTCGGCTTCGAGGCCGTCTGTTGCCCCCGCCTCGTTGTCGGAGGCCGCTCTTCTTTGCTCTCCCTCCTCTCGCACTCGGTTGACGACCAGCTAGCGCAGCGAGAGATGGCCCTCGCTCCGCACAGCCGGCCGGCGTCGCCGTCGCCGTTTGCACGGACCTCGTCGCCGACGGCCTCGCCTCTCGCCTCGTTCTCTCGTCCCTCGTCGCGCCACGAGCACCGCCGGTACACGATCAGCCCCTCGACGACGGCCCTGTCGAACCTCGTCCTCGGTCCTCGCCCGCCCGCCTCGACGTCGTCGCTCCTCCCCTCGTTCGGGCGTTTCCTCCCTCCGCCGCACCCGGCCCTCTCGCGCGAGTCGGCCGACCCTCGGTGCCACTCGTCGTCGTCCAACTCGCTCGGCTGGGCGTCCCTCCGCTCGTCGTTGTCCGCGTCGTCGTCGTCGGCACCGGCAGCTCCGCCGCCCAGACCCCTCGGCAAGCGCATCGGCGGCGGCAAGCTCCCTGCGAGGGCGCCGTCGCCGGCGAGGACGGCAGCAGCTCCTCTACCCAAGCAGGCGCTCCGTCGCACGTCGTCGCCGGGCCCGGTCGCGCAGCAGTGGAGCGAGCCGCCAGCGCACGAGCCGTCGAGGCAGTCGGCCTTGCCGCCGCCGAGGTCAGCGAGCGTCGTCCCGGCGCGCGCACCGTCGCCCATCCGCCGCGCGAGGTCGTTCCATTCGTCGCAGCAAGAGCAGCAGCAGGCCGGCGCTCGCCAGTCGGCCTCGACCTCGTCCTCGTCCTCCTCGGCTCGCTCCTCGGCGGCCTCGAGCGCCCACCTCGCCCGCCCTTCCTCCCTCGTCGTCCCGGCCGACGCGCGCGCCTCGCTCCGCCGCACGCACAGCAAGGTCGAGCTCGACTCGCCCGGCCCCGAGAGCATCCCGCCCTCGCCGACCGCCTCGGCCCACCTCTCGCCCGCCGAGCGCCACCGCACCGTGCGCTCGAACGCGCCCGGGTTCCGCAGCCTCGTGCGTCGCGGCTCGCTCACGGCGTTCGACCTGCGCGTGCACGACGCGGGCCAGCACGAGGGCGACGTCGACGAGGTGCGCGGCAGGACTGCGCTCAGGCCGCCGCCGATCTCGCCCCCGCCCGCCCCGCCGGCGACGTCGCCCCGCCACTCGCACCTCCTCCAGCGCCGCCCCTCGTTGCCCTCGAGCTGCACGCGCACCTCCACGCCCCTCGCCGTAGTCTCGCCGCCGCGCAAGCCGCTCGACTTCCCGCCGGACGACCCGCGCATCCCGCCTCAGCGCCGCTCGTCCTCGTCGGCCGACGACATCCACGGCGCGAGCGCCGGCACCGGCTCGGGCAAGCGCACCATCTTCAACCCGTACGAGCTGAGCGTGCTCCAGGCCGTCTGGGCGCGCGGCATGTACTACCCCGCGCCGGACGCGCTCGACGAGGTCGTGCGCCGCACGGGCATGACGAGGGTCCAGGTGCGCAACTGGTGCGTCTCTCTCTCTCCATCTCCTTCCTTCACCTTGTTCCTGAGCGAGAGCTGACGAAAGCGTGCAACAGGTTCGCCAACAAGCGGCAGCGCTCGTCGGGCGAGGAGAAGAAGCGCGTCGCCAAGATGGCCCGGGACCTCTCGCTCGCGGCCTGAGCGGCTTCTGGTGCGTCTCTCTCTCCTCGCTATCCTGCAGCTCGTCAACTGTGGGATAATCCGAGCAACGAGCGGCGTCCTGACCTCGTCGTCATCGTCGCTCGCAGCTTTCCTCGCACACAAAAACCCGCCGGTCGGGCCTCCTCCTCCTCCTCCTCTCGTCTCGACACGTTCCCTCCCTCCTCGCTTGGTCCCCTTGAGTAGTTCTCCTCGTCTGTGAATCAGTTCTTGCGTCCGTCCCTGCCTCTCGTCGAGCTCGCTCCTGCTCCTGCTTTCGACGAGCCGCTCTCGTCAGCGCGAGAGCTCTTTCTGAAGCGACAAGATGAGTTGCACGGGCTGTTCAAGAGGAGGAGAGAGAGATGCGAGTACGAGAATGCGATGCGGATGCAAGAGACCATGCCATGCGGATGCGGATTCCTCCGTCCCCCGAGCTCCTTCCCCTCCTCGCTCAGCCGCTCCATCCGCCGAAGCCCTCCCCCTCCCACAGCCCGAGCTCCTGCCCGTGCTCCTGCTCCTCGACAACGTACTCCTCGACGCCGTCCCACGGGTCGCTGCGAAACATGCTGAAGAAGGCCGAGGCGTCGCTCGCGCTCGCGCTCGGACCCATGCTCGCCGACGACGGCTGCGCGTCGTGCGGCTGCGACTGCGGCTGCGGATGCGGCGAGACGAAGCCGAAGTCGAGCCCGAGCCCGAGGTCGAGGCCGAGGCCGCAGCCGAAGCCGGCGTCGCCGCCGTAGAAAGACGACGACGCCGCCGGCGCTGCCGCGAGGGGCTCGAGCGGCGTCGACGCGAGGTAAGCCGCTGCGGTGCCGCCCTGCTGCGACGAGCCCGACGCCGACGACGTCGAGGTCGAGGTCGAGGTCGAGAAGGGGTGCGCGAGCGCGTGCGGGGCGGCGGGCGGGACGTCGTAGAAGGAGGGGAGGGCCGTGTCGAGGTGGAGGGCCGGGGCGGTGTACGTCGCGCGGCGCGGCGCCGGCGCGGCGGGAGGCGGAGGGACCCAGTAGCTGCTGTACGCAGGCGTCGGCTCGAGGTAGTTGGGCGGCGGCGGGTCGTGCTGGGGCGGCGCGGGGAGGAAGTCGAGGAGCGAACTCGGCTCGACGGTCGGCTCGGCGCTCGGCGCGTACCAGCCCGGCTCGGGTGCAGGCGCCGTGCGACGGAAGAGCGCATAGTCGTCGACGCCGAGCGGCTCCTGCTTGAAGGCGAGAGGTGCCGCAGCCGGGCGAGGCGGTCCGAGCGCGGCCGACGAGCGCTCGACGATCGGACCGGCGGCGACGACGGGTCCGAGTGCGCGCGAGGCCGAGCCGTGCGTTGCCTCGAACTGGTGCATGAGGGGCGTGCGAGGGCGCGGCGCGGCGAAGGCGGGCGCGGCGGGCGCGAGGCGGGCGGTCGTCGTCGGCGCCGAAGTTGGGAAGGCCGGGAACGACGGCACCGACAGGCTCGGCGCTGACTGCATGTGGTGCGCCAAGGCGGGCGGGATCGGGAGGTAGAAGGCGGGCGCGCTCGAGGGCGGAGCGAAGGCGGAGGGCGGCGAGTTGAGGGAGCTCGAGGGCGGGAAAGTCGGGTCGGCTGCGAGGGTCGATCGTCAGATCGGGCACGAGCGCGCGAGCGAGGAGAAGAAGGGGACGCACCTGCGTCGGCGTCGTACGCGTTGTAGACGTCGAAAAGAGCAGGTCCGAACCCCACCTCGATGTCGCTCGGGCCCGCCGGCTCCTCCTCCTCCTCGACCGGCTCCTGCTCGCCCCAGGCGCACTTGCTGCCCCTGCCGCCGAGCGCGGCCTCGAGCTCCTTGTCGGCCGCCGTCGCGTGGACGCTCGACGCGCTGTAGAGGCAGCGCACGCCCGAAGCGAGTCGGCCCTCGGCGACGGCGCCCTTGATGCAAAGTGCGCAGGCGGGACGATCTGCGGGCGAGCAACGACGACGGAGGGAGGGTCAGCGAGGCAGTACGAAGGGAAGGAGAGGATGAAGACGCACCTCCGCTGCACTTGACCTTGCGCATACGGCCTGCGAGAAGAGCGAGGTCAGCTCCCGACCGTGCCGAGCGAGCGAGAGCGAGAGGATGAGGGACGCACAGACGGCGCACGAGCTCTCCTTGGTGACGGTGCCGGGCGGCAGCTGCTTGGTCTTGGTCTTGCGCGGGCGCAAGATCTTGCGCGACTTGGCCATGGTCGAGAGGTGCGGGTCGAGGAGCGCGAGGCGACGAGAGCTGCGAGGGCCGCCGGAGGAGCGTCAGTCCCTGCCCTAGGTCGAAAGGAAGCGAAGGAGGGACGTACAAGGCTGAACGACCGAGAGCGAGAAGAGCGAGGTCGAGAGGACGAGCGAGGAGCGCACGAGCGCCGACGAGAGGCTCGACCCTCGGCGGCGGGTCATCTCCTCGCCTCGGCTCTGCTGACGAGCGAGGCCGCATACATCGAATCTTGGAGCTCGGCGCCGAGCCGCAGGCGAGCGCGGCGATCGAGCGACGAGGTCCGGGCGGACGTACAGGGGCTCAGGAGGCTCGACGGCTCGGAGATGAGCGGCGAGGGAGACGGTCGGAAGTCGGCGCGAGAAGAGTCGTTACAGGTGCGCTGAGGCTATGCGCGTGTCTAGAAGGGCGGTATCGAGATCTGCGAGCCGTGAGGAAGAGTCAGCGAGCTGCGAGGTCGGCGAGCGGGCGACGACGAGAGGGAGAGACGAAGCGGACCTGCTCATCCCAGCGTGCTGCATGCGCATAAATATGGGTCAGGACGTGTGCAGAGAGCGCAAGGCGAGGCGAGGCTGCGCAGGGCGAGGTCGCGCGAGGGACGAAGAGGAGGACGAGGACGCACCGAACGGGTACGTCGTGACGAGCTTGGGCGGCCACCGCTCCCACTCGACCATCTCGGACGCCCGCTGCGCCCTGCGCTCGTCGCCGTCGAGCTCGAACGCCGTCGTGTTGCGGTCCCGGCGCGCCTTGTCGTACTCGTCGACGCGGTACCCGACGCTCGCTCGCGGCACGACCTGGATGCGCGCGCCGCGGCCGTCCTTGTTGGGCGTGCCGTCGAGGCGGATGGGCGACAGGGTGCGCCAGATGTCGCTGCACAGGACGAAGCACTCGCTGTGCTCGTCGCCGCCGCCCGAGCCGGCTCGGAACCGAAGCGAGTGCGGTGGGAGGAACAGGGCGGCGTCGAGGACGGCGACGCCGTTGAAGCACGAGTAGACCTGGATCGGGAGGAGCGAGTCGTATCGAGGTCGAGAGGCCGAAAGGGGGAGGACGGGCGAGGGGAGGGCCCAGTCGCCGCCGGGCTGCTTGATCTCGTAGAACGGGCTGCAGGAGGGGCGTGTCGGGGCGTCAGCAAGCCGCTCATCTGGACGTACGACAGGGAAGAGGGAGAAGGAGGACGCACAGGCCCTGCATGTCGCGCGCGACCCAGACGTCGTAGAAGAGGAGCGGGTAGTCGCCCTCGAACTCCGGGATCTGGAGCTCCTTCCAGTCCATACCGCAGCTCATGTCGGCGTCCTGCACCTCGTGCTGGAGGAGGAGCTCGAGGATCTCGGCCTCGCACAGGTGCACGTCGTTGAGGAAGACGACCCGGTCGAACGAGACGGCCGGCGCGTCGAACAGGGGCTGCAGGACGAGGTTGCGCAGGCCGGCGAGGCCCTCGATGCGCTTGCCCTGGGTCCACCCAGCTCGACGCTGCGGGTCGCTGACGATGGTGAACCCGGCGCCGAGTTGGCGAAGGAGCTTGGCGAGGAGGAACAGCTGGACCGGCGACTCGTCCCGGCTGCCGTTCTCGTACACCGAGACGTGAAACCGCGACGGGCCGAGGGACGATACGACCGTGTAGAGGGCGCGGATGAGCGACGGTACGACGGTCGCCGAGTCGACGAGGTTGATGGCGACGAAGTAGGTGAGGTGGTGCCGAGGGACGTCGTGCGGCGGCGTCGGCTT
>Ga0308169_10000639_pt1 | contig 47751 bp, 35 predicted proteins | sample PhyBR1_2_FD_202139 | JGI IMG/M metagenome (GOLD analysis project Ga0308169, IMG submission 202139) | Phyllosphere microbial communities from UC Gill Tract Community Farm, Albany, California, United States - DLSLSB.R1 | ecosystem: Host-associated > Plants > Phyllosphere > Unclassified | place... | reverse complement strand
GGTGTGCACGCGGGGCCGGATACTTCGTTCACCGGGCAACCGCGGAACAGTCCTGCTGCCCGGGCAATCGTTGACGCAGCCGCTGATGCTGCCGGGGAAAACCTTCCCCTGTTCCTCGTCTGCGCGGGTCCCCTGACCAACGTGGCTGACGCGCTCCTGCTGGAGCCCGCCGTCGCCCGTTCCTTCACCCTGGTGTGGGTGGGCGGTGCCGACAAGGATGAGGAGGAGTACAACTACTTCACGGACCCCGCGGCTGCAGACTTTGTGCTGGGTAACCGGGAAGTCGCCGTGTGGCAGTTCCCTATGGAGACCTACCGGAGGGTGGTGGTCCCGGTTGTGGAACTGGATGCGGCGTTCCGAAGTGCCGGCCCGTGTGGTGCATGGCTGTGGGAGCACTTCAACAGCCTGGAGGTGCCGGATTTCGTGAAGTTCGGCCCGCTCTGGTGCCTGGGTGACAGTGCGCCCCTGGTGGTGACAGGGCTGGATGACCTCACGTCCACGTTCGTCCAAACGTCGGCCGAGCCCCAGCGGCGGAAATATATGTCAGTGGACACGAGGCTGATCATGGCCGATTTTGTCGCCAAGCTGCGGCTGCAGGTTTGAGCGCGTGCGGAAGACATATGGGCCGGACCTCTCATGGAGATCCGGCCCATGCATCGTTGTTAAGCGGGCTGGGTGACCTGGGATGCAGCGTGCTCCTGGGCCAGGTTCCCCAGCCAGCGGGCGCTGTCCTTCGGGGTCCGCTCCTGCGTGGAGCGGTCGACGGCGATCAGGCCGAACTTGGGCCGGTAGCCGAAGATCCACTCAAAGTTGTCGAACGCCGTCCAGGCGATGTAACCCCAGACGTTAATGCCGTCGGCAAGGCAGGAGGCCACGCCGTCGACCGCGGCCTTCAGGTAGTCCACCCGCTGGGTGTCGTCCTCGGTGGCCACGCCGTTCTCCGTGACGATCACCGGGACGCCGGCCGTTCGGTGGGCCTCGCGGATGGTTGCCTCCAGCGCCTGCGGGTAGATTTCCTCGCCCATCTGGTTGGTGGGAACGCCCTCCGGCGCGGGGGCGTTGCCTTCAGGGCCGTATACCGTGCGGCCATACGTCTGGATGCCCACGAAGTCGTCATCCCGGGATGCCACCAGGAACCGCTCATTGACGTCACGGCGCACGCGGTCCGCGAGTTCTTCCCCGCCGGGAAGGGCCTGGATATCGGAGTTGGCGAGCGTCCAGCCCACCTTCAGGTCCGGGCGGTGCGCCTTGATGGCTGCGGTAGCGGCCTTGTGCGCTGCCAGCTTGACATTGAAGCCGGCCTCGGTGGAGCAGAACTGGAAGGGCGCAATAGTGCTGGCGTCAACGCCGAGCCGCCGGGCGGCGGCAGCCCACATGGGGACGTTGCCGCGGTTTTCCGGTGACTCGCCGCCAATGCCAAAGGATTCCAGCAGCCACGGAAGGTTGGGCTCATTCAGCGTGCAGGCGACGCCGATCAGGTCTCCGAGGTGGCCCATTACCCGGTTGCAGTAGCGGGCGAAAAGTTCCGGTGTCCGGTCGCCCTCCCATCCTCCCAGTTCCAGGAGCCAGCGCGGCGAGGTGAAGTGGTGGAACGTGACCACCGGCGTCAGGCCCTGCCCAACACATTCCTCCAGCACACGCCTGTAGTGGTCCAGCTCAGCCAGCGAGAAATGGCCTTCCTCCGGTTCGATCCGAGCCCACTCGATGGAGAAGCGGTAACTGGTGAAGCCGAGGCCGGCAATCAGCGCAATGTCCTCGCGGTACCGGTGGTAGTGGTCCACTGCGTCACCGGAAGGCTCCGCGAAGATGGTGCCGGGCAGGTGCTCCAGGAGCCAGGTGTCGCTGTTGACATTGCTGCCTTCCACCTGGTGGCCGGCGGTGGCCACTCCCCAAAGGAAGTCCTGCGGAAACGGGTTGCTCATGTGGTTCCTTTCGTGACGGACGCGCACCCGCGTCCAGGCCTGTCTGCCTGCATCCATCCTGACGAGGCGCGTGACCGCCGCCACAATACTTTTTCAATCAATGACATTGTCATGTTTGGCGCCACCGGCTCCAACGGATTCTGGAGAGGAGCCGGACACCTCCGGCCCCCCGAATTTCCTCCGTTTGTCACCGTCATAGAATGCGAAGGCGCACTAGATGAAACTTATGACCTCCACCGCACGCGGCAGCGCGGCCGTCCTGACCGGCGCCCTGCTGATGGGTTCCCTGGCCGCCTGCGGCGGCGGGTCCAGCCAAGCCGCCGCCAAGGGCGATACCACCAGCCTCACCCTGGCCATCGACAGCGACTCGGCCTCCTTCGGCTTTGACCCGCTGCGCGTCTCCGCAGCCCAGCGCCAGTTCTTCGAAGGCCTCTACGACAGCCTGATGACCCTTCAGCCGGACGGATCCACGGGTCCCGGGCTGGCCAAGGACTTCAGCTACAACGCTGACAACACCGTCCTGACGCTGAACCTCAAGGACGACGTGACGTTCACCGACGGCTCCAAGCTCGACGCTGCACTGGTGAAGGCCAACCTGGACCGCCGCTCCGATCCGGCCCTCAGCGCCTACTCCGCCGTCGCCAAGGGCGGGGCCCAGGAAATCACGTCGGTTGACGTGGTCAGCCCCACCCAGGTGACCCTGACCTTCGCCAAGCCGCAGCCCGGCTTCGAAAAGAACCTGGCCTCCACCACCGGCATGATCGTGGGCAAGAACGGCGTCACGGACGCCGCCAGCCTCGCTGCAACCCCTGACGGTTCTGGCCCATACACCCTTGACTCTTCCACTGTGAAGGGCAACAAGTACGTCCTGGTAAAGAACGACAAGAGCGCGGACGCTGCCAACTACGCCTACAAGAAGGTTGTCTTCAGCGTCGTCATGGACCCCCAGGCCCGCGCCAACGCTTTGGTCTCCGGCCAAGCCGATGTTGCCATGCTGACCTCCTCCACGGTGGACTTCGTCAAGTCAAAGGGCGTCAGTGTTTCGCAGATCGGCGGCACCGTCAACACCATGATCTCCTTCGACAAGACCGGCAAGACCGCCCCGGCGTTCGGCCAGGAGAAGGTCCGCCAAGCCATCCAGTACGCCATCAACCGCCAGGCCCTGGTGGACGCCCTGCACAAGGGTGACATTCCCGCCTGGAACGCCCTCCCCAAGGATTCTGCCGGCTTCACCAAAGACCTGGAAACCGAGTTCGCCTACAACCCGGACAAGGCAAAGAGCCTGCTGGCCGAGGCCGGCTATCCCAACGGCTTCGAGTTCACCATCATCGCCGGTGCACAGACCCAAACCGACCTGCAGGCCGTCCAGAAGGACCTCGCCGCCGTCGGCATCACCATGAACGTCAAGATGGCGGCCTCCACAGACGAAGCCTTCGCTGCCGTTGCCACCACACCTCTGGGTTACGCGCCCCTTAACTGGGACAACCCCGTCGGCGTGATGTACGGCGCCATCCTCAACGGTTTCACCAACGTCCAAAAGGCCACTGATGACCAGCTCAGCGCCGCTACCGGGGAATTGGCTGCAGCCAAGGACGATGCTGCCGTAAAGGCCGCAGCCACCAAACTGAACACCCGGCTGGTCGAGTCCGGCTGGATGATCCCGTTGTACGAGGCCCTGACCAACCAGGGGTACAACACCAAGAAAGTCCAGGAAGTGAAGTTCGCCGGCACCAACGCCTACCCCCTGCTCTCCTCCTACAAGCCCACCAACTGATCACCCTGGCCGGGCACGCTCCCCCCACGGAGGGCGCGCCCGGTCTGACCAATGGAGGTCACCCCCATGGCATTGTTCGTAGCCAAGCGCCTGCTCATGGCGCTCGCCACGGTGCTGGTGGTTGCAGTGCTGGCGTTCCTGCTGGTGCACGCAATGCCCGGCAGCCCCGGAGCGGTTTCGCTGGGCGCCGGCGCCTCCCAAGACGCAATCGACCAGCTGAACCAGCAGCTCGGCTGGAATGACCCGTTGTTCACGCAGTTCTTCCGCTGGCTGGGCAACGCGGTGCAGGGAAACCTGGGCGTCTCGCTCATTGACGGCCGCTCCATCAGCGTGGACCTGACCGACCGGCTCCCGGTCACCGCGTCCCTCGCCGCAGGCGCCACCCTCCTCAGCGCCGTCCTGGGCATCGCCCTGGGCGTGACCGCAGCGGTCCGCGGCGGGCTGCTTGACCAAGTCATCGGCGGCTTCGTCGGCCTCCTGGTCGCACTCCCGGCCTTCTGGGTGGGCATCATCTTCGTGTACCTGTTCGCCGTCCAGTCCTCCGTCTTCCCGGCCACCGGCTACGTGCCTTTCGAGGTATCGCCGCAGGACTGGGCCATGTCGCTGGCGCTGCCGATCATCACGCTGGCCGTGGGCGGCGCCGCGTTCATTGCCCGGCAGACCCGTGCTTCCATGCTGGAGGCTCTACAGCAGGAGCACATCCGCACGCTGCGCGCCACGGCCACCCCCACCTGGAAGATCCTCTACGTCCACGCCCTGCGCTACGCGAGCCTGCCCATCGTGGCCGGCATCGCCCTGCAGTTCATCGGCCTGTTCGGCGGCTCCGTCATCGCGGAACAGCTGTTCGCCATGCCCGGCCTTGGCCAGGCCGTCCAGTCATCCGTCAGCACCCACGACGCCCCCGCCGTGCAGGGCGTGGTGGTGATCGCCACCGTGGTGGTGGTCGCCGTCAACCTAGTGCTGGAACTGGCCACCAAGTTCCTCGACCCGAAGTTGCGTGCCTCATGATTCCCACAGTTGCCCCGGCCCCCGCGGACGCGGACCAGGCAGGAAGTACGACGGCGGCAGGAGCCTCCGCACCCCGCGCCGGCAAGGCAGCCCTCACCAGGTTTTCCAGGCACCGCCTGTTCGGGTCGCCGGGGGCCGTCGCCGGCCTGGTGTGGCTGGCGGCGCTGGTGATCGCATCCCTGACGGCTCCGCTCTGGCTGCCGTACAAGACCGAGGACCAGGACTTCACCGCAGTCCTCTCCGGCCCCACCGCGGCCCACTGGCTGGGCACCGACGAACTGGGCCGGGACATCCTCAGCCGCATCTTCGCCGCGGCCGCAGGCACCTTGGGGACGTCGCTGATCACGGTGATTGTCGGCGTCGGCCTTGGCACCGTCCTTGCCCTGCTCGCCGCGGGGGCCGGCGAACGGACCGAGGCAGTGATCAGCCGGGTCACCGAGATCATGATGTCCCTGCCGGGCACCGTGATCATCCTGGCCGTCATAGGCGCGGTAGGCACCAACATCCCGGTGGTCATGGCCATCCTGGGCATCCTGATGTCCGCCGGGATCTACCGCGTGATCCTGGGGCAGGCCAAGTCAGTGCAGTCCCAGCTCTACGTGGACGCGGCCAAGGTGGACGGCACCGGCCCGCTGGGCATCAGCCTCCGCCACGTCCTGCCCGGCCTGGCCAACACCATTGTGGTGCAGGCCGCGCTGATCTTCGCCGTGGGCATGCTGATCCAGGCCGGCCTGGCGTTCATCGGGTTCGGGCCGCCTCTTCCGCAACCCAGCTGGGGCGGCATGATCCAGGGCGCCTCCCAGCACGTCTACGACGCCCCCTGGATGATGGTTCCCACCGGTGCCGTGCTGGCACTGACCGTCTTGTCGGCCAATGCCATCGGCAATGCCCTTGGCAAGGCACCGAATGCGGCGGCCCCGCACCTGCCGTCCGCGGCGGCCCGCCGACAGCGCGCCAAAGCTGTTGCCACCATCGCCGCCGGTTCCCCGGCTCCCGGGGACGCCCGGAGGGGGACGCTGAGCGTCCGCAACCTGTCCGTCGGCGTCGATAATGCTGGTACAGGCAACGGCGTCCGCCTGGTCACCGACATCTCCTTCGACGTCCAGCCCGGAACCGTCCTGGGCCTGGTGGGTGAATCCGGCTGCGGCAAGACCATGACGGCGCTGTCGCTCCTGGGACTCCTCCCGTCCGGGGTGTCCGTTACCGGCGGGCAAATCCTGTGGAACGGACGAAACCTCGCCGCCACCAGCGACAAGGACATGGAAGCCGTCCGCGGCCGCGAGATCGCGCTGATCAGCCAGGAGCCCATGCGCGCCCTGGATCCGATGTTCACTGTGGGCTACCAACTCACCACCACGATTCGGCGGCTCCGCGGGACAGACCGGGCCGAAGCCAAGGCGGAGGCCCTGGGCCTGCTGGAGAAGGTGGGCATCGTTGATGCCGCACGGATCCTCAAGACCTATCCGCACCAAATCAGCGGCGGCATGGCCCAGCGCGTGGCCATCGCCCTGGCGCTTTCCGGCCAGCCGAAGCTGCTGGTGGCGGACGAACCCACCACCGCCCTCGACGTCACCGTGCAGGCCGAAATCCTGTCATTGCTGCGGACCCTGGTGAAGGACACCAGCATGTCCGTGGTGATGGTGACCCATGACCTGGGCGTGGTGGCGGACCTCTGCGATCAGGTCGCCGTGATGTACGCCGGGCAGGTGGTGGAAAACGGGAAGACCGCAACCACCCTGGACAACCCCCGCCATCCCTACACCCTGGCCCTGCTCGCCGCCGATCCGCACGCCAACCAGGCCGAGGAGATGCCCGAGAGACTGGCCACCATCAGCGGCCAGGTCCCGCAGCCCAAGGACTGGCCCACCGGCTGCCGCTTCGCCGCCCGCTGCCAGTTCGCTGGCTCCGCCTGCCTGGAACCGGTCCCGTTGCTGCCCTCCGGCGCCGGCGAAGGCCTGGTCCGTTGCGTCAAGGCGGACCAGCTCGCCGTCGAAGGCATGGACTGGCTGGCCACCGACGTGCCCGCCGCCAGGCTCCTCCCGGTCAGCCCGGTGACCCCAACGAACACCACCATCGTCGAAAAGGACCTGGCATGAGCACCGCAGTCACGGAACGCGAGACACAGCAGCCCCCAGCCAGCACCCCCGTGCTGGAGGTCAAGGACCTGGTGGTCCGCTACGGCCGGGGCCGGAAGGCAGCCGCCGCACCCGCCGCCGTCGACCACGTCAGTTTCAGCATCGCGCCCGGGGAAACCGTGGGCCTGGTGGGGGAGTCCGGCTCCGGAAAGTCCACCATCGGCAAGGCCATCCTGGGCCTGCAGAAAGTCTCCGGCGGCTCCATCAGCTACCAGGGCAAGGACATCACCTCGGCCAATGCCGCCCAGCGCCGGGCCTTGGGCGGGGAGCTGCGGGCCGTCTTCCAGGACCCCAATTCGTCGCTGAACCCGCGCAACACCATCGGCACCTCCCTGGCTGAACCGCTCCGGCTCCGCGGCGTCTCCGGCGCGGAGGCGCGGGCCAAGGCGGAGGACATGCTGGAACGCGTCGGGCTGCCGCGGGAGGCCGTAGACCGCTATCCCAGCCAGTTCTCCGGCGGCCAGCGGCAACGCATCTCCGTGGCGCGCGCCCTGATCTGCGACCCCCAGCTGGTGGTGTGCGATGAGGCCGTCAGCGCCCTGGACCTCTCCACCCAGGCGCAGGTCCTGAACCTGCTGGCGGACCTGCGCGACGAACGGGGCCTGAGCTACCTGTTCATTGCCCACGACATCGCCGTGGTCCAGTTCCTGGCCGAACGCGTGGTGGTGCTCTACCGCGGCCAGGTGATGGAAACCGGACCGGCCGCCGCCGTCACTAAAAACCCGAAGCACCCCTTCACGCAGGCCCTGGTGGCCGCCTCCCCGGTGCCCCGGCCGGCCGAACAGGCCGCCCGGCGGGAAGCCCGCGAGGCGCTGGGCGTCCGCACCGGCGCCGCGGCCGTTCCCGGACCCGGCGGCTGCCCGTTCCGGCTCCGCTGCCCGCTCGCCACCGACTCGTGCGCCACCGACCGGCCGGCACTGCGCCGCGTGGGCACCGCCGACGTCGCCTGCCACTACGCCTAGATTCCTTGACCTCCTTCAGAACGGACTATCCCCGCATGACTTCCACCCCCTGGCGCGCCGCCATGATCACCCCGGCCAACGACTTCGACGGCGCCCCGCTGCTCCGCAGGGAGTTCACCCTTGACGAGGGCCACGGCGGGGTGGTGATGGCGACGCTGCGGGCCACGGCCCTTGGCGTCTATGAGGCCTTCATCAACGGCGCCCCAGTGGGTCCTGACGTGCTGAGCCCGGGCTGGAGCTCCTACGAGTGGCGGCTCCGCTACCGCACATATGACGTCACGTCCCTGGTGGGGCCGTCCACCGTGATCGGTGTGGAGCTGGGCAACGGCTGGTACCGCGGGCGACTCGCCTGGCACGGCATGTCCAACCTGTACGGCAGCGAGCTGGGGTTCTTCGGACAGCTGGACATCGAGTTCGAGGACGGCCACGTCCAGACGGTCGCCTCGGACAGGAGCTGGCAGGCCGGGCCCTCCGCCACCACGTTCAACGACCTCTACGACGGCCAAGCCATCGACGCCCGCAGGCTCCAGGCAGGCTGGGCGGAGCCTGGCTTCGTGCCCGGCAAGGACTGGACCGGTGTGCGCGAGGTGGCATTCGACGCCGGCCGGCTGGCTGAACCGGTGGGCCCACCCGTGGTGCGCGCCGCCGCGGTCAGTCCCGTGGAAATCTCCACCTCACCCGGCGGTAAGACGCTGGTGGACTTCGGCCAGAACCTGGTGGGCTGGCTGCGGTTCTGCGTGCAAGGGGAGGCCGGCTCCGTCATCACCGTCCGGCACGCCGAGGTGCTGGAGGACGGCGAGCTGGGCGTCCGGCCGCTGCGGTCCGCAAAGGCCACGGACACCTTCATCCTCTCCGGCGGCAAGGACTTTTTCGAGCCCACCAAGACGTTCCACGGCTTCCGCTACGCCGAGATCACCGGCTGGCCCGGAACCCTCACCGCCGATGACCTCGAAGCGGTGGTGGTCCACTCCGACCTGGAGCGCACCGGCACCTTCGAATGCTCCAACGAACTCGTCAACCAGCTGCACCGTAACATCGTCTGGGGCCTGCGCGGCAACTTCCTGGACCTGCCCACCGACTGCCCCCAGCGCGACGAACGGCTCGGCTGGACCGGCGACATCGCCGTCTTCGCCCCCACTGCCGCCTACCTGTACGACGTCAAAGGCTTCCTGCAGGACTGGCTGCTGGACCTTGCCGCCGAGCAGAAGGCGCAGGATGGGCTGGTCCCGATCACGGTGCCGGATGCGCTGAAGTACTGCCCGCAGCCGCCCGAATTCCCGGCCCCGGAATCGTCCGCGCTGTGGAGTGAAGCCTCGGTGTGGGTGCCGTGGGGGCTGTGGGAGGCGTACGGGGACCTCAGCGTGCTGGATAACCAGTACGAATCGATGGCCGCGCACACCCGGCGGGTGGAGGGCCTGCTTTCACCCGCCGGGCTGTGGGATTCCGGATTTCAGTTCGGCGACTGGCTGGATCCTGACGCCGCGCCGGACCAGCCATGGGCAGCGAAGGCGGACACCGCCGTAGTGGCCACCGCCTGCATGTACCGGACAGCCCGCATTACTGCGCAGGCCGCCGGGCTGCTGGGCAAGCACCACGAAGAGGCCCACTTCGAAGCAGTTGCAGACCGGGTGCGGACCGCATTCGCCGAACACTACGTTGCCGGCGACGGCACCATCTCCAGTGACTGCACCACCGTCTACGCCCTGGCCATTGCCTTCGACGTGCTGAAGACCCCTCAACTGCGGGAGTTCGCCGGGAACCGCCTCGCCGAACTGGTCCGGGACAATAACTACCGGGTGTCCACCGGCTTCGCCGGAACGCCGTTCATCACCCACGCGCTGACAGACACCGGCCACGTCGATGACGCCTACCGCCTGCTGCTCGAAGAGGGCTGCCCGTCCTGGCTGTACCCCGTAACCATGGGCGCCACCACAGTCTGGGAACGCTGGGACTCCATGCTCCCTGACGGCACCATCAACCCCGGTGAGATGACCAGCTTCAACCACTACGCCCTGGGCGCCGTGGCCGACTGGATGCACAAGGCCATCGGCGGCATCCGCCCGGCCGAACCCGGGTACACCCGCGTCCTCATCCAGCCGCAGCCGGGGGAGGGGATCAGCTGGGCCAGGACGTCCCTGAAAACCAAGCACGGCGAGGTGCGAACGGAATGGAAGACCGACGGCAGAGAGTTCCGGCTCGAGGTGACAGTCCCCGCCGGGGCGGAGGCCGAGGTCGTCCTTCCAGACGGTGCCCGGCACGCGGTTAAGGACGGGACGCACGGTTTCACCGCCGCTGTGGGCGTGCTGGTGAAGTAGCAAGTATGCGCGAAAAGACGTTCCCTGCATGACCCGTGCGGCACGTCGTGCATGTCAAAATCACCTCCACTGTTTGAAGTAACGCCGGTCGCCCGGTGCCCTCCTCGGGCCGCCTGCGCCGAGGCCCACCACGGGAACCAGTACGACCATGGCTTCACCGGAGAACGCCCTACAGGTTTCGACGTGTGGACAACAGCCTGTCCGCCGAGCGGGAGCCGCACGTGATGCAACGGCGGCATCACGTGCGGCTCCCCCTCGTTCTCAAACGCGAGTACTGCCGCTAAGGCATAACCTCCGATGACGCCGCTACTAGTCATCCCGAAGAGTGGGCCCGGAGGCCGGTGCTTGCCTGGGCCTGGTGACCCAGGTTGCGAGACACCGCCCTGGCAGCGGCCCGGACTGCAGGAGCCAGCACATTGGGGGGAGTAGAACCATCCGGAACGACGATGGACAGCGACGCCACCACGCTGCCCTGGGCATCGAAGATGGGAGACGCGACGGATACGGTCCGGGACGGCAGGCTGCGCCGGATCATCGCCACACCGGTGCGCCGGACATCCGAGAGGGTGCGCCGCAACTGCCCCTCCGGCATCTCGGACACGCCAGGCTCGTTTTCATGCGGCCGCTTCAGGATGGTCTCCTGGAACTGCTGGTCCGCCCCGGCCAGCAGCACCAGCCCGATGGCCGTGGACCGCAGCGGAGCCCGGCCGCCCACACGGTAGGCCACTTCGGTGGCGTCCTTGGCGGACAACCGCTCAATCAGCACCGCCTCCTCGTTGTCCCGTACGGCCAGCAGGACGTGGTGCCGGGTGACTTCGAACAGGTCCTCCAGGTACGGCAGGGCGATTTCCCGCACGCCGTGCCCGCGCGGTGACAGCGACGCAACTTCCCACAGCCGCACCCCCACGACGTACCTGCCGTCGTCGAGCCTTTCCAGGGCGCCCCAGGCAACAAGCCGGGCAATCAGCCGCAATGCCGTGGGCGCCGGCATACCCGCGTAGCGGGCCAGCTCGGACAGGGTCAGCGCGCGGCGCCGGTCCGAAAAGACGGCCAGCAGGCTCAGTGCCCGGTCGATCACCGGCTCGCCCTGTTTGGGCCGCTTTCCGCGTGCCGCGGGGACGTCAGCGTGTGAGATTACCGTGTCCGGAGTGGCAGTCATGGCAGTGATTCCTAGCGACGTTGATAGTTGATGGTGCTTAGTGAGCTGAACCGCAATACTATTCCAACCATTGAAAGGACCCTGTGGAGGGCACGTCGTGGAACGCGAAGCTGGAACTTCCAGCAACCGCACCGTCCAGGAGTCCCGCCGCATGAGCGCCCCCACCCGCCTTCGGGCCGAGCACCTCCCTGAGGCGATGGGCCTGACCATCACCGAGCCCCGGCTCAGCTGGAGCCCCGGCACCACCGGCCAGACGGCCTACCGGATCACCGCCAGCAACGGCTGGGACACCGGGAAGGTAAAGTCAGCGGCGTGCTCGGGCATCCCGTACAGCGGACCCGCGCTGGATTCCCGCAGCCGGTTCGAGTGGCGCGTTCGTACCTGGAACATCGATGCCACCGGCACCGAAACGACAAGTGCCTGGTCGGAACCGATGCCCGTCGAGCTGGGCCTTCTGCACCCGTCGAACTGGACGGCACGGTGGATCGGCCCCGAAGAACAAGAGATTCCGGCCCCGGGGGAGCGGCCCGGCTATGCCCTTAGTAAGGCCTTCACGCTCCAGGACGTTCCGGACAGGGCCCGCATCTACGCTACCGCGCACGGCATCTACGAACTCTTCATCAACGGTCAGCGCGTGGGCGACCAACAGCTCACCCCCGGCTCCACAAGCTACAACACCACCCTCCAGGTCCAGGCCTACGACGTCACCGCCCTGCTCGCCGAAGGAACCAACACCGTCCGCGCCGTCCTCACAGACGGCTGGTTCCGCGGCTCTTTCGGCTACACGCGCGACGCCGACATTTACGGCACTGAGACGGCCTTCCTTGCACAGCTCGAGCTGGAGTCAAGGGCCGGCAGGGAGGTCATCGGCACCGACAGTTCGTGGCTGGTGTCCGTCACGGAAATCCTTCGCGCTGACCTCATGGCGGGCCAGCGCATCGACTTCCGAACCGCCGACGGAGGCAGGGCCCTTCAGTCGGGGGACACTCCGGCGGGTGGGGACTCGGCAGGTGCCCGGCCATCGTTGCCGCGCACCGCCGTCGTGCGCCCGGGCAGCTTCGACACACTGACAGGACCACTCGCCCCACCCACCCGCGTGACGCAGGAGCTGGCGCCGGTGTCCATCACCCGCCTGTCCAACGGCCACCAGGTGGTGGACTTCGGTCAGAACATCCATGGCTGGGTGCGGCTCACCAGGCTTGGGCTGCCGGGCACACCAACCACCTTGGAGTATGGCGAAGCGCTGGGGAGGGACGGCGATGTCACCCGGGACCACCTGCGCCCGCTCGATTTCCGCGCGCCCGGTGCGTTCCGGGACGCCGGGCAGGTGGACGGCGTCATCGCCTCCGGCACTGCCGGCGAAGTTTTCGAGCCCCGGCACACCACGCACGGCTTCCAGTACGTCTCGGTCCAGGGCCTTGCGGCCGACCTGCAGCCGGAGGACATCACCGCCTGCCTGGTCCGCACCGACCTGGAGCGCATCGGGACCTTTCACTGCAGCGACGAAAGGCTGAACATGCTCCATGACATTGTGGAGTGGAGCTTCCTGGACAACTCCTGCGAAGTCCCTACCGACTGTCCGCAGCGTGAGAAGGCCGGCTGGACCGGGGACTGGCAGCTGTTCGCCCCCTCCGCGGCCTTCTTGTACGACGTCACCGGTTTTTCCCGGAAGTGGTTGCGCGACGTTCGGGCTGACCAGTGGGACAACGGCGTCATCGTGAACATCTCGCCGTCACCCGGCCCTGCCGTCACCTCTGCCGAGTTCATGGGCTTCACCAACGGCTCCGCCGGCTGGGGCGACGCGATCGTCATGGTGCCATGGGAGATCTACCTGGCGTCCGGGGACACCTCGATCCTCTCCGAGAACTGGGAGGCCATGAACCGCTGGCTGCGCTTTGTCCGGAACGCAGCGGAGACACAGCGGCACCCGTCCAGGGTCGCGGCTGACCCCACAGCGGCACCGCATGAGCTGTACTTGTGGGATGCCGGGTTCCACTTCGGGGAATGGATGGAACCGGGCGGGCCCGAGCCGGACCTGTTCGCCGCCCGCACCGCAGACCACGGCATCGTGGCAACCGCCTACTACCGCCACACGACAGAGCTGATGGCGCGCATCGCCACGGTCCTGGGGCTGCCGGAGGATGCAGCCGTCCTGACGGAGCTGTCGACAAAAATCCGGGATGCCTGGGAAACGGAATACGTCGACGCTAGTGGGCAGGTCATAGAAGCCAGCCAGGCCAACTGCGTCCGCGCCCTGGCCTTCGACCTGGTCAGCCCGAAAGACCGCGCCACCGTCACTGCCCAGCTGGCGGACCTGATCCGCGGCGAGGACAGGCACCTGGGCACAGGCTTCCTCGCCACCCCGTACCTGCTGCCCGTCCTGGCCGACAATGGCAACCTGGACCTGGCATATGAACTGCTGATGCAGGACTCGGAACCCTCCTGGCTCGCCATGGTGGACCGCGGAGCCACCACCGTGTGGGAACAGTGGAACGGCATCGACGCTGACGGAACTGCACACAACTCGCTCAACCACTACAGCAAGGGCGCGGTAGTGTCCTTCCTTCACCGGTACACCGCCGGCCTGCGGCAGGCACCCGGCAGCGCGGGCTGGGAGCGGATCATCATCGAACCGCGCCCCGGCGCCGCCATCACGTCCGCTTCCACTTCCCACCAGGGACCGCGCGGCCTGATCGAGGTGGCCTGGACCGTGTCAAAGGACGTGGGTGTGTCGAAGGAAACGGCGGACGACGGCCTGCTGACGCTAACTGTCACGATCCCGCCCGGCACCACAGCTGAGGTGCTGCCCACCTGTGGTTCATCACCGGCACCGGCTGTCGTCGGGCCCGGACACCATACTTTCCACGCCGCATCCGGCGGGGACACCGCGCACCCTGAGCTTATGAGGAGCACGCTATGACAGCGGATTACGCCACCGAAGTACCTGACACTTTCCGCCCCAGCGGCAGGACCGTTCCGCCCTTCCCGGTCTTTGACGCGCCCGGTACGCCGGAGCCTGCCTCGGACGCCTCGCTGGTGCACCGCGAAGTCACCTACGCCCGGGCCATCGGCTTCCGTCCGCTGAAACTGGACATCTGGCTGCCGCGCAACGCCGCCGGACCCACGCCGCTGGTGCTGTGGGTGCATGGCGGCGCGTTCCAGCTGGGGGACCGCCGGGAGCTGCCGCCCACATTCGCACCGGACTCCGTGTTCCGGCTGCTCAACGAGGCCGGCATCGCCTGCGCCACTGCGGACTACCGGCACTCGCTCGAAGCGCCATTCCCGGCGCAGCTGCACGACCTCAAGGCCGCCGTCCGTTACCTGCGGGAGTACGCCGCGGACCTGAACATCGACCCGGACCGGTTCGGTGCCTGGGGGGAATCCGCCGGCGGCCACCTGGCGGCGCTGCTCGGACTCACCGGCAACCACACTGGCCTTGAGGGGGGACTCGGCGCCCAGGGTCACCCAAGCAGCGTCAGCGCCGTCGTCGACTTCTACGGCGTCTCCTCCCTGACGGACATCCCGCCCATGCAACGGCCGGCCGGGCTCTTCCCGCCCGCGCTCACCGCAGCCGTGCCGGAGGGCATGTCCCTGCAGCCCGAATACATGCTGGTGGGCGGCTCTGACGACCCGGACCTGCTGGCCGCGGCCAGCCCCGTCAGCTACGCCACCGCCGATACCGCGCCGTTCCTGCTGGTCCACGGCGACAGTGACGGGTTGGTCCCACACGCGCAGACCGAACTGCTCGCTGCAGCCCTCGCCGGCGCCGGCGCGGAACACGAGGTGGTCACCATCAAAGGCGGTGACCACTGCTTCTTTGGCGCCGAGGACCAAATGGAGACCATCCTGGCTACCGCAGTGGATTTCTTCGCACGCAAGCTGGGGACCCCGTGACGCCCCGGACAAAACCCGCCGAGGCTGCCCCGCACAGCACGGGGACCGCAGTTCAGGGGCAAACGCCTGCCCAAGGCTTCGCCGAGTATCTGGCCAGCCCGGAGGGCCCGCAGTTCCTGAACCCTGAGGCCATCCGCTCACCGGGTCCGGACGTCACCATCCACACCGCCACTGCAGACGGGCGTCACGGGCCGGTGGGCATCCGGATCTACGGTGAACCAGCCGGGACGGACAGCCCCGCCCTGTTGTGGCTGCACGGCGGCGGCTTCGTCAGCGGCAGCGTGGACAGCCCCGAGTCGGACTACCTGGCACGGGTGCTCGCCGGCCGCGGGATGCCTGTGCTGTCGGTGGACTACCGGCTGGCCCGTGACGGTGTGGCCTTCCCCATCCCGCACGAGGATGCCCTGGCCGGCTGGTTCTGGGCCCGCAAGAACGCCGGCTCACTGGGACTGGATCCGGACCTGCTGTGCCTGGGCGGGGCCGGGGCCGGCGGCAACCTGGCCGCCGGCGCCGCGCTCTACCTGATTGACGCCGGCAAGCCGCTGCCGGCCAAACTCCTGCTGGCCTACCCGTTCCTGCACGCAGAACTGCCTCCACCCGCCGGTGGCTTGGACGACGACGTGATGGCGGGGCTGCCGCGGCACCTGCGCTTCACGCTGGAGGACTGCATCCGGACGGCCGAGAACTACGTGGGCGGCCCGGTCAGTTTGGCCCCGTCCTACGCCATGCCCGGATATGCGGACCCTACCGGGCTGCCGCCGACGGCGCTGCTTGCCTGCGAGTACGACGACGCCCGCGGCTCAACCGAGCTGTTCGCCTCGGCGTTGGAGCGGGTTGGGGTCCCTGTGTCCTACTTCCTCGCCGAAGGCGGCGTGCACGGCCACCTGAACCACACGGCCGGGCTCCCGGAGGGGCAGGCAGCCCTAGATTTTCTGGCAGTCGAGCTGGCCGAAGTGCGCGGGGCTTGAGGGAGACCCTGAATGCTGCATGCAGGGTGTGCCCCGGCAACCTGACGGAATTTGCCACCCGCTGAGCTGACGCTGCCTTGGACCAATGTCCCTCTTCCGGCCCCCGCTGCACTGCCCGAACTAGTTTCAATCATTGAAACTGGCAGCGCGTGCGCATCGTCGCCTAGCCGAGTGTTAAGCAGGACGGTGAGCACATGCATCGACCAGCAAGAGGTATTGCTGGACTAGCACAGGAAAGAAACGGCGCGGCACACACATGGAGTCAACGATGACGGAACTGCAGGTCCTTAGGGGGATCGAGTTCGCCCGGCCACAGAACGCGGAAGCGTTGCTGCTGGACCTCTACCTTCCTGCCGAGGACTCGGAGGCGGCGGGACAGGGAAGCCGGCCCGCCGTGGTCCATTTCCACGGTGGCGGCTGGCGGACGGGGGAGCGGTCTTCCTTGGGCCCGGTGGTGGATAGCCTCGGCCTCAGCCCCATCGAACAGTTGGCGAAGGCCGGGTTCGTGGTGGCCTCCGCGGACTACCGACTCACGGATGCGGCCACCTTTCCGGCACAGCTGCTGGACGCCAGGACAGCGGTCCGCTGGCTCAGGGCGCACGCAGCTGACTACGCGGTGGACCCGGAGCGGATCTACGCATGGGGGGACTCAGCAGGCGGCCACCTGGCCGCCCTCGTCGGCCTGACCTCCGGAGCCAGGGAGTTTGGGGAACCCAACGACGACGGCCCTGGAGGCCACGACCACGTGGCGGCCGTCGTGGCCTGGTATCCGCCCACAGACCTGGAGAAGATGGGCGGGCAGGCACGGCCGGATGCCGTGGCGCGGGCCGATGATGCCGGTTCCCGCGAAGCACTGCTTCTGGGAGCGCAGCCGGCCGACGCTCCGGACAAGGCCAAGGCCGCCAGTCCCGTTACCTACGTGCACGCCGGCGCACCTCCTTTCCTCCTCATCCACGGAACAACGGACCGCTTCGTCCCGGTGGCCCAGTCCACCAGGCTTGCCGCCGCGCTCGAAGGCGCGGGCGCCGCCGTCGAACTTCTCCTGCTGACGGACGCGGACCACATGTGGGCCACCCCTGACGGCAGCAGTGCGGCAGCGGATCAGGCCAATGCCGCCACCATCGACTTCTTCCGCCGCCAGGCGGCACAACACTGATATCCCATCACTCTTCCGGGGCAAGAGACGCCCAAGAACAGACCTGAAAGGCCCTTCCATGCAGTTCATTGGCATCACACACCACGCGGAACCGTGGGCGGCAGCGCTGGCCGGTTCCCGCGTCCTTCCCCTCACCGCCGTCAGCGACTTCTGGGCTGACGCCGAGGGTTGGCAGGACAAAGCAGCCTCGCTGGAGGCCGGAGCAGCACGGGAGGCGCCCGACCCCTGTACCTGGCTGGAGCGGGACAGCGTCACCGAGGTGCCGCTCGTCCCCCCCTCGGCGCGGGTGATCTGCGTGGGGCTGAACTACAAGGCACACGTTGCCGAGGGCAGCTTCAAGGACCAGGAACTGCCGCCCTACCCCACGCTGTTCGCCCGCTGGACCGCGTCACTGTCCGTTGGAAACGTCCCCGTCCCCGTGCCTGCAGGCGAAAACGGATTGGACTGGGAGGGTGAAGTGGCTGCCTACATCGGCCGCCGCGTCGAGTCCGTCGACGAGACCGAAGCTGTCGACGCCGTTTTTGGCTACTCGACCTTCAACGACATCACCTCCCGCAAGGCCCAAAAGCTCACCTCACAGTGGACCCTGGGCAAGAACGGAGACTTCAGCGGTCCGCTGGGACCGCTGGTAAGCCGCGACGAGGTGGGCGACCTCCGCGACGGGCTGCAGGTCCGAACGCGCGTGAACGGCGTCGAAGCCCAGAACGGCAACACTCGGGACATGATCTTCTCCGTCCCGGCCATCATCTCGCTCATTAGCCAGACATTCACGCTTCACCCGGGCGACGTCATCGCCACGGGCACCCCCGACGGCGTAGGCTACGCCCGCACCCCGCAGTGGCTGCTGCAGCCGGGCGACACCGTCGAGGTGGAGATCGAGAAGCTCGGAACCCTCACCACCCCCGTGGGCGACCTTTCCCTCCGGAGCCGTGCCTGATGATCACCTCTCCCACTAGCCGCGCCTCGGACATTCCCGGGGAGGCGCAGGTCCTGATTTCCGGCGGTGGCCCCAGCGGGCTGTTCCTCGCCCTGGACCTGGCATCCCGCGGCATCGCCAGCACGGTCATTGAGCCACGGACCAGCGTGGACCCCACCCGGCCCCGGGCCAAGACCACCAACGCCCGCACCATGACGCACCTGCGCCGGCTGGGCCTGGCCGATGCACTCCGGCAAGCCTCTCCGCTGCCGGTCGAGTACGCGCAGGACGTCATCTTCTGCACCGGCCTCACAGGAACTGCCGCGCATGAGCTGCGCCGGTTCCGGAACGCCTTCCAGCTCGTCCCGGGCCGGTACGGCCCCCAACCCGAGGGCGGCCAGCAGGTTCCACAGCCAATCCTCGAAGACGTGCTCCGCTCCGCCGTCGCGCGCAATCCCTTGGTCACCTTCGTGACCGGTTGGAGCGTCACGGGCATTCGCGGAGCTGCACCTGACACGCCGGCAGGCAACGCAGGGGAAGCGCCTTACGCCGTCGTCATCGCCGACGCCACAGGTGCCTGCCGCAGCGTCACCGCCGAATATGTGATCGGAGCCGACGGCGGCTCCTCAGCCGTGCGCCGCAGCGTTGGAATCCGCCTGCAGGGCGGATCGGCGGCACTGTCCAACATCAGTATCCTGTTCCGTTCTGAATCGCTGGCCTCGGCCATCGCCCTGGACCCCGCGGTCCAATACTGGGTGGTGGGCTCTGAGACGTCGGGCATGGTCGGGCCCATGGATCTCTCCGGCATCTGGTGGGCCATTGTCCAGGGTGTTGATCCTGCTGTCGCTGTGGGCCCGGAGGACGCGCGCCTGATGGTCCGCTCGCTGGTCGGGGCGGACGTGGACGTCGACGTGCTCGCCACCGATCCCTGGACCGCCCGCATGCTGCTGGCCCCCGAATACAGCAGGGACAAAATCTTCCTGGTGGGCGACGCCGCGCACCTCAACCCGCCATGGGGCGGCCACGGCTTCAACACCTGCATCGGGGATGCGGCCAACCTTGCCTGGAAACTTGCCGCCACCATCCAGGGCTGGGCCGGACCGGACCTCCTGGCCAGTTACGAGGCGGAACGCCGGCCGGTAGCAGCGCGCACCATCCGCGACGCCGCAGAGAACGGCAAGGCCCTCGCCTACCACTTCGCCGATCCTGACCTTGCAGTCTCCGGGCCAGCCGGGGACACCGCCCGGCAGGCGGCGCACCAGGCACTCGCCGTGAAGCAGAGCGAATTCGACTCCCTGGGCCTGGTGCTCGGCTACGCCTACACCGACTCGCCGATGGTGGTGGCGGACGGCCTGCCGGGTCCGGAGGAGGACGCCATCCGCTATGTTCCCTCCGCCAGCCCGGGAGCCCTGCTGCCCCATGCTTGGCTCCCAGGCTCATACTCGCTCTACAGCACCCTGGGAACTGGTTTCACCCTGCTGGCCGACGCCGGGACGCTGGCCGGGGTGCCGGCTGACGAGGCGTTCGCCCCGGTCCTGGCGGCCGCTGCCCGGCAGGGCATCCCGGTAACCGTGGCCGCCGCCGGCCCTTCCGACGACGGCACGCCCCTTTCCCAGGTGTGGGGTGCCAACGTCGTGCTCGTCCGCCCGGACCAGCACGTGGCCTGGCGGGGCAGCTCCGCGGAGGAGGCGGCCGCCGCGCTGTCCGTTGCCACAGGCTGGGCCTGTTCCCCGTTTGTTGGCACCTCATCGCCCAAGCAAGGTCCAACACCCGAAATATCAGTATCAGCCGAAACAGCCAGGAGCACTCATGTCGACGCCGTTATTCCGTGACTTCCTCTTTGCCCCGGACCACCCGCGCGTGGCCGGGATTCGAGGCCTGAATGCCCGTGAATACGCCGAAGCCGCCAAGACTGACGCGTTCGCAGGGCCCATGATCGATGGCTGGCAAAAGCTGTATCCGCAGCCCTTTGTTGGGATCACCAATGACGGCATCCGGCGGGAAGGCCTGTACGCGCTGGTTCCGGCCCGGGCAGGGGAGGAGGCACCTACCTCAGAAATGGTTACCGCAGCACGAAAGCTGCTGGACGCTGTGACGTCGGGGCAGGCGGGAAAGCTTCTCCACGCGGTGGACGCGCCCGAGTGGCAGAGCTGGGCCAACCCCGAGTTTCTGCAGCACGACACGGGCCTCCGCCTGGACGAGCTGGAGCCTTCCGTCCGCGAAGCCGTGCTGCGCGTGGTGGAGGCCAGCCTGAGTCCACAGGGATACGAGCTGGTGCGCAACCTGATGCGCATCAACGGCTTCCTCGGCGACTTAGTGCAGCTGCCGTTGCTCATGAACGAGTTCAGCTACAACTTTGCTCTCTATGGGGAACCGTCCGAGACGGAGCCATGGGGGTGGCAGCTGTTCGGCCACCACGCCGCGCTGAACTGCCTGGTGGCAGGGACGCAGCAGGTGATCTCGCCAGTGTTCATGGGCGCCGAGCCGGACATGATCGACGCCGGCCCGCACCGGGGTGTGAAGGTATTCAAGGAACGCATCGCCCTTGCCCGGCAGCTGATGGCGGCTCTGCCGGCTGAACTGCGTTCCCGTGCTGTTGTGTACGGGCAGATGGTGGACCCGGCGATGCCCGCTGGCCGTATCCACCCAGGAGATGAACGGCACCTGGGCGGCTGTTTCCAGGACAACCGGGTGATCCCGTACGAGGGGATCCGGGTGGCCGATATGCCTTCACAGGCGCGTGAACTGCTGCACGCACTCGTGGAAGACTTCATCGCCTACCTTCCGGACGGCCCGCGCGCCGCGCGCTGCCGGGAGATCCGGGAGCATTACGGCGAGACGTTCTTCAGCTGGATTGGCGGCTGGGCAGGGGATGAGGCCTTTTACTTCCGCCTGCAAAGTCCCGTGATCATCGTGGAACTGGACCACCACACCGGGGTCTTCCTTCGCAACGACGAACCCGCCCCGTTCCACATGCACACCGTGGTCCGCACCCCAAACGGCAACGACTACGGCCGCGAACTGGTCAAACACGCCGCCTCCACCACCTCGTAGCGCCGCCCCTTATCGACTGCTGGGTACGTGTCGTTTACGGCCTAGAGCGACATGTAAGCAGCAGTGCATGCTGCTTTGACACCAAAAAGGCCCGGATTTCCTTTCGGAAGTCCGGGCCTTCAGCGCTTTCAGAGTTAACCGCTGGTTAAGGAATGTCCAGGGCTACGCGGCGCTGCGGCGGCGGTCCCACCACGGTCAGGTCCATCTCGGCCTGGGCGCGACCGAAGCCTTCCATGTCCATGTAGGGCTCCCCACCTTCGGTGTACATGTAGTCCTCGGTGGGCTGGTTGAAGTATTCGAAGAACCCGTTAAATACCGACGGCGTCAGGAAGCCCACCATCTGTGTGTTGTGGGCATCGAGTGCGAACGAGTGAATGGTTCCGGCGGGTGCGTGCAGGAAATCGCCCTTGGTCAGCAGCACTTCGCGGCCGTTGGCGTAGAGCCACATCCGGCCCTCCGTGCAAAGGAAATTCTCCGTGTGCTCCGAGTGGAAGTGCAGCGGGATGTAGGGGGTCTTGGCACCCTTGGTGTGCACGGCAAAGTAGTTGGAACCGGTGTTGGCAGGCCGGGACAGGTAGGTGAACATTGTCTGGTAGCTGACCATGCGCTCACCCTCGCCGGCACTCAGGAAGTACGGGCTCTGCGTAGGCGGCAGTCCGGCGTCGTGCCTGAACGACAGCGCCACGCGCTGAACGTCCGGGAAAGTGATGCCGAACTCGGCGCCCACCTCGGCCTGCTCCTGCAGGCTGGCTTTGTGTCCGGGCCGTACGGGCGGGACGTGCGAGTCGATGGGCGTTCCGACCCGCTCGTAGTACTTTTCACCGCCGCCAGGTGTCATCCAGTTCAGGAACCGGGTGTAGTGGCTGGCCATCCGGTACGCGTGCGGGGTGTTCGGCGGGATGACCACAGAATCGCCCGGCGTGAGGATCCTGCTCTCGCCCGGCAGCCAGACGTGCAGGATCCCGTCGAAGACGTAGAGCGTCTTGTGCTCAATGCTATGGCTGACAAAGGGGGACTCGGCCCCCATGCTGCCGGAAATGTAGGCCGCGCTGAAGATCCCGCCCGTATCGGCGGCGCGGGCGATGACGGTCACCAATTGGCCGTTGATTTCGTAGCGTGCACCTTCCCCCGACGCCATGTAATACGGGACTGCCTCGCCGGGCAGCACGTTGGCGGCCGGGAGCTGCTTGTTCATTTCCTCAACGCTGAGGGACATGGTTTCCTTCTTTCCAGTCGGCCGGCCCTTGCCGGAGCGTGACCTACATCATGACCGGCGATCGCTCTGGCCACGAGTGGGAATTCCAATGGTTGAAACCAGAACGTTCCGCCAGCAGATGGTCAAAAGGCGTGGAGCAGCACAACCGCCGACTTTGCCCAAAGTGTGGGAATTCGGGCGAGTTCGTCCGCGTGAGAATCCCACCTCCCAGCGATTCGAAAAGGTCTTGCCGTCATGATGTTGAAAGCTTCGCGTGACAATCGGGTTCCGTCAGGTTGGGGTGTAGTTCAGCAAGGCATAACCTCGAGAGTTCATTCCAGAGCGTGAGTCGCGACTTATGCGGTCGTATAGGACCGGTTCGTCGACGCATCGACTACATATCTCAGTTCGTCCAGCGTCGGCGGGTTCGCTCCGGCGCGCTGAACGGTGATGGCCGCTGCTGCGGCTGCGGTGCGTCCCAGCTGCTCCATGACGGTGGGGGCGAAGCCTTCGGTGCCACGGGTGAGGAGGCCCAGGATGAGTGCGGCCATGTAGGAGTCGCCGGCGCCGATGGTGTCCGCGACGGTCGCTTTGAATGCGGGAATGGTGATGCGTCCGGACGGGGAGGTGAATTGGGAGCCGGCGGCGCCTTTGGTTATGACTGCCAGTCCGGCGCCCAGCCGGAGGATGTGGTCAGCGGTTTCTTCCAGTGCTTTCCCCGGGTAGAGCCAGTGGGCGTCCTCGTCGCTGAGTTTGACGACGTCGGTCAGGGCGGCGATTTCTTCGAAGGTTGCTTTCGCTGCGGCGTGGCTGCCGAGCAGGGAGGGCCTGATGTTCGGGTCGTAGGTGATGGTGCAATGCTTGTGGGCCTGTTCGAGCAGGGTTTTGACGGCACCGGCCCCGGGGTTGAGGAAGGTGGCTATGGAACCGGTGTGCAGGATTTTGGGGAAGTAGGCTGGCGTTGCTGTTGGCAGGTCCCAGTGGATGTCGAAGTCGTATGCGGCGGATCCGTCGGGTCCGAGGGTTGCGGTGGCTGTTGCCGTGCGGGTGAGGGATTTTGATCCGGGCAGGAGGGTTACTCCTGCCCGGCGGAGGTGGTTCTCAATTGATGTTCCCCGGGCATCTGGTGCGATGGCCGTGAGCAGGCCCGTGGTGACTCCCAGGAGCCCGAGGCCATAGGCGACATTGGCGGGTGATCCGCCGGGGTGCTCGACCTGGCCCTTTGAGGTGGTGACCACATCGATCAGCGCTTCGCCTACAACGACGGCGTCAAGGGGCTGTTGGGCTTCCGGGCGTGCTGCTTTGAGGTATTCCATGTTTGTCTCTCGGGCAGTGTTGGTAGGGGAGCGGCAGGTCATTCCGCAGCCGGCTAGCCGCAGCGGCGGGATGACCTGCCGGAAAACGTCGGACCAGGTCGCCGCGTTCATCTCGTTGATCGTGAGGTTGCCGAAGGTGGCCGTTCCTTCGTTTGGGTGAAGCCGTATGGTGTTGTCGCCTTGAGGCACTGGCTACGACGTGCGCCCCAACGTCGGTCGCTCGGCATCTCTCAAGACCGGGGTGGCCGCCTGCCATACCAGCTCACGCCCCCAGGTTAGTGAGTTGGAGGATGCGTCGACTATTTCGTGTCGCCACATCCTCCAACTCATAGGTGAATTAGATTTGATGCTCGGGTCGTAGCCGAGCAAACCTGCCACCAACTGAGATCTTTTACCTCGGCCAGCGCTGCTGGGCCCCGGGAAGCTGCGGAAGCTGCTGGTTGATGCCGTCTTGGTACCAGTAGGCCGTGGTGGAGATGTCGTCGCTGCGTTCGAACAGTCCGCCGTGGTCCCAAGTACCAATCTGCTGGACTGTCACGCGCAGCCGTTCCTGGAAATAGATGGGGTCCGGGATATGCCAGCGGTAAAGGGCGTGCATGGGCGGCATTCCGGGATGGAAAGGAGCGGCCTTGGTCCGGTCGACAGTCTCGTGGAACGGGTACCCGAAGTATGGCGCGTTGAAGGTCACAACCTTCGGGTCCGGCACGGTGCGTAGCTCGTCCTGGAATGCCCAGGCGCCTCCTGCATAATCTTCGAGGCCTGTGCTGCAAAGGGTGGGGTAATCGGTGTCGTCATCCACGTAGAACTTGACCTCACCTTCGCCCCACCAGTACCGCTGCAGGGACGCGAGGGCGACATAGGTGCCGAGGTAGCTGCCGCGGCCCTGTACGCCGTCAAGGATCACATGATCCTCGCCGTGCGGGAGATTTCCGTTTGATCGACGCCATTGTGCGTGGAAGTACATCGCATCTGCGACGTCGTCCCCGACCGTGTAGTCGATCTGGTAGAAAAAGTGGGTTAGTTCTCCCCCGTGTTGGCTTTCAATGGTGATCCGTGCTCCTTGGCGGAAGGGCATGGGAATGAAGCAGTTCATGCCGCCCGTTGGGGCCACGACGATGGGCTCGGAGGTTACGAGCGCCCGCTGTGCGAACCCGTTGCAGAAAAAGTCTCCCAGGGGGACCTCGACGCTTGGGGTTTCCGAGTTGTCCCAGTACATGCGCAGCACCAGATCGCGCAGCACAAACGGGCCGGCATCGGTGCGGTGGTCCACGGTAAGCCAGATGTGCCGGATTACTCCCGGTCCTTCGATCTCGGCGAGGGTGGCAGTTTCACCTGAAGGGACGTTAATCCAGGCGGATCCCTTGCGGCCAGGGCCGAGGTTGGAGGAGGCTTTTGCGCCTTGGCCTGGGGTGCCGGTGAAGTTTTCGGCGTTGATTGAGCGACTGCTGACGCCCCGGGGCATAGTGGCCCATTGGATGGTCACAGGTTTTCCTTTCGATGGAAATTGTGCTCGAGTTGCTCGAACGGCTTACTTGACGGCTCCGGCCGCAACACCACGTACAAGGGTGCGCTGGAAGAGCAGGAAGAAAACGAGGGTTGGCAGCAACGACAGCAGCGATCCGGCGTTGAGCACAGTGATGTCGATGTTGTGCTGGCCGCGGAGTGTGGCCAGGGCGATCGGGATTGTCTGGGACGACTGGTCTGATAGAAGTACGACCGGAATATAGAACTCGTTCCAGGTCCAGATGAAGAAGAACACCACCAGTACTGCCAGGCTGGGCCGCAGGATGGGGACCAGGATCCGCCACAGAATTTGCCAGCGGGTGGCTCCGTCAAGCTGGGCAGCCTCGATCAGTTCTTTCGGGATTGCGCCCATGACACTCGCTAGCAGGTACGTACCGTATGCTGCCTGCAGGACCGAGAAGACGATGATCACGCTCCACACCGTATTAAAAGTTCCGGTGGCCTGGGCCCCATAAAACAGCGGGTAGATGAGGGCTTCGTGCGGGAGCATGGTGGCGACCAGCAGCACAGCCAGCACTATGCCGTTTGCTTTTACACGGCCTATTCCCAAGGGGTATGCGCTCATTAGGGAGAGCACTACTGCTATCGCTGCAACAAATAGCGAGATGATGAGGGAGTTCCAGAAGGCCTGGCCAAAGTTAATCCTGCCCAGGTAATTGATGAACGCGTCGATGGACAGTGATGTGGGCCAGCTCAAGGGCCCGTGGCTTGAATAGTCCTGGGTGGATTTAAAGGCGTTGAGGATGATCAAGCCGAAGGGCGCGAAGACGGCGACGCCGGCAATGACGGCAACGGCAAGCAGCCCCCACTCGCTGGGCTTTCTGCCATGAGCTCGGCTACGTTCGGGGTTGGGCGTCAGATTGACTGTTTTCTGCCGGGTCTGCGTGGTGCTCATCGTGCTTCCTGCCTGCGCTGCCACCACAGCATGAGGGCTGCAATGGCAAAGATTACAAGGGCCATGACGGTGGATATCGCGGAGCCGTATCCCACCTGTGACAGTTCAAAGAAGTTACGGTAGGCGTAGTAAGAGGGAACGACCGTTGATCCTTCCGGTCCGCCTCCAGTCAGGATCAGAATCGGGGCAAAGACCTTCAGCGCGGCTACGGTGGCTGTCAGTACCACGATGAAGATTTCCGGTCTGATGGTAGGTAAGGAGATGGCGAGGAACTGCCGCCACTTTCCGGCGCCGTCCAATGCAGCAGCTTCGTAGAGCTCTGGGTCCACCCGGGACAAGGCTGCCATGAAGATAACTAGGGGGTATCCAATTTGGAGCCAGATCAACATCAGCATCACCGCGTAGATGGCCAGGTCAGGGTTTCCGAGCCAGTCGGGGCCGATTATGTGGATGGAGCGAAAGAAGCTGTTGATGGCGCCGTCGGAGGGGTCGAGGATCCAGCTCCACATGAAGCCGGCGACGGCAATCGGCAGAATCTGGGGAAGGTAATAGGTGGCCCGGAGGAAGCTGGCGATCCTGGGGCCAAATCGTCGGCCAATGGTTTCGGTAAGCAGCGCGGCCAGAAGAAGGCCAATCACGGTGGGGATCACCACAATGGCAATCACCATGAAAATTGAGTTGCGCAAAGATGTCCAGAACTCGACGTCGGCAAACAACGTGGCGTAGTTCCCCAGGCCGTTCCAGCGCATCGGCGCTGCCCCGCCCTTCCAACGGAAAAGGGAGAAGTAGATGTTAGTCGCAAAAGGGATACCGACCACGGCCAGAAAACCGATGAAGATCGGTACGAGATATAGCCAGTAGCCGCTCGGTCGGCGCAGTCCTCGCGCCAGTCCTTTGCTCACGGCGAAATTCCATTCGTTAGGGGGATGAGGGATGGCAGGAACGGGGCAAAGCGGAAGTACTTCACCCCGTTCCCTGATGGAGTGCTAGCTCTTGGTGCCCTTGTCGTAGAAAGTCTGCAGGGCGTCGAGGTACTGTGAGGCGGTTTCGTTCTTGTTTGACATGGCCTGCATGTGGTTCTGGATGAAATCCAGGAAACCGGGCACAGGGTAGTCCGGGTAGAAGGAAAGCGTGTCTGCCTTCACTACGTCATTGAACTTTTCGGTAAGTTCCTTGGTCAGGGGGTCGGAGATGGAATTGATGTCGCCTGCCAGGGGCAGGCCGCCCTTTTGGCCGATGAGGTTCTGGACCTCGAGGCTGAGGGTGGTTTCAATCCAGTCGTAGGCCAGCTCCTTGTTTTTGGACTTAGCGGGAACGCCCCAGAGGTGCCCTGAGGACCCCATGGAGAGCTTGGCCCCTGGCATGATGAAGAATCCCCAGTCGAAGGATGCGTCCTTTCTGATCCGGGCGAACATGCCGTTGTTCCAGGGAAGCATCGCGGCCTTTTCGGAAAGGAAGTTGACGGTAGCCTGTTCGAAGGAGAGGCCTCCGAGCTGGTCACCCACGTAGCCCTTATCGATCCACTGCTGGAAACGTTCTGTTCCACTCTTCCAAGCACCTGAATGGAAATCAGTCTTGTCCTTGATGAACATGAAGTCGTCGATTTCCTTGCGGCTGGCCTGGGCGGAGATCAGGGAGTACCAGACCCACATCTGGTTGAAGCCCTGGCTGGTGCTGGCGGAGCTTGATATGGGCAGTTCGCCGACGGCCTTCAACTTGTCCATGGCCGTTTCAAAAGACGCAAGGTCCTTCGGCGTTTCAGTGATCCCTGCCTTGGCGAACTTCGCTTTGTTGTAGTAGAAGTACACGTACTCACCCACGTTGGGGATGCCGTACCAGTCACCGGAGCCGGCTTTGCCGTCCTGGTCGTACTTGGCGAAGGCCGCCATCGATCCGGTGACTTTCTTATCCCATCCGAACTTGGCTACTGCATCGTTCAGCGATTCCAGGAGGCCTTGGGAGGCGAGCTGACCGCCATCGGCATTGCCTTTATTGAACTCGACGACATCGGGGACGTCATTACCGCTCAATAGAATTTTTGCGTTCTGCCGGAACGCATCGAAGCTCGTCTGTTGAACTTCAACGTTCACATCCGGATGCTTCGCCTTGAACAGCTCGACCGCCTTCTGCCATCCCTGGCCCTGCGGTGTCGTGGGGTCTTCGTACTGCAAAATCTTGAATGTACCGCTGCCGGACGACCCGCTCTGCTGGCTGGACGGGTTGCATGCGGTAAGAGCCAGGGCGCTGACGCTGAGTGCGCCAAGACCTGCAAGAACCTGGCGACGGGAAATTGCTCGCATGGTGCGAACTCCTCTCTGAGTTGGCAGCCGATGCCCCTGAGGGCAGGACTGCATGTCCGAAGCAGTGCGCTCGGATTCTTTGTGATTACAAAAGTGGGGGGATTACGTCCGTGGTGGGCCGACGGAGGCTCGTTGCACTAACGGGCAATGAGTAAGTTGTGAGACAACGGGGCCGGGTTCACCGCTTTCCTGGCTGCGCTCAATGAGGCGCCTTGCTGCCCAGACGCCCATGTCGTGGTGAGGCAACTGGACCGTAGTCAGGCCGGGAAGAAGGCTTTCGGCAACAAAGGCGTGGTTATCGAAACCAACGATGGACAGGTCTTCGGGGATCCGCAGACCCAACTGCGCGGCGGCCTGATAAACGCCGAAGGCCAATCTGTCCGAAAAACAGAACACGGCGGTGGGCCGATCTGGCCTTGACAACACGTCCCGCGCTGCTTCCCTTGCCGCCGCGGCTGTAAGTTCCTTGGCCAGCACATGAAGAGAAGGGTCCGGCACGATGCCTGCGGTCCGCAGCGCTTCTTCGTAGCCCCGCCTGCGTAAAGCGGTTGCTATGTACCGTTTGTCGTCCAAATTGCACATGGCAATGCGACGATGACCTGCCTCAGTAAGGTGCCGGGTTGCGGTAAAGGCGCCTCCCGTCTCATCAGGCACGACCCAGTCCGAGATGGAGGCGTCCTCAGGGCGGCCGTCCAAGACCACAATTGGCAATGAACGAGGCACACGCGGCAACTCCACAATCGCGTGATAGTCAGGCGCCACAATCAGCCCTTCAATATTCCGCTGAAGCAGCGCCTTCACTGCAGGAGCTTCCAGCCCGGACATGCCTACAGTGTCGATGAGCATCAGTAAGTAGCCGAATTCGGCAGCGACTGTTTGTGCGCCAGCGATCATTGGTCCTGCAAATGCCGTAGAGGCCACACCATCGGAAAGCAACCCGATAGTGAGAGACTGCTTGGTTTTCAGGCCCCTGGCCAACAAGTTCGGGACATAGCCAAGCTCCTCAGCAACCGCCCTAATTCTTGCCGCTGCCTCTGCGTTCACACGACCATCACCGCGGTCATTAAGGACGAGCGAGACCGCAGAGATGGATACGCCGACTTCTTTTGCAATGTCCCTCAGGGTCACCAACGACACCGATCCGCTCGCCTCCTTTCGGGATTTGTATCAATCGTTTGATCCTCTTACATCAATCGTTTGAGGCATTGCTGCAAACGATTGATGTCACTCTCAATTCGTCAAACGCATTGACGCAACGGTGTTATCAAAGCGTTACCTAAATGGATAGAAAGAACGCGGCCTTCCAGGTTGTGTGACGTCTCCGGTTGAGAAGTGCAAGGGTGAAAGGGGAAGGCGCGGTTCCTTCTAGGACTTTGACTACCCGGGCCCACGGTCGAGCAATTTTGTACCAAGCCTGCGGGATTGCGGGAGGCTGTCCTGTACTGCCGGCTCGTAAAGCCTCCTGGCTGCTCCCTATCCGGGTTTGCCCGATAAGGAAGAACCGTGAAACTAGAGCCAGAACGGCAAGGGATTCGACTACTCAGTTCGGGGTTAGCCGAGTATCTGAAAGGCGTCCTTGAGCGCGTCGCCATCGTAACGTACGTCTCGCTGGCGTGCCGTTAGGCTCGGCCGACATGGCCCCGCATGGCCTTCCCAGATGACTCGGAGCGCCAGATGGTCACCCTGGGGTACCGAGGGGATCCAATCCGCGATGGGCTGCTCGTGCAACGGGTGTTTCAGCTCCTTCTCAGTTCCGGGTTATTGACGTGTGCGGGCAATCACATTATGGTGGAGCCTAATCCTTTAGGTAACGCGATCTAAATCGACGTGGAGCCTAAACCTAAACGATTAGAAGGCAGGCGAGGGCATGGCAAATAAGCCCACCTTGCGGGACGTCAGCGAGGCCACGGGCCTGTCGTCCTACACAGTTTCACGTGCTTTGAGTAACGGCCCGGACGTTTCAGATGCGAGCAGGCAGCTGGTGCTGAAGGCTGCCCGGGAATTGGGTTATGTCCCGAATCGTGCTGCGCAGGAACTGCGCAAGAAATCGCGCAGTTCCGTCGCGGTGATCACGGCGAGCACGTCGAACTACTACTACCTGGATCTTATGAAGGGAGTCCAGCGGGTCCTGCGGGTATCCGGTCGGAATGCCGTTGTGGCCGACATTGCCGCCGAAGGCGTCTATACACCCGAGGTGGAAGATGCCATTGTTCAGGACTTGATCCAGTCGCGTACGGCTGGCATCATCACGACTCTGACGCTGAGCAGCGAAAACGTTAAGCTCTTGGAAAGCTGGGACATCCCGGTGGTTTTCGTTGACTCAGCGCCGCCGGAAGATGCCACTCAAGTGCCGAGCATCTGGACGGACAATTACACCGCGAGCATGACGGCGGGGGCGCATCTGGCCCAGCACGGCTATACGGATTGGCTCTTCCTGGCCTATCCCAGCCGCTGGTCCACGCGCGCTGAACGGGAGCGCGGGCTCCACGAAGCTGCCACGAAGCATGGGGCTGCGCTCCAGGTGCTGGAGACGGAAAACGACTCTGACTCAGCATGCAAGACGTTGTCGAACTACCTGAACACCCCCGGGCGAACACTGCCCAGGGCGATCATCGCTGGAAACAACCCCCTGTTGCACGGTGTACTTACCGCGCTCAAGCAACGTGAGATTGTTGTCCCAACCCAGGTGGCCCTCATGGCTTTTGACGAGTTTGCCTGGGCGCCTTTGCTGGATCCGCCGCTGACTGTGGTCGATGAGGACAGCGAATCGATCGGCGTTCTGGCCGCGCAGACGCTGACCCGCATTCTGGATGGGCAGTTGGAAGCCGAGCGGCGGGGCGATCCCCCCGTACCCAGCTACCGCCCGGAAGACCGCCGGGAGGTGAACGCGGACTTAATCGTGCGGCAGTCTTGCGGCTGCTGACCGGAGCGCTCCGAAGCGCTCCCTGATCCTATAAACGACTACGGTTACCGACCCCGTCTGGTCCGCTTGTGACTTCAGCGGTCAAACATGTGTACTTCCCGCACGCCCGTTACCACAGGGCGGCAGCCTGACCGCCCCTACTCAAGAGCCTGGTTGGGCACGCGAGGGGGAGCGGCAGACAAGGTCGCGATCCGGCGATGACTGCTCAGGCGTTCGTCATATCACCGGGACACATCCCAAAGCCGGTCTTCGCACCGAAGCAAGCCGGCGAAACACTTTCCACCTATTTCCATCCACCGTTTTTCGCGGACCTGGCTTGCCGTCACGGCCTCGCCGGTTCCGGTTCAAAGGAGATCCGAAAATGAAACAGCTCGTCAAGAAGTCCGCAGTCCTCACCGCCGCCGTCACACTGGCTGCGCTCAGCCTCACGGCCTGCAGCTCCGGCGACACCCAGGCCGCGGCCAAGCCGAAAAAGATCGAGAAGATCGGCCTGATGGTCCAGGACATGTCAAACCCGTTTTTTTCAGCCATGGACAAGGGAGCCAAGGAAGCCGCCGCCTCGATAGGAGCCACCGCCAACACCCAGGACGCCCAGCTTGATCTGGCGAATCAGAATACCCAGATTGACACCTTCATCCAGCAGGGCGTGAACCTGATTGTCATCAGCGCCGTTGATGAAAACGGCATCCAGCCGGCTATTGAGCGGGCAAAGCAGGCAGGCATCATTGTGATCGCTGTGGACACTCCCGCCAAGAGCGCCGACGCCGTGGTGATGACCGATGCAGTCCAGGCCGGTGAAAAGTCCTGCCAGTACCTGTTCGAGCAAATGGGAGGAAAGGGCAATGTTCTCCTGGTGGACGGAACCCCGCTCCAGACAATCCGCGACCGCATCACCGGCTGCAACAACGTTGTGAAAAAGTTTCCTGGCGTTAAAGTTGTCGGGCAGCAGGCTTCTAAGAACGACCGCGCCTCCGGCCTCGCCGTAACTACTGACATGCTCACCGCCACCCCGGACGTTCAGGGCATCTTCGGCATGAACGACCCGTCGGCACTCGGCGCCGTACTGGCGGTCCAGCAGGCCCACAAGGCCGGAACCGTAAAGGTCACCGGTGTCGACGGAAGCCCCGAGGCGGTGGCGGAACTGAAGCAGTCAGGGTCGCCGTTCATCGGAACGGCAACGCAGAATCCGGCCGAGATGGTCCGCAAGGCCGTCGAGGTCGCCCAGAACATCATCGATAACAAGCCCCCGGCCCAGACCACCATCCTGATTCCCAGTGAGCTTGTGACCCGCGACACCGTCAGCCAGTACAAGGGCTGGTAGCGCTTAGCCACTCCTGCGTGGGGCCGCTCATCTCGTAGAGCGGCCCCACATGACCGGATCGAGAATAGGCCCACCATGAACACAACAACCTCCCGCCAACCGCTGCTGCAGCTGGAAGGCATCACAAAGCGTTTTGGCGCGACCCTGGCGCTGAACAACGTCCACTTCGACCTGCGTGCGGGTGAAGTTCATGCTCTTATGGGCGAAAACGGGGCCGGTAAATCCACTCTGATGAAGATCCTGGCGGGTAACGTTACCCGCGATTCCGGACGCATCCTGATGGACGGCACCGAAATCGACATCCGTTCCCCGCAGGAGGCCGTTTCCCACGGCATAGCCATTATCCATCAGGAGCTCAACACGGTGCCGGCAATGACAGTTGCTGAGAACCTGGCTCTCGGACGCGAGCCTTCGACCAAGTTCGGGGCCCTGGACCGTCGCGCCATGATTTCCCAGGCCCGAGAAAAACTTGCCCGTGTTGGGGCACGAATCGACCCACGCACCGAGCTCGGCCAACTGAGTATCGGCATGCAACAGATGGTTGAGATCGCGCGTGCCGTCAGCGAGAACGCCAGAATCCTGGTCCTCGATGAACCAACGGCGGCACTGTCACGAAGCGAGACCCTGCACCTTTTCCAGATCATCAACGAATTGCGCGACGCAGGCGTCGGGCTGGTGTACATCTCCCATCGGATGGAAGAAGTCTGGGAACTTGGGGATCGCGTCACCGTGTTCCGCGACGGCACTTACGTCGGTACCAGGGAAAAGACTGAGATCAGCCCGCCCGATGTCGTACGGATGATGGTGGGCCGCAACCTTGAGGACCTCTACCACCACTACCGGCACAGCCCGGGAGAGATCATGCTGGACGTGAAAGACCTCACCGACGGAGCCGGAATCGGCCCGGTCAGCTTCCAGGTACGTGCAGGGGAAGTTGTCGCCCTTTCCGGGCTCATCGGGGCTGGCCGCACAGAGACAGCCCGCATGATCTTTGGCGCGGACCGGCCCCGCGGCGGCACTGTCACGGTCCAAGGCAAGGCCGCAACCGTCTCCAGTCCTGCCCAGGCCATAGCCAGCGGGATCGCCATGGTGCCTGAGGACCGCAAGGATCAGGCCCTGTTCGTCTCCCACTCTGTCGAGGACAACATCGCTGTCAGTTCCTTGGGCGGCCACGTAAACGCCGGCGTGCTCCAACGGACGAGGATCCGGAACGCGGTGAAAAAGCAGATGGAACGCCTGCACCTGCGGCAAAACGCCCTGCGCCTGCCGGTTAGCGCGCTGTCGGGCGGCAACCAGCAAAAGGCCGTCCTGGCCCGGTGGCTGATGAGGGAATCCGATGTCCTGATCCTGGATGAACCAACCAGGGGCGTGGATATCGGCGCCAAAAGCGAAATCTATGAAGTCATCAACGACTTGGCCAGGGCCGGCAAGGCGATTCTGGTCATCTCCTCAGACCTTCCCGAAGCGATCGGCATCAGCGACCGGCTCCTGGTGATGCGCTCCGGCCAGATCGTCCACGAACTCAACTCACGCACCGCCAGCGAAGAGGACGTCATGTCCCATGCGACCGGTACCGCAGCACAAACAAACGGAGAATTCCATGACTAACCAGGCTCTCAACCCACAGGGTGCTGACGTCCGGCAAGACGCCGTCGCTACCCCTGCCCGCGGCTTCGACTTCGCCTACTGGTGGGACCGGGTTGGCATCCTGGTTGTCCTGATCGCCCTCGTTGCGCTAATGGTCGTCATCGCCCCGAACTTCGCGAGCGTCAACAACCTGCTCAACATCGCCCGGTCGATCTCCATCAACGCGATCCTTGCCGCCGGAATGACATTCGTCATTCTCGCGGCCGGGATCGACCTCTCCGTCGGCTCTATTCTGGCGGTCTCCGGGGTTGCGTCAGTGATGGCAGGCATCGCGGGACTTCCCGCGCCCGTGGCGATCCTGGTCGGAGTTCTGGCTGGGGCCCTCGCGGGACTGATTAACGGCCTGCTCAGCTCCTACCTGGCGTTGGCCGCCTTCATCGTCACCCTCGGCACCATGACCTTCCTGCGCGGCCTGGCCTACACGATGACCGACGGGCAGCCCATCGTCTCCAATACCCTCAATTTCCGGGACATCGGCAATGGGTACATAGCGGGCATCCCCGTACCCGTGGTGATCATGATCATCGTCTACGTTGCAGCATGGTTCGTCCTTGAGCGCACCCGCTACGGCCGGCACGTTTACGCCGTAGGCGGCAACGCTGAAGCAGCCAGACTGGCAGGAATCAATGTCAAGCGCGTCCTCACTTCCGTCTACGTCATCGCGGGTGTCTGCGCCGGACTCGCCGGCGTCATCTTTTCCGCCCGAGTCGTCTCTGCCCAGCCGACAGCAGGCACCGGCTACGAACTGGATGCGATCGCAGCCGTTGTTCTGGGCGGGACAAGTCTAGTTGGCGGCCGTGGTCGGATCTACGGAACCCTCATCGGCTCCATCATTCTCGGTGTCCTGAGCACCGGGCTGATCCTGATGAACGTCCAGTTCTTCACCCAACTGCTGATCAAGGGCCTCGTCATCATCCTCGCCGTGGCTATCGACAGCCTCAAACAACGTACGCTCCGCCTGCCGTGGTCAAAGGCCACCGCGGCACAGAAACCTGCATAAGCGCACTTCCGACGCATCAGGCAGCTGCATGCCTGCCCCCGGGACATTCCAGCCCCTTTCCCAAGCGGCCGGAATACATCCCCACACGAAAATGAGAGGAAAAGCCCGTGGCATTGCCCACCATCGCCGTCAAGGACGCCCTTCCCGGACGCCGCACCAACGAACCAGTGACCTTCACGGTCGACGGCAAATTCACCGAGAACCTTTGGACTGCAACCACAAGTTCCGGCGACACCGTTATCTGTCAGCGGCTCAACGACCAACCCGAACCAGGTAAAACCGCGTTCGTCACCGTCCTGTCCTTTGACGGAAGCGTAGAGCTCACGCTGACCGAGCCTGTCACCGGTCACGTCGAGGGGATCACCAAACGGGACCCTGTCGAACCCGACGCTTTCGTCCGACTGGACACCGGGTACTTCGACCTCGAAATGTGCTCGGGAACCGCCGAGGGTACCGGCGCGTCAAAATGGGGACTCCGTCATTTCGCAACGCTCAAAGAAGGCATTGACCTGCTGCCCTCAGGCAACAACGCCATCGGCGGATTCTACGGCCCCTTCTTCACCCCTGAAAACGGCCTCATCAACCCGCCCGAACACACCACCGTCCAAATCGAAACTGTCGAACAAGGTCCCATCCTTCATCACTACCGGATGCACGGGAAAATCCCCGACGGCCTGCTCGAAGAACTCAAGGGCAAGACGTTTTCCATTGACTGGCAATTCACCCACGGCACGCCCTACTTCACCCGCTGCTATCGGGTGGACGACTTCCAGACCATCGTCAACGGACGCTCGATAACCAACAAGATCACCGTCGGCGATGAATTCGAAGCCGGCCAAGGCGACGTCGTGTTCAACCGCTTCGAAGCCTATGACGGCACACGGTACCGCTCGGGCGATCCTTACGCCGCTGAACTCGCAATAATGGTCGACGAGACCATCGCAACCTCCACCTCAAGCAGCGAGAAGTTCCAGGAATTCCGCCGCCAACTCACCGGCGACATCGAAGCGGCACACTGGGACCTGTACTGGCGCCTGTTCTGCAGCTGGGAAGCCGCCCTGGACAACGAGGAGATCCGCGAACGCCTCGCCCGTGTCAGGACGACCTCGCACGTGCTGGCTGACCTGCCTGAGCGGCGTTGGACGATAGCGGATGCCCCCGTCGATGTCTCTGCTGTGCCGCACGAAACCATCTTCGCCGGGCCGGCCTCAAAAACCGCCGAATTCCATTCAGACCTCGACAGAACCATGGTCTGGTGGACCTCTGAACCGTCCGGCGCCTTCCAGATCGTCCAGCGCCGCCAGTCCGGCTGGGTCAACTGGGGAACAAACGGTGAAAACGAATGCCCCGAACTTCCCGTCGGTGTCCAAATCAAAACGGCATACGGTATCTTCAGCGACGGCTGGCAGCACGTGGCAGACCAACTGGAGACCGCACCCACGGCCCACCGCGCATGACCTCCAAAAGCGCCGCATCTGATCCCCGGGCTAGGAACGCCGTTACCGTTCGGGAGACCCTTCGGGGTACTTCCAGCCCGCCACCGCACTGCCAACAGGAAGCCATGCCGCCCCCCACCCAGACACTTAGCCCCAAGTGACGGTCATCGGTGAATCGCTCGTGGACGTCATCACTCATCCCCACAAAGCGGGAACCCCGACTGCCATACGTCCGGGCGGAAGCCCGCTAAACGTTGCCATTGGCTGTGCGCGCCTCGGCATGACGACCAGTTTGGTCACCCACTACGCAAAGGACCAGAACGGGGGGATGATCGAAAAACACCTGACGGCCAACGGGGTCGCCGCCCTCGTCGGCGGACACTCCCCGACAAGCGTTGCCACCGCAAACATCGACCACGCTGGAGCCGCCCGCTATACCTTCGCCATCACCTGGGACCTTAACGGGGCCTCTCTCCCGGCCCTGGCAGCAATCGAAAGCTCCCGCCACGTCCATACAGGGTCGATCGCCACGGTCCTGCCGCCCGGGCGCGACACCGTCTACACACTGTTGCAGGCTGCCCGTGGACACGCCACAATCAGCTACGACCCGAACTGCCGGCCCGCGATCAGCGGAGATGTTCACAGCACCCGCCGGGACATCAAGCGGTTTGTAGCGACGAGCGATATCGTCAAGGCCAGCAACGAAGACCTGGAATGGCTATACCCGGACAGGACGCCTGACCAGACCGTGCAAGCATGGCTCAAGCTGGGACCGGCCATGGTGGCAGTCACCCGCGGAGCAGGCGGTCCACTAATCACAAACGGCCGCACGATGCTGCAGATGCCGGCCCGGGAAATCGAAGTCGCCGACACCGTCGGCGCAGGCGATTCCTTCATGGCCGGACTAAGTTCCTGGCTCGGCACGAGAAACCTCCTCGGCGCAGGCGCCCGGGCGAAATTGAAGGATCTCTCACCCCAAGCACTTCGGAACCTGCTTGACTTCGCGAACAGCGCAGCATCCATCACCTGCTCAAGACCAGGCGCCGATCCACCTTGGGCGCGAGAGCTTAGCAGCGACGCATTCGCCGCTGCGGCAGATTTCCTTAGCGTGCATTGAACGACCCGCAAAGCCGAAAGCCGATGGAATCAGACCGACGGGCGACGCCGTCGCGGTTACCGAAGGGTCGACCGACCCAGGCCCTTCGCTGGTTTTCGCGGACGATAAGGGCGAGGCCGGTGGTGCCCTCAGGGCTATCTCGGGCCCTTCCCCCATCGACGATTTCAAACGCCGATAATGGAGATTCTGTAAGGCTATGGGGGAGCGTTTGACAGCCGCATTGTGCGGCTCAGGAAGAGAAAAGTGGCCTAGCTCGGCGTTGGCAATCGATCGGAGCCGAGGGCATCCCGTGTCGATTTCAGAAGCTGACTGCACAGATGTCAGAAGTCCTCTGCACATGGCCCTGTTAGAGGGCTCGAATCCGTCGTTGTCAGAAGTTGACTGCACAGATGGCCACACGGTTGCGGATCTGCGCATATGACTTCTGACCTATGGCTGGTCGACATATCCCTGCACTAAGGTGCTTCTGTTCGGTACTCCTGTTCCCAAAAGGAGGCAGTAATGGAAGCTGATCCGGACCGGATTGTCGCGGATGGGCAGCTGACTATGTCGGACGCTGCATGGGAACAGGCCAAGAGTCGTGCCGCGGTGATCGGTGCGCTGGCGACGCGTCGCGTCACGGGGATTGCTGCCGCTGACGAAGCAGCTATAAAGCTCGGTGTTTCCCGTCGCCAGGTTTATGTCTTACTTGGCCGCTACCGTCAGGGCTCACGTCTTGTAACTGATCTCGCGCTCCATCGTTCGACTGGTGGCAAGGGCGGAAACCGCCTGCCTGATCAGGTTGAGGACATTGTGCGCGGACTGATTCGTCGACGGTTTTTGACACGGCAGAAGTTGAGTGTGGCGGCATTGCATCGGGAGATCATCCGAGCCTGTGCGTTGCAAGGGATAAAGGCTCCAACCAGGAACACGGTCAGCCGTCGCGTCTCCATGCTGAACCCGGTCGAGGTTGGGCGCCGCAGGGAGGGCCCGGATGCTGTGAGGCGGCTGCAATCAGCTGGTGGTGAGGTGCCGGTGATCGGCTCGATCCTGGAACAGGTTCAGATCGATCACACTGTTATAGACGTCGTCGTCGTGGATGAACGCGAGCGTCGACCAGTTGGCCGGCCATATTTGACCGTTGCCATTGATGTCTTTAGCCGGGCTCTTGTTGGGCTGGTCCTCACGCTGGAAGCGCCGTCGGCAGTGTCGGTTGGCCTGTGCCTGGCGCACGCTGTTGCTGACAAACGGCCCTGGCTGGAGCATCTCGGCGTCCACGCTGAATGGCCAATGAGTGGTAAGCCCAAGTCGCTGTTCCTCGATAACGCGGCAGAGTTCAAAAGCGAGGCGTTGCGGCGCGGCTGCGAGCAGCACGGCATCCGCTTGTCCTATCGTCCCCCTGGACAGCCCCACTACGGAGGCATTGTTGAACGCGTCATCGGCACGTTCATGCGTGACATCCACCAGCTCCCCGGCACGACCTTCTCAAGTCCCGCAGAGCGAGGCCGGTATGACTCGGAAAAGATGGCCGCACTGACCTTGCCCGAACTGGAAAAGTGGCTGGTGCTGGCCGTCGCCAGCTACCACGCCAGCAGGCACGGCACGTTAGGTCAAACGCCGGCCGCTACCTGGGCTGCCGGGATCGCTGCTTCCGGGATACCTGCAGTTACGGCAAATCAGACGGCATTCCTCGTGGACTTCCTACCGGTCATCCGTCGCACCCTGACCCGCACCGGCTTCGTCATCGACCACGTCCACTACTTCGCCAATGCCTTGAAACCATGGATCAGCCGACGTGACAGATTAGGCAAATTCATCATCCGACGCGATCCTCGGGACATCAGCAGAATATGGGTCTTGGAACCGGACGGTCATAACTATGTGGAGGTCCCTTACCGTTCGATCTCCAACCCTTCCATCAGCCTCTGGGAACACAGGCAAGCTCTGACCCGATTACGCGAACGCGGCGCAGCCCAGGTGGACGAAGAAACCTTGTTCCGGATGGTCGAGCAAATGCGGCAAGTCAGCGAGACTGCCGTGAAAACGACCAAACGCCTGCGGCGGGAAACAGAACGCCGCAAACAGGCCAAAGACCCACACCACCCAGGCAACCAATCCACCCAAATCCCTCCTGCACTGGATGTGCCGGCAGACGTCGAATCGGGAAAGGCCGCCGTTCAACCCTTTGAGCAGATTGAGGAATGGTAGCCGTGGATAAAAGCCAGCCGCCAGCTCCGGCGCACCTTCATCCTGCCGCACGGGAGCTTTCAAAGCTTCCAACGGAGGAGCGCTTGCAGCGCATTCGCGCCGACCGGTGGATCGGCTATCCGAAGGCCGTTGCCGCTGTGGAACGCTTGGAGGTGCTCTTTGGCTGGCCGAGAAAACAGCGCATGCCCAACCTCTTGCTGATCGGACCAACGAACAACGGCAAATCCATGATCGTCGAACGGTTCCGTCGCGCACATCCCACCGTGACAGGACCCGCCGGCGAGAACATTCCCGTTGTGTGTTTGCAGATGCCATCGGAACCATCAGCGCTTCGGTTCTATACGGCCCTGCTTTCGGCGATTGGTGCGCCGTTACGGCCACAGCGGCGCCTCCCGGAAGCTGAACGACTGGCGCTTTCACTCCTGCGCGAGGTGGGAGTCCGAATTTTGGTGATCGATGAGATCCACAACGTCCTTGCTGGGCCCGGGGAGAAACGACGGGAGTTTCTCAATCTCTTGCGGTTTCTTGGTAACGAGCTCCACATTCCTCTGGTTGGCGTCGGCACCCGCGAGGCGTACCTCGCCGTCAGATCCGATGACCAGCTCGAGAACAGGTTTGAGCCGTTCATTCTGCCGCTCTGGGAAGTGGGCGACGAAGCCCGGTCGCTGCTGGCCAGCTTCGCTGCTTCATTCCCGCTACGGCGTCCATCTCTGATCGATACGGAGGATATGACCCGGTATCTGCTCGCACGCAGCGAGGGCACGATCGGGGAACTCGCCCGTCTGCTAACGGCCGCCGCTGTAGCCGCTGTTGAGACGGGCGAAGAGAGGATTAACCACCGAACGTTGAGCCTGGCCGATTATCTGGGCCCTAGCGAACGACGCAGGATTTTCGAAAAACAACTGCTGTGACCGCTGCCCGACGCTGGCCGGTCCATCCCCCGCCGGAACCGAGTGAGGCGCTGACGTCATGGCTCCGGCGCATCGCATCGCGTTACGGCGCCCACGTTGACGACCTCGTGTCCGACATGGGGTTCTGGCCGGGCGTCGCGGGTGACCTGGACATCTGCCCACCCGATCGGTTTGCTTGCGAGCTATCGGAGCGAACCGGGGTCGACCTGGAGCAGATCCGGAGGATGAGTCTCAGCGGCTGGTCACCCTGGCTGATTGACCCCATTGGACCAGGTCCCGACACGTTTACGGACTATAACCAGCAGTTCTCTGTGCTCCTGGGGATCGGAAGACGACGGGTGAGAGAGATCCCCTCCTGGCTGCCCTGGCGCTCAACGCGGCCGGCCTTGAGGGCATGCCCTCAGTGCATCGCCACGTCGCAAGCGCCGTATCCCTACCAATTGCTTTGGCTGCTTCCGCTAACACTCAGCTGCCCGCTCCATAAGTGCCTCCTCGAAGTGCGCGGAAACCCGGTCGGCCAATTCGCGGACTGGGAGCACAAGCGACCGGTCCCGAAACCCTCGTCGCCGACGGTCCTAAAGATGGACGCCAGGACGTGGCAAGCCATGGCGACAGGGTTCACCGACCTACAGGGGCGTCGGATCCACGCTGAAACGTGGTTCCGCCTCCTTCGGACGATCATCGACGAGCTGGAGGCAACCATAACCGAATGCACGACCGCGGCACGTATGATCACAGCGATCTGGAAGGACGCGGGGTATCCTGCGCGCGTGGGACCACTGAGTTGGCAGCCACACGAAAGCTATCCGGTGGACGTTCAGGTCCGTGCCCTCCAAACAGCAGCGACGGCCATCTGCCTGCTTGAACGGGGAACTCTCACCGGTCGAGGTCCCGACGCTGCATTTTTCCTGCCGTTGGAGTCCTGAGCACCCGCGATCATCGAAGGATGCCCGCGACATGCCAAGTCGCAGGCACAATCTGCTAATCGAGAGCGGCGCTGATCTGACTGCCGGTGATCCGGCGGGGCCGGCCACCCAATTGGCGCGGCCGCTCCAAAATCATTCCGGTTGGGCTGCGCGCTGAATGGCCCGATAGACCGTAGAGCGGGCAACGCCGAAGAGTTCAGCGATCTCCGTTGTCGTGTGCGCGCCGCCCCGATGGAGATTAACGAGGTGGGCTTCCTGCTTCTTGGACAGCTTTGGCTGCCGGCCTCGAAGCTTGCCGTTGGCCTTCGCCACAGCCATGCCCTCGCGGGTCCGGGCCCGGATAAGGTCGGCTTCGAATTCGGCAACCATGCCCAGGACATTGAATAGCAGTTTCCCTACCGGGTCATGCGGGTTGTAGATGCTGCCACCGATGTTGAGGCTCACGCCCTTGCGTGTGAGCTCGTCGGCGATGTCCCTGGCATCGGGCAGGGACCGTGCGAGCCGGTCAAGCTTGGTCACGACGAAAGTGTCGCCATCGCGGCATGCAGCCAGCGCCTTGTTCAGCCCGGGTCGGTCGCGTTTGGTGCCGGTGAATCCGTGGTCGACGTGGACCATCTCGGCGTCAACGCCCAGGGCCTGGAGGGCATGATGCTGGGCGGTGAGGTCCTGGGTGTTGGTCGAGCAGCGGGCGTAACCGATGAGCACGCTTCGGACTGTAGCGTATAGGGCCCCTTCACCGGGCATTAATTCGGGCGGGGTATACGGGAATCTGAGAATTGCGGAAACGCGCGGAAGTTCAGAGAGCCGAAAGGACGCGCCAGAGCGGCCGGTGAACGACCGACTTACGGGCGGCGCTTGTGTCCAGAGGAATGCCGTGGATGGTTGACCTATCGTGTTACTGGTTACTGCTGTAGGCTGCGGCCATGTCAGAGCCGGAGGGTAAGCGTCTTCAGCCGAGAATGACGCGTGGCAGTTGGCGTCTTTCCGTCTGGTCATCAGGCCTGATGGTTCTTGGATTCTCCGTCCTGGCAATCCGGGGGTTCACTGCCGTTGATAGGGACATCGCGGCACTATGGATCTACTCAGCAGTCGTCCTGGCTAATGCTGTCTATTTCCTTTACCTTCTTCGAGTCCGTCGGAACGATGCCACTTTCTGGGGCGATGAAGAACGGCGGAGGGCAGAGTGGGACCGTCGTGGCAGGAAACTCTGAATCAGCTGGCGTTCCCGGCTAAACGTGCGCAAACGTTCCACTGAAGGATCCCTTTGCGGACACGCAAATTATCAAAGCGCGTGCGGAATCCAAGGGGTCCCCACTGGGCACCGCGCCTCATCACAGAGGTGCTTGTATAGCTGGCCTATGAGGTCGTGCCCAGTACGGTCAGCTGGGCCTCACGCTTTTTTCTTGTGTCGCGCGGCCCAAAGTGCGTACCCGCCGAACAGAAACACCAATAACCCCAGAAACCACCAAGGGGATCCGACGAACAAACCGTAAACCGCCAATAGGGCGCCCCCGGAGGATCCAATAAGGGTCAGCCACCGCTCGAACGGTCTCATCGCCCTAGCATAGATCAGCATTCGCAGATCTAGCTCGATACTCCTTGCGCCCGTAAGCCGATCCCTGAACGAACGCTAGACGATCTACTTTCGGACTTCGTTCTACTATTCGCTTTGTGTGGGTGCCTTCTTTGCGGCTTGGCGGTACCACCAGAAGCTGAAGCCCAATAGAACCATATTCATTACCTGGATAATCCAGTACCAGACGGTTGCTCGGAACCCCTCTGCCAGCACAGCGTAAAGGTTGTTCGCCAACCACATCACCGCGATCAGGCCCATTATTACGGCGCCACTTTTGGTTGGCCGCTTCCAGTCCCTGGTGCTCATGACCTGAGCGTAGCGAAGACGTGAATAGATGAGGAGACGAATCCGGCTCAAGATGTAGCGCTTCGGATACGCCCGATGGGGGATCCCTAATCGGGCTGGCGTCCGACATTCTGTGCAGGCGAGTCCCGATCAAAGTGAAGCTTTGTGCAGAGGACTTCGGAAACCAGATGTCCATACTCGACTGCACAACTCCCGGAATATCAAGGCAGTTTGTGCAGACGAGTTCGGAAAATGACATCCCGCGCATCTTGCTGCCGCCGGAGGTCCCAAATTTCATCCACGGTGGCATGCTCCGCCTTAGAATAATTACACGGGTGTGACACCCACGAATACTTATTGGGGGAGCGCGCGTGACTACTGACGTTGCCGGTGTTGTTGAAGCCGAGGATATTGGACCGGGGGCCATAGGATTTCTTTCCGCAATTCAGCGGGTCATTAATTCTGCTAGGCCTTCCACCGAGGCGGACTTGCTATCCGCGGCTGCTTGCCAGTTTCTCCATAAGGCGCAGCGAGCCAGCGCTGAAGAAGTCCGCCGGGCGGTGGGGGAGATGTGGCCCGGGAGCCAACCCACTGTGCCGCAAATATCAGGTGCGCTTGGTCTTGCTAAAGAGCTGGGACTGGCGGCGGCAGAGGACTCGCACTGGTTTCTCACCGCCCAAGGGCTAGTGGATGTCCAGCGCCATGCGTCTTGGGTGGAGGACATGAGGTCGCGCATAACTGCCGAAATTCGTGTTCGCTCACGGGAGGGGCTGGGTTATGAGCCGGACAGCACCGAAGCGTCGCTTTGGCTCAACCAACTCGTGAAGGCGTTAATATCCGGTATAGAAAAGTCTCAGGCAGCTTACTTGGGCAACGTTGAACAGCTGATCCAAGGCCACATAACTCCGCGAGAGGTCAAGCAAAAGGAGATTCTTGATCACCTCGACGGCACGAACGGTAGTCCTGACGTAGTTGAGCTGCTGAAGTCGCTGGCCATAGCAGCACTAGACCCTCTTGACCCCTTCGGCAAGGAACTGGTTAGCCAAATAACGACGGGCTGCATTCTAAACTCATATGTCTCTGGTCGCTCCGGCGCAGAGGTTACCAGGGAGATTGGAAGTCCTGCATCTCAACGTGCCATTCTTGACACTCCCGTCCTATTGTCTCTGCTCGGGAGAAGCGCCGAACGCCGGGACACGGAACTGACAATTCGAAGTGCGGCCGCTGCTGGTTGGGACGTGGTTGTCTGCAGGCATTCCTTAGATGAGCTCGATCAACTTCTGCGGCGGGAGATCCCTGAGATCGAGGAACGCTTCAAGGAAGCGCACTCACGGAATGCAAAGGTTGAATTCTATGCTGCCCTAGTCGACGACCAGCTGCACGGGATGTGCATTGCTGCGCTGAATGACGGAACATACAAAAGACTGAGCGACATTCTGAAAGCATGCAGTCAGTTGGAATCTGACCTCACGTCCTGGGGGGTTAACGTCCGGGAGCACAACAATCAGCTTTCCCCGGAGCGGGTAAGTCGGTGCATCGAAGCCCTAAAGGAACAGATCCAAAAGATTCCGCGTTCCTCACGGTCCAGCCAGGTAATTGAGCGCGACGCGAATACGATGGCTATGGCCTGGAGGAGGCGTCGGCGGGAACAGTCACATAGCTGGCCGGGCGCTTGGATTATCACGAGCGATCGGCTCATGGCACCTGCCTACCGAACCATTTCGTCGGATAGGGTGTCACTTACGCTAAGCCTTCCCCAATGGACGACCGTAGTATCAATCAGCGCTCCCCCGAGTGATCTTCGTGGCCTTGCTAGTGCTGCTGCTGGTCAGTTCGCGGAGGAGACTATGTGGCAGTTGCCGGCCAGGTTCCCGGCTGATTTCGCAATGAGCCTTGCTGCCCAATTGTCGCCTAACCAGGGCGGCTCCGACATGGATCTCCGCCACGCCCAGATGATTCTGTCCTTGCCAGAGATGTTGGACGAGCTGGAGACCAGTTCATCAGCTACTGCCATTGCGGCTACAGTTCTCGCGGCAAGGACGAAGCGCGTTGACGCCATGACGCAGCGAGAGAAAGACCGTCATAAGGACGAATTCGCTCGTGTCAATGTGGAAGCTAGTGAGGCCCACGACGCTGCTCGCGAGGCCAGGATCAGGGAGCTTGAGGCGGAGAATGAAGCGGCTCGACTTGCCAAAGAATTAGCTGCGGAGCGTGCCAAGTCAGAAGCTGCGGAAGCAACACTGAAAGAGACGAGAATCAAGCACCGACGCATATTGTGGAGCATTTTGCTTGTGAGTATAGCTTGCGTCTTTCCTGTCGTTGGGGTCATCACAAATAACAGCTTGTCTGCTTTGATAGGCGTGGGCTTGGCGTTAGGAATGACCGTCCTTGCTGTTCGTTGGTGTCGGGATTTGAATATCGCACTTCCGGTCGTTGCATGGACCGTCATTGTCGACGGCGTAGGTCTAGTGTCATCGCTAATATCGCTCATGAATCCGGGGCAGGCGGGCTAGTCCTGCCTGTAGGAACCGTGCTGTCGGTAGATTTCGGCGTGGGCCACGCGCAGAACCCTTCCAGGGTTCCCCCGGTCGATTCAATGGGCCGATAGTGGAGATTTTGTCCACCTGGGCTGAGGCGAGTAGTCTACGCGAGCGGTGGCCGAATCCTATGGATCTCAGTCGTCACGTGATTCATCCGCCTGATGCTGATGTCCATCCATTCGTCGTCTATCCAAAACCGTCGCCCAGTCGTTGCGCGGTTCTGCGTTTCAGCACGTAGCAGGCGCTGCAAGCCAGACGGGTGTGTTGCCGGGCGAGCATGCAAGACATCGCTGCGAATTTCAGCGATGACGAACAGGCCACGGTAGACGGCAACGATGTATTCCCTGATCGGCCCATCAGCCATTGAGGCGGCCGATGTTTTTAGTTCCTTGGCTATCCCTGCCGTCATGAGAGGCTCGAGCAGATCCAGTGGTAGGTTCTCCGGCAGATCCTTAGCCAACCGGTTTAGGTCACCCAAGACTGTCCACTCTGCAGAGCTCGCGGCGTAGGCAATCTCGCCTATTCGTGCGAGATAAGAATCCTCCGGCAAGGCCACCGTTGATCGTTCCATAGCTTTGACCGTAGCATTCGTGCCCCTTGTGCCATTTGGCGATGCAGGATGCACTCTTATCCAAATGACGGCTCCGGATTGAAGGCCGATAACGGACGTTCCGTAAAGATAGCTGCCTCAGCCACGGTCGCCGACCCCGAACTTGACACCAAGTCACGTCACCATTTATCCGCTTCTCTTGACCTGCGACTGGCGTCAAACTAACTTGACGCCATGGATCAGGCGTCAGTGGAGCAGGCACTCAACAGCGGTGACGTCCACGAGTTGCTCAAAGTGTGGGAAGACTTCAACCGGGGCGAGGCATCGCCTGGCATTTCCTCCGCCGGCAACGATCATGCGCTGGAAGCTGCAGCACATTTTTTGTCAGAGGTATCGGAAGTCGCCGCGCTGGAGGCACTGCGGGCAAATGCCAGGGCAGTCGAGCTGCTCACCGCCAGACGCTGGTACGTCATGAAGTCTGCCCGTGAGGGAGGTGCCACATGGGCACAGATCGGTGAGGCATTGGGGATCACAAAGCAAGCAGCCCATGATTTTTACCGCCGCAAGATCGAAGAAGAGGAAAGGCACTTGCCGGATCTCCACGACATGGCAGCCGCTCGCGCCGTCCTCGAGGACTGACTTGAGGGACGGGAGAAGGCGCCGGGAGATGGGAGCCCACCAGCCGTAGTATCCGGACACACAGCGCAACGCAGGCGCCCCCGCCCGTAACCTGTTTAAATGCCTCGTTTCGCACTGGACATCGAGTCCGTCCCCCGTCCCGCCCGTTCGCAGGAACTCCTGGACGCCGTGAACCAGCGGGTGGTCATCGCCGACGGCGC
>Ga0308169_10000632_pt1 | contig 48094 bp, 50 predicted proteins | sample PhyBR1_2_FD_202139 | JGI IMG/M metagenome (GOLD analysis project Ga0308169, IMG submission 202139) | Phyllosphere microbial communities from UC Gill Tract Community Farm, Albany, California, United States - DLSLSB.R1 | ecosystem: Host-associated > Plants > Phyllosphere > Unclassified | place... | reverse complement strand
GGGCAACGGCCTCTACTGCGTCTTCTGCTAGGCGGCGGAGCGCACGGCCCGGTCGAGGGCGGCACGTGCCGCGGCCACGATCGAGGAGTCCGTCGCATCGAAACCGGTGTTCCCGCCGCCGGGTCCGCTCGGCGCGGCGTCCCCCGAGTCCACCCGGGCGGACAGATGCACGGCATCGACGCCGAGCGCGATCAGTCGCGCGATGTCCTCGACGTGCACGCCGCCGCCCGGCATGACCTGCACACGGCCGGCCGAGCGCGCGACCAGATCGCCGATCACGCCGATGCCGTGCACGCTGCGCGTGGCACCGCCGCTGGTGAGCACGCGATGCACGCCGAGCTCGATCAGCTCGTCCATGATCGCCACGGGGTCGGGGGCGACATCGATCGCACGGTGGAAGGACACCTCAGCGCCCTCCGCAGCGTCGATCCAGCGGCGCATGGCGTCGCGATCCACCCGGCCCTCCCGTGTCATCGCCCCGACGACCACGCCACCCGCGCCGCGTCGGACGATCTCGCGGACGTCGGCCGCGACCAGGGCGACCTCGTCCGCGTCGTAGACGAATCCCCCCGGCCGCGGGCGCACCAATGGCGCCACCCTGCTCCCTGCGCCGGCGACGGCGAGGACGGCATCGACGGTCCCGGCCGACGGCGTCAGCCCGCCGGTCGCCGAGAGCGCCTGGCAGAGTTCGACACGGTCGGCGCCGGCGGCGAACGCGACGCGCGCTCCGGCGGCGTCCTGCACCGCGATCTCCAGCTGCACGACCCCGCTCATGAGACCGTCGCGACCGCGACGGGCGCAGCGCGCAGGGCGTCGGGGATGCGCACGACGACGGCTCCACCCGGCTCCGTCGTCGTGTCCGCGACCGAGCCGTCGGCCCAGCGCGCGGTGCCGCCGGACAGCTCCGCAGGCAGCGCGAACTCGCCGGCCGCGGGGTCGAGGGCGTGGACGTGCACGCCCTCGGCCGAGCGCGTGTAGCGCACGGGAGCTCCCGTCTCCTCGCCGAAGCGGATCCACGGCCGCGTGCCGTACACGGCGTCGCCGTTCTCGCGCAGCCAGCTGCCCAGCTCACGCATCGCCGCCCGCTGCAGCTCGGGGATCGAGCCGTCGGCGGCGGGGCCGACGTTGATCAGCAGGTTCCCGTTCTTGGAGACGATGTCGACCAGCATCCGGATCAGCTCGACGCCGGAGAGCGAATGGCGCTCGTCCTCCGCCTGGTTGAAGCCGAACGAGTATCCCAGGCCGCGCGTGGACTCCCAGGGCTGCTCGAGGATGTCGGGGATGTGCGTGTACTCGCGCGTGAGGAACCCGTGGTACGGGACGCCCCACCGGTCGTTGACGACGCCATCCGGCACCGCGCCGAAGTAGCGCTCCAGCAGCGCGGCGACGGCGTACTCGTCTCGCCCCTTGCCGCCGTCCGGCCACTCGATGTCGTTCCAGAGCACATCGGGCGAGAACCGCTCGATCAGCTCCTCCAGCTGGGCCGCCGCATACCGCGAGAACGCCTCGTCGTGCCGGCGGAACCGGAACAGGTCGGTGTCGGACTCGATGGGCGGGAAGTCGCTCACGTGCCAGTCCAGCGCACCCGAGAAGTACACGCCGAACCGGGCACCGGCGCGGCGGGCGGCATCGTGGAACTCGGCGATGAGGTCGCGGCGCGGACCGCGCGCCGCGGCGTTGAAGCCGGTCGTCGCCGTGTCCCACAGGCAGAAGCCCTCATGGTGCTTGGTGGTGGGCACGATGTACCTGGCCCCGGCATCGACGAGCTCGCCGACGAACGCGGCCGCATCGAACGCCGCCGCGTCCCACCGGTCGGCGAGATCCTCGTAGGAGGTGCCGGGCCCGTACAGCTCCTGATGCCGTCTCCACGTCGGGCTGCCCGCGATGCGCACCGTGTTCCCATACCACTCCGCGTACTGATGCCAGGCGTACGCGTCCTCGGTGGGGATGTTCACGCCCGCGCCGTGCTGCACCGCCCAGGCCGGCACCGAGTAGAGCCCCCAGTGCACGAAGAAGCCCAGCTTGGCGTCGCGATACCACTCGGGCACGCCGTTGCCGGGGTAGCTCGGTGCGCCGGCACCGAAGTCAGGCCCGGTGCGCGTCTCGAAGTTCATCATGCGGAGGTCTCCTGACGTCGGCTCACGTGCGCGGTGAGAGGCGGATTGCCGGTGGTGTCGAACGGGAACACACCCGGAGCGAGGTGACGATGCCCCAGCCGGAGCAGGTCCTGGTCGACCCCGCCGGGGGTGAGGGCGAGCGTCCAGTCCGCCGCGAGTTCGTACAGCTCCGGCTCGAGGTAGCCGATCTTGACCACGACGATGTCCGCGCCCTCGGGGTCGAGTCCGAGCATGCGGAAGTCGTCCAGATGGTGGAACGGCTTCCGTCGCTCGGTGATGATCGCGTGGAGCCCGCCGACGGCGATGACCGCCTGCGTGCCCGCAGCCGGATCGCCGTCCGTGATCGAGAAGACCTCTCCGGTGATCGCCGCCGGACCGCTGGGACCGTGATCGACGCCGGCTCCCGCGCGCAGCGAGACCGTCGCGCCGACGCCCGCCGCGCGTGCGGTCGCGACCGCCTCCGCGTCGAAGATCGACGCGACCAGGGTCGTGCGGCTGCCGTCCGTGAGCTCCGGACGTCCGAGCAGCTCGGTCAGCGTCCAGGTGACGTCGCCCGCACCGCCGGCGGTCGGGTTGTCCCCGGAGTCGGAGATCAGATACGGATGCTGCGCCCCCGGCGCCGTCGCGCGCTCGAGCGCTCCGTCGAGGGTCGCGGTGGGCGCGACGAACACGAAGTCCTCGCGCGCGTCCCAGAAGGCCCGCGCCACGCGCTCGGCTTCGCGCGCGATGAGCTGCTCGTCATCGCCGAGCACGATGACGTAGGCCTGGCAGCGCGGTTCGTCCGCCCAGGCGTATCCGATCCAGATGGACGCGTCGACGACGCCCTCCCTGGCCTCGATGTCCGGCAGCAGCGCGTAGAGGCCGGCCGCGGGCTCCAGACGGGTGCTCGTCTTCTCGCCCGGGAGGAGCACGGGGACGGGAACCCAGGCCTTGAAGGGACGACGTCGCAGCGGGTCGGAGCCGATCGCGCTGCGGAGCCGCGCGAGCAGATTCCACACCGCCCGCTCCTTGGTGTTCATCCAGTCCTCGTGCGGCGCCATGCGATAGCAGGTGAGCAGATCGACGGCGTCGCGCAGAGTCTCGGAGACGTTGCCGTGCAGGTCCATCGACGTGGAGACGAGCGTGTCCGGCCCCAGCGCCTCGCGCACGGCGATCGCGAGGTCGCCCTCGGCGTCGGTCATGCCGATCACGCTCATCGCGCCGTGGATGTCGAAGAAGAAGCCGTCGAAGGGTCCGCACTCGCGGATGCTCTCGCGGATGCCGTCGACGATGGCGCTCTTCATCCGCTGATAGGTCTCCGGCGCGACAGCCCCGCCGGGAAGCGAACGGCCATGGTGGATCGGGACCCACTCGGCGGCCTCAGCAAGGTCGCGTCCTGCTTCGAGGAACGGGTAGTACCCGATGAGGTCCGCGCCGGTCCGGATCGTGAACGCCTCGTCTCCTGAGACATGCGGTGAGAACGTGCTCGACTCGATGGAGATGCCGCCGATGCCGATGCGCGGTCGCTCCAGCCCGCCGGGCGACACGGGCGCCAGCGCGGGCATCCAGATCTCGTGGGCTTCCAGACGGTCCGTCATGCGACGACTCCTTCCTCGTGGTGGGGGCTCGATGAGTGGTGGGGACTCAGTGGATCATGGGGGCTCGGTGCGGCGCCCGAGAGCAGGATGGCCTTCGCCGCGGCGGCGGCTCCGAGCGCCACGGCGTCCGTGTGCAGGGTCGCGGGTGTGATCCGCAGGGTGACGCCGGAGATCGGCGAATCCGTCGCGAGCGTGCGCTCCATGGCGGGTGCGAGAAGATCCCACGCGCGGGCCACGCCTCCCCCGACGACGGCCGTGGACACGTCGAGCAGCCCGGCTGCGCTGGCGCAGGCGAGTGCGACCGCTCGCCCTGCCGCTTCGAACACTGCGATCGCGCTCGCGTCACCCGCGCGGGCCCTGTCCGCGACCTCCGGGGAACTGAGCCCGGCGACCCCGGTCGTCTCGCCGTATCGCAGCCCGATCGAGGTGCCCGAGGCGAGCGTCTCCAGGTGGCCCGTCTGTCCGCAGGTGCATACGAGCGTGCTGTACCCGGGCGTGTGCCCGATCTCGCCCGCCGCTCCGTGCGGTCCGTGGCGCAGACGCCCGTCCAGCACGACCGCGCCGCCGACGCCCGTGCCCAGCATCACGCCGAGCACGTCGTCTCCCGTGGTCTCGCCGTGACTGACCTCGCCGAGCAGGAACGCGTTCACGTCGTTCTCCACCGCGACGGGCACGCCGAGACGCGCGCGCAGCTCATCCGCGAGCGCGAAACCCGCCCAGCCGACGAAGGTGGCCGATGCGGCGCGCACGGTTCCCGTGACGTGATCGATCACGCCCGCAGCGCCGACTCCTGCGGCGAGCAGGGGCCGCCCGCTCTCCTCGAGGAGGCGGCGGGTGAGCTCCGCGGCCGCGTCCGCCATGGCCGCTCCCCCGTCCAGCGCGGGAGCGGCCACCTGTCCGCGACCGAGGATCTCCCCGTCCGCAGCCACGAGCAGCGCTGCGATCTTGGTCCCGCCGATGTCGATGCCGGCGATCACGCCGTCAGGCGCGAGCGACCTCCGGAAGGGCATGGCTGTGCCGAGTGACGTGGCCATCGATCCGTTCAACGCCCCCCGAGGCCGGCCATGGCGATGCCCTTGACCAGGTGCTTCTGCAAAGCGATCACCAGGATCGTGGTCGGGATCATCGAGATGATCGAAGCGGCCATCTGCAGGTCCCAGCGCGTGCCGGTGAGCCCGGAGAAGCTCGCGAGGCCGACGGGCAGGGTTCCGAGGGAGCCGTAGTCCACCGTGACGATCAGGGGCCACAGGTAGCTGTTCCAGAACGACAGGAACGTGAACACCGACAGGACGGCGATCGACGACTTGGACAGCGGCAGGATGATCTGCGCGAAGGTGCGCACCGGCCCCGCGCCGTCGACACGGGCCGCCTCCTCCAGCTCGTACGGGATGCCGCGGAAGAACTGCCGCATGAGGAACGTGCCGAACGCGCCGAACGCGAACGGGAAGATCAGTGCCTGGTACGTGTCCACCCATCCGAACCACTGCATCACCTGGAACATCGGGATGACAAGCACCTCGGCGGGGACCATGAGAGTGGCGAGGAAGAGCACGAAGACGGCGTCGCGTCCCTTCCACCGCAGTCTGCCGAACGCGTAGCCGGCGGTGGTGGAGACGAACAGCACCACCAGGGTTCCCGCGATCGACGTGAACAGCGAGTTGCCGATGTACGTCCAGAACGGGCCGAACTGGAACACCTCGGCGAAGTTCGACCACCTGATCTCGGATCCGAACAGGCTCGGCGGCATCGCGAACATCTCGCCGTTCGGCTTGAGTGCCGAGAAGAACGCGTAGACCAGCGGCAGCATGAACAGAGCGGCCGCGACGTAGACCGCGACGTGCGCGAGGATGAGACGCACGCGCGCGGCCGGCGTCATCGGCGCGCCGCCGGAGCGGCGCTCGGTGTCGACGTGATCGTCGCCGTCCACCGCGATCATCGCCTTCGTGCTGGGGACTGCGATGTCAGTGCTCATAGTGCACCCACCTCTTCTGCGCCGTGAACTGGAGGGCGGTGATCGTGATGATGAGGGCGAACAGGATCCAGGCGCCCGCGGCGGCGAGGCCGAGGTCCTGGAACTTGAAGCCCTGGTTGTAGATCCACATCACGAGGGGCAGCGTGCTGTTGCCCGGGCCTCCGCCGGTCAGCATCTGCGGCTGCACGAAGACCTGCAGCGACGTGATCATCGTCATGATGGTGGCGAAGAAGATCGCCGGGGAGATCATCGGGATCATGATGCTCCAGGTCATCCTGAAGCCGGTGGCGCCGTCGATGCTGGCCGCCTCCAGCACGCTCTCCGGCAGCTGCTCGAGAGCCGCGGAGAAGATCAGCATGTTGTAGCCGATACCCTGCCAGACGCTCATGACGACGACCATGATCATCGCCCAGTTCCGGTCGGCGAGGAAGTTGGGCAGCTCCACCCCGAACCAGGTCTGTGCGAGGCCGTTGAACAGCCCCTGAGGCTGCAGCAGCATCTTCCAGACGAGGACGTTGGCGACCATGGGCGTCACCACCGGGATGAAGAAGAGCACCCGCAGCGCACCGCGCCCCCGGATGCGGGGGCCCAGACCGACCGCCAGAAGAAGCGAGAAGATCACGCTCAGCGGCACGTACAGGACGGTGAACACCATCGAGTTCCGCAGCGCGGGGAGGAAGTTCGGGTCCTCGAACAGCCGGAGGTAGTTCGCTCCCCCGTTGAAGGTGCGCGCGCCGAAGGTCGGCCAGTCGAAGAAGCTCATCACGATGGACAAGCCGACCGGAACGATCGTGAACAGGGCGAGGCCCACCAGGGCCGGGCTTGCGAAGCCCAGCGCCTGGCGCGCCTCGACCTTGGCGAGCGACCCGTGACGACGCTTGGCAGCGGTCGTGATGGTCATCTCCTGTTATCCCTTTCCGTCAGTTCCGCGTCACTTGCCGAACTGCTGCTGCGCGGACTCCAGAACCGACTTCATCGACTCCTGCCCGTTGTAGACGCTCACCAGCTCGGGCTGCACGAAGGTGCCGACCTTGGCCCAGTTGTCAGAGACGTGCTGACCCTCGACGTTCTTGAACGCCGCTTCGAAGACGGCCTTCACCTGGTCGCGGTACGCCGGGTCGAGCGACTCGAAATAGAGCGGCTGGCTCTCCGCGCGAGCCGGGTAGCTGCGGCCCGAGGACGCGATGTAGTCCTGCGAGTCCTTGCTCAGCAGCGAACCGAGCACCTTCAGCGCGGCGTCCTTGTTCTTGCAGGTCTTCGCGATGCCGAAGCCGGAGCCGAGCACCAGGCTCAGATCCCCCTTGTCGCCGCTCGGAAGAGGAGCGAGACCTGCCTTGAAGCCCGCGTCGTTCTTCAGGTAGCCGACCGCGTTCCACGTGCCGTCGACCGCCATCGCGGCGTTCTCACCGGTGAACTGGTTCTCGCCCCATCCGCCGTCCGAGGCGGATGCGACGGGAGCGGCGACCTTCTGCTTCGTGACCAGATCCGCGTACCAGCCTGCAGCGGCGGCGAATCCGGGGTCGGTGAGCTGGAGCTTGCCGTCCGCGCTGACCGGCTGCGTGCCCGACTTGGCGATGGGCAGCGCCTGCCACTGGAAGTCGCCCATGCCGATGCCGAAACCGAACTTGCCGCCGGTGGTCGCCTTCTTGGCCGTCGCCTCGAAGTCGTCGAAGGTCCAGCCGACCTTCGGGAGCTCGGCTCCGGCTGCGTTCAGCTGGTCCTCGTTGTAGTACGTGACCATCGTGGACACGTCGAACGGCAGGCCGTAGAGGTCGCCCTTGTTCTTGAGGATGTCGGTCGCACCCGCGGCGAAGTCGCTCTCGGCGAGTCCGGCGGCCTTCAGATCGGCATCCGTCAGCTTGACGAAGCCGTCGGTGTAGCTGGCGAGCATGCCGGAGTTCATACCGGTGACGCACGCCATGTTGCCCGATGCCATGTTCGTGGTCAGCTTCGTGAAGAAGTCGCCCCAGGGAGCCGTGCGCAGCTCCACCTTCAGGTCGGGGTTCTGCTTCTTGACGACGTCGATCTGCGCCTTGAGGGCAGCGGTGTCATCCGCGCTTCCCGCCCACATGTCGACGACGATCGCGTCCCCGTCGCCGGAGCCGCCCGTGCTCGGGCCGTTGGAGCAGCCCGCCATGGCGACGGCGACGCCCGCGACCACGATCACCGCACCCACGCGCTTGATCTTCATTGATTGCCTCCTCATCAAAGGTTGTTTCGACCATCGAAACAACCTGGTAACGTCTTGAACGAAGTTACGCTTTCATACTTCGAGCACACACGCAACACGAACATCCGATGTTTAGTCCGCGCATCACGCAGCGGAGAGCCCCCGGGAGACAGGCATGCCGAGCCCAGACGACGCACCCACCCGCCGTATCGTCGAGCTGATCGCGACCGGAGCGGCGCGTTCGCGCACCGAGATCGCCACCGCGCTCGGCGTGGCCCCGTCCACGGTGGGGATCCGCGTCCAGTCCCTGCTCGACGCCGGCATCCTGCGGGAGGCCGGCGAAGGGACGTCACGCGGAGGCCGCAGGCCCCGCGTCCTCCAGCTCGCCGAGGCCGGGACCATCCTGACCGCCGACCTCGGCGGCGGTCACGCACGGATCGGCAGGCACACCCTCGGCGGCGCACTGGACCGCATCGAGACCATCGCCATCGATCTCTCCGAGGGACCGAAGCGCACACTCGAGCGCGTCAGCGAGGTCTTCGACCGATTCGCCGAGAACGCGTCCGTGCGTGCGATCGGCGTCGGACTGCCCGGTCCCGTCGTCGTGGAGACCGGTTCGGTCGAGCAGCCGTCACGGATGCCAGGTTGGCCCGGATTCCGCGTGGGCGAGCACCTGACCGCCCGCCACGACGTGCCCGTGATCGTCGACAACGACGCGAACCTCGCGGCACTCGGCGAGCACACCTCCCAGCTCGGCGGCGACGGCCACAGCATCACGGTCAAGGCCGGCACCGCGATCGGCAGCGGGATCATCGTGGACGGCAGAGTGCACCGCGGCGCGACCGGGGCAGCAGGCGACATCACGCACACGCGCATCGACGGCAGCGGAGACATCCCGTGCTCCTGCGGGAACACGGGATGCCTGGAGACGGTCGCGAGCGGTGCCAGCCTGGTGCGTCAGATGCGTGAACGAGGGCACGAGGCCGTGCACACCACGGAGGACGTCCTCGCCCTCGCTCGGGACGCGGATCCGGAGGCCACGACCCTGGTGCGCACCGCGGGCACGCACCTGGGGCAGGCGCTGTCGGGCGTGGTCAACTTCTTCAACCCGCACGCCGTCTTCCTCACCGGCAGCATGAGCGGCTCGGAGCCGTTCCTCGCCGCGGTGCGCAGCCGGGTGTACGAGGCGTGCCACCCGCTCGTCACGCAGACGCTCCGCATCGAGGCCGCCCGCACGGGCGCCGACGCGATCCTGCTGGGCGCGGCGAGGCTGGCGATGGATCACCTGGAGATGCCCGTGGCCTGACAGCCTCAGGGCCCTCTCAGTCCGCGAGCGTCAGCTCGATCACCGGCATCAGCACGTCCGGCCGCTGCACCGGGAGGTGCACCGTCAGCGTCCCCTCGTCCTGCAGGGTCGGCGTCATGTGGGTGTCGTGCTGATCGGGATCCGGCACAGAGGTCTTCAGCCAGGAGCCGTCGTTGAGCAGGCGGGCGAAGGACACCCGACCGGCCAGATCGGGCAGGTGCACGAAGCCGAGAGGCCAGCTGAACAGGTGCAGGTACAGCCGGTCGCCACGGCGGGTGTAGACGCCTTCCCGGGGCGGCGTGAACTCCGCGTGCCCGGCGCCGACGATCGCGTCACGGTGCAGCAGCATCCACCGCCCGATCTCCTCCAGCGTGCGCGCGTCGCGCGGGGCGATCGCGCCGCGCCCGTCCGGGCCGATGTTCAGCAGCATGTTGCCGTCCATCGACACCGAGTCGGCGAGCATCTGCACCAGAAGCGTCGGCGACTTCTGATCCGTGTTGTCGCGGTGATAGCCCCACGACCCGTTCAGCGTCTGGCAGGCCTCCCACACCCGCGGCGCCCCGTGCTCGTCGACGAGCGGGGCGGTGGGCTGGTACTGCTCCGGGGTGACGAAGTCGGCGGGGATGCCGAGACGGTCGTTCACGAGCATGTCGGGCTGCAGCTCGCGGCACATGTCCAGCAGCGCCTCGGCATCCCACGCATCCGGACCCTTGCCGGCCCAGCCGTCACGGCTCTCGGGATAGGTGAAGTCGAAGAACAGATAGTCGATCCGGCCGTACTGCGTCAGCAGCTCCTGCACCTGACCGTGCAGGTACTCGCGGTACCGCGCCATATCCCGGCCCTCGTTGAGGGCTGCCGCGTTCTCGTCGTCGCGGCGCGGGTGGTTCCAGTCCACGGTGAAGTCCGGGTGATGCCAGTCGATGACGGAGTGGTACAGGCCCACCTTCAGCCCCTCCGCCCGCACGGCGTCGACGAACTCGCGCACGAGGTCGCGACCCGACGTCTGCTGCGAGCTGAAGTCGGTCAGAGCCGAGTCGAACAGGCAGAAGCCGTCGTGATGCTTGGTCGTGAGCACCACGTATCCCATACCCGCCTCCCTGGCCTGGCGGGCGATGGCGCGCGCATCGAAACGATCGGGATCGAAGTGCTCGAAGTACTGGCGGTAGTCGTCATCCGTGAGCCGCTCGTAGCTCTGCACCCACTCGTGCCTCGCGGCAACGCTGTAGATGCCGAAGTGCACGAACATCCCGAACCTGGCCTCGTCGAACCATTCCTGTCGCATGGGTCCATCCTGACACAGACATCGGATGTCTTTCGCTGATCAGTCCGGAAGAGTCTCATCACATTGCAGCATTAGGGTTGCCTTACCTATATTTGTAGGTGCGCACTCGCGCCGCTCCCCTCATCGAAGGACCACTGTGAACCGTCGTCTTCGCCTGCTCTCAGCCACCGCGGCCGCCGCCGTCGCCGCCCTGACTCTCGCCGCGTGCAGCGGACCTGCCGCCACCGACAGCGGGTCGTCCACCACCAAGCCCTCAGACGAGACGATCACCGTCTACAACGCGCAGCACGAGACGCTCACCAAGGAGTGGATCGACGCCTTCGAGAAGGAGACCGGCATCGAGGTGCAGGTCCGCAACGGCGACGACACCGAGATGTCGAACCAGATCATCCAGGAGGGCGACCGCTCCCCCGCGGACGTCTTCCTGACCGAGAACTCCCCGTCGATGACCGCGGTCGAGAAGGCGGGCCTGTTCACCTCCCCCGGTGAGGAGGCGCTGAAGAACGTCCCCGAGCAGTACCGCCCGTCGTCCGAGAAGTGGGTCGGCATCGCAGCCCGCTCCACCGTGTTCGCCTACAACACCACCAAGCTCACCGAGGCGCAGCTGCCGAAGTCGATGATGGACCTCGCCGACCCGGCATGGAAGGGCCGCTGGGCAGCTTCACCCTCCGGCGCCGACTTCCAGGCCATCGTCTCTGCACTCGTCCAGCTCAAGGGCGAGAAGGCAGCCGAGAGCTGGCTGCAGGCGATGAAGACCAACTCCGTCGCCTACAAGGGCAACTCCACCGCGATGAAGGCGGTCAACGCCGGCGAGATCGACGGCGCGATCATCTACCACTACTACTGGTTCGGCGACCAGGCGCAGACCGGCGAGAACTCCAAGAACGTCGCCCTGCACTACTTCAAGAACCAGGACCCGGGCGCGTTCGTCTCGATCTCCGGCGGTGGCGTGCTCAAGTCCACCAAGCACAAGGCCGCGGCGCAGAAGTTCCTGGCCTTCATCACCGGCAAGAAGGGCCAGGAGGTGCTGCAGAACGGAACTTCCTTCGAATACCCGGTCGGCTCCGAAGTGCCCGCGAACTCCGAGCTCGTGCCGCTGACTGACCTGGACGCCCCGAAGATCGATCCCGCGACCCTGAACTCCAAGAAGGTCACCGACCTGATGACGCAGGCCGGCCTGCTCTAAAGTCGGGAACATCACGACAACCACCGCTCCTGTCAGGGCGGGCGGAGCCCGAGTGCTCCGCCCGCCCTTCGGCGTCGTCCTCGCCGGCGTCGTCGTCGCCGCGCTCTCGCTGCTTCCCCTGATCTTCGTGATCACCACGGCGGTGCAGATCGGCTGGGATCAGTCGATCGCTCTGATCTTCCGCCCCCGGGTCGGCGAGCTTCTCGGGAACACGGTGCTGCTCGTCGCCCTGGCCGTTCCGCTGTCCGCCGTGCTCGGCGTGGGCGGAGCATGGCTGGTGGAGCGCACCTCACTCGCCGGCGCCGGCTTCTGGGGCGCGGTCCTCGCGATGCCGCTCGCGATCCCCGCCTTCGTCAACTCCTACGCATGGGTGTCGGCGATCCCCTCGCTCGCCGGCCTCGGCTCGGGTGTCCTGCTCTCCACGCTGTCGTACTTCCCCCTGGTGTATCTGCCTGTACGGGCGGCGCTGGCGGGTCTGGATCCCGCGCTGGAGCAGAGCGCTGCGAGCCTGGGCCGCGGGCCCGTGCGGGTGTTCTTCGGCACGGTGCTCCCCCAGTTGCGGCTGGCTCTGCTCGGCGGATCGCTGCTCGTGGGCCTGCATCTGCTCAGCGAGTACGGCGCGTTCGCGCTGATCCGCTTCGACACGTTCACGACGGCGATCATGGACCAGTACCGGTCCACGTTCAACGGCTCCGCCGGAAGCATGCTCGCCGGAGTCCTCACGCTGCTGTGCCTGCTGATGCTGGTGCTGGAGAGTCGTGCGCGCGGTCGCGCGCGGTATGCGCGGATCGGTTCCGGAACCGCCGCGCCGCCGAGCCGCGTACTTCTCCGCGGCTGGCAGCTGCCGGCCCAGCTCGGACTCGGCGCACTCGCGGCACTGGCCCTCGGAGTCCCGGCAGTCGTCATCGGCGGCTGGCTGGTGTTCGGCGGCGCCGGAGTGTGGCAGGCCCCGGAGCTCGTCCCGTCACTCCTGCAGACGCTGGGGCTCGCACTCGGCGGCGGCGTGCTCACTGTCGTCGCCGCGTTCCCGCTGTCATGGCTGGCCGTGCGGCATCCGGACCGCCTCAGCCGGCTGCTGGAGCGCACCAACTACTTCACGAGCTCGATGCCGGGGATCGTGCTGGCCCTGGCCCTCGTCTCCGTGTCGCTGACGTTCGTGCGTGCCGTCTACCAGACCACCCTGCTGCTGCTCATCGCCTACGCCCTGCTGTTCCTGCCCCGGGCGCTGGTGCCGCTGCAGGCCGGCATCGCCCAGGCGCCGCCGCTGCTGGAGGAGGCAGCCCAGGCGCTGGGACGCCCGCCGCTGCGGGCGTTCCTGGGAGTGACGCTTCGTCTGGTCGCGCCGGCGACGGCCGCCGGGATGGCTCTGGTGTTCCTCGCGATCGCCGGCGAGCTGACGGCGACCCTGCTGCTCTCCCCGATCGGCGTGCAGACCCTCGCCACCCGCTTCTGGAGCCTCTCCAGCGAGATCGACTTCGCGGGCGCGGCCCCCTACGCGCTGCTGCTGATCCTGCTGTCCGCCCCCATGACCTATCTGCTGTTCCGGCAGTCGACCACCGTTCGGAGCACCAGGCGCACGACCACGAAGGCGGCGACCGAATGACCGCATCCAATCTCGGCTCCACGGGCGCCGTCACCACCATCGGCACCGGCCCCGTGCCGGACGCGCACCTGCTGCTGTCCGGTGTGACCGCCTCGTACAGCGGGCACGAGGTCCTGCACGGCATCGACCTCGCGGTGCGTCGCGGCGGGATCACCGCCATCGTCGGGGCATCCGGCTCGGGCAAGACGACGTTGCTGCGCGTGATCGCCGGCTTCGCCCGTCCCGACGGCGGGGAGATCAGCCTGGGCGACGTCCAGGTCGCCGGTCCCGGCACCTGGGTCCCCGCGCACCGTCGCGGCATCGGCTACGTCACGCAGGACGGCGGCCTGTTCCCGCACCTGACCGTGGCCCGCAACATCGCGTTCGGCCTCGAGCACCTGCCGCGCGGTGAGCGGCGCGACCGCGTCGCGGCGCTGCTCGACCTCGTGGCGCTGCCGCGCGAGTTCGCCGACCGTCGCCCCGATCAGCTCTCCGGAGGGCAGCAGCAGCGCGTCGCGATCGCCCGCGCCCTGGCGCGCGAGCCGCAGCTGATGCTCCTGGACGAGCCGTTCTCCGCGCTCGACACGGGCCTGCGCTCCGCCACCAGGCAGGCGGTCTCCGCCATCCTTGCCGCGGCGGGGACGACCGCGATCCTGGTGACGCACGACCAGTCCGAGGCCCTGAGCTTCGCGGACCAGGTCGCGGTCATGCGCGACGGCGATCTGGTGCAGACCGGGCATCCGTTCGTGGTCTACACCCGCCCGGTCGACCGCGGCGTCGCCGAGTTCCTCGGCGAGGCGATCGTGCTGGACGCGTGGCTGGACGGCTCTCTGGCGTCCTGCGCACTCGGGTACATCCCGGTGCGGAACCCGCCGGCGCAGGGGCACGTGAAGCTCATGCTGCGCCCCGAGCAGGTGCAGATCGTCGCCGACGCGCCCGTGCGGGGCACCGTCGAGGACGGCGTGTACTTCGGCGCGGAGAGCTCTGTGCGCATCCGGCTGGAGTCGCGGGCGGACGCCGACCCGCGCCTGTCCGCGGAGCCGCCGACCATCACCATCCGGCACTGGAACGCCGCGCTCGCGAAGCCAGGACGGCGCATCGCGCTGCACGTGGTCGGCGAGGGCGTCGTCCTGCAGTGATCTGAACAAGAAAGGGCATCCCCGAAGGGATGCCCTTTCTCACTCGGACGGTGGGTCAGCGCGCAGCGCTGCCCTCGACGTAGTCCTCGTCGGACTGCTTCCAGGCGAACAGAGCGCGCAGCTCCTTGCCCGTGGTCTCGATCGGGTGGCCCTGCTCCTTCTCGCGCAGCGCGAGGAACTCGGCAGCGCCGTTGTCCTGGTCGTCGATGAAGCGCTTGGCGAAGGCGCCGGACTGGATGTCGCCCAGCACCTCCTTCATGCGCTCCTTGACTCCGGCGTCGATGATGCGCGGGCCGGAGACGTAGTCGCCGAACTCGGCGGTGTCGGAGATCGACCAGCGCTGCTTAGCGATGCCGCCCTCCCACATCAGGTCGACGATCAGCTTGAGCTCGTGGAGCACCTCGAAGTAGGCGATCTGCGGCTGGTAGCCCGCCTCGGTGAGGGTCTCGAAGCCCGCCTGCACGAGGTGGCTGACGCCACCGCAGAGCACGGCCTGCTCGCCGAACAGGTCGGTCTCGGTCTCCTCGGTGAAGGTCGTCTTGATGACGCCGGCACGGGTGCCGCCGATGGCCTTCGCGTACGACAGGGCGAGCGCCCAGGCACCGCCGGTCGCGTCGCGCTCGACTCCGATGATGTCCGGGATGCCGCGACCCGCGACGAACTCGCGACGCACGGTGTGGCCCGGTGCCTTCGGAGCGATGAGGATGACGTCGACGCCCTCGGGCGCGTCGATGTAGCCGAAGCGGATGTTGAAGCCGTGCGCGAAGGCGAGGGCCTTGCCCGCGGTCAGGTTGTCCTTGATCGACTCGGTGTAGATGCCGCGCTGGTGCTGGTCCGGCGCGAGGATCATGATGACGTCGGCCCAGGCGGTGGCGTCGGCGACCGTCTTGACGGGGAAGCCCGCCTCCTCGGCCTTGGCGATCGACTTGGAGCCCTCCTTGAGAGCGATGGCGACCTCGACACCCGAGTCGCGCAGGTTCATCGCGTGGGCGTGGCCCTGCGAGCCGTAGCCGACGATGGCGACCTTCTTGCCCTGGATGATCGAGAGGTCAGCGTCGTCGTCGTAGAAGATCTCGGTGCTCACGGTGTTGTTTCTCCTTGGTTGTGGTTCGTGAAGTTGGGGGGTCAGCCGCGCAGGACGCGCTCGGTGATGCTCTTGCCGCCGCGGCCGATGGCGAGCAGGCCCGACTGGGCGAGCTCCTTGATGCCGAAGGGCTCGAGAGCCCTCAGCAGCGCCTGCACCTTGCCCTGATCGCCGGTGACCTCGACCACCAGCGCGTCGGGCGCGTAGTCCACGACGGAGGCACGGAACAGGTTCACGACCTCGAGCACGTTCGAGCGGGTGTTGTTGTCGGTGCGCACCTTGATGAGCACGTGCTCGCGCTGCACGGACGACGACTGCTCGAGCTCGACGATCTTGATCACGTTGATCAGCTTGTTCAGCTGCTTTGTGACCTGTTCGAGCGGCAGGTCCTCGACGTCGACGACGACCGTGATCCGGGAGATCCCGGACACCTCCGTCACGCCCACGGCGAGGGATTCGATGTTGAAGCCGCGGCGGGCGAAGAGCCCGGCGACACGGGTCAGGATGCCGGGGGTGTCCTCCACCAGCAGGCTCAGCACGTGCGATGCCATGGTCAGTCCTCCTGCTCGAAGGCCGGCGCGTGGTCGCGCGCGTACTGGACGTAGCTGTTGCTGACGCCCTGGGGGACCATCGGCCACACCATGGCATCCGCGCTCACGACGAAGTCGATCAGCACCGGGCGGTCGTTGGTCTCCAGCGCCAGCTGGATCGCGGCGTCCACCTCGTCCTCCTTCTCGACCCGGATCGCGAGGCAGCCGTACGCCTCACCGAGCTTGACAAAGTCGGGGATGCGGACGGTGCCGGCCCCCGTGTTGAGGTCGGTGTTCGAGTGGCGGCCGTCGTAGAACAGCGTCTGCCACTGCCGCACCATCCCGAGCGACGAGTTGTTGATGATGGCGACCTTGATCGGGATGTTGTTGATGACGCAGGTCGCGAGCTCCTGGTTGGTCATCTGGAAGCATCCGTCGCCGTCGATCGACCACACGACACGGTCGGGCTCGGCGACCTTCGCGCCCATCGCGGCCGGGACCGAGTAGCCCATCGTGCCAGCGCCGCCGGAGTTCAGCCAGGAGTTGGGGCGCTCGTACTTGATGAACTGCGCCGCCCACATCTGGTGCTGACCCACGCCCGCCGCGTACACGGCCTCCGGCCCGGTCAGCTCGCCGATGCGCTGGATCACGTGCTGCGGCGAGAGCAGTCCGTCACTGGTGGGCGCGAAGCCGAGCGGGAACTCCGACTTCAGGCCGTCGAGGTACGACCACCATTCGTCGGTGTCCGGCCCGTCGCTGCTCACCGTGCTGCGGAAGGCGGTGTCGAGGTCGACGAGCACGTCGCGCACGTCGCCCACGATCGGCACGTCCGCCGTGCGGATCTTGGAGATCTCGGCCGGATCGATGTCGACGTGCACGACCTTCGCGTTCGGGGCGAACAGCGCCACCTTGCCGGTGACGCGGTCGTCGAAGCGCGCGCCGAGCGAGACGATCAGATCCGCCTCCTGCAGCGCGAGCACGGCCGGGACCGTGCCGTGCATGCCGGGCATGCCGAGGTGCTGCGGGTGCGAGTCAGGGAAGGCGCCGCGGGCCATCAGCGTCGTCACGACCGGCGCGCCGGTCGATTCGGCGAGGATGCGCAGCTCGTCGGACGCTCGGCCGCGGATCACGCCGCCGCCGACGTACAGCACGGGCTTCTTGGCCTCGGCGAGCAGGGTCGCCGCGGCCTGGATCTGCTTGCCGTGCGCCTTGGTCACCGGACGGTAGCCGGGAAGCTCCACCTTGGGCGGCCAGATGAACGGCACGATGTCCTGCTGCGCGTCCTTGGTGATGTCCACGAGCACCGGGCCGGGACGACCCGTCGAGGCGATCTCGAACGCCGCTGCGATCGCGCCCGGGATGTCGGCCGCGTCCTTCACGAGGAAGGAGTGCTTGGTCACCGGCATCGTGATGCCCACGATGTCGGCCTCCTGGAACGCGTCCGTGCCCATCAGCGTGGAGAACACCTGGCCGGTGATCGTGGCGAACCAGGATGTGCCGAAGCTCGGATGCGTCCATCAGCGGGTCGTACACCGGGAGGATCGCACCGCCCGGGATGCCGAAGACGTCGGTGACGCCCAGCTTCTCGAGTGAGCGGACGACCGCCTCAGCACCCGAGATCTCGGGAGCGGATGCGGTGCGCGCCGGGGGCCGCGGCACGGCCGGTGCGGAATCGGGAGGTGTCATTTCATTCCTCTGATGATCGTGATGAGCAGGTACCCGGACGGGAGCGGAGGGTGTGCCTGTCTCAGGCTCAGCCGGTCACCGCTCCCTGTGCGGCAGAGCGCACGAGACGGGAGTACTTGGCGAGGACGCCACGGGTATAGCGCGGGGGTAGGGGCTCCCAGCCCTCACGGCGGGAGCTCAGCTCAGCCTCCTCGACGAGTAGCTCGAGGGAGCGAGCCGCGATATCGACCCGTATCAGATCACCATCGCGCACGAAGGCGATAGGACCTGCGTCCACCGCTTCGGGTGCTATGTGGCCGATGCACAGGCCGGTTGTGCCGCCTGAGAATCGTCCGTCCGTCAAGAGTAGTACATCTTTTCCGAGCCCCGCGCCCTTGATGGCTCCGGTGATCGCGAGCATCTCGCGCATGCCCGGGCCGCCCTTCGGGCCCTCGTAGCGGATGACCACCACGTCGCCGGCGTTGATCTCGCCCGCGGCGAGGGCGTCCATCGCGGCGCGCTCGCGCTCGAACACGCGGGCCGGGCCCTCGAAGACGTCGGCATCGAAACCGGCCGACTTCACGACGGCACCCTCGGGAGCCATCGATCCGTGCAGGATCGTGATGCCGCCGGAGGTGTGGATCGGGTTGTCGAAGGTGCGGATGACCTCGCCGTCGATCGGGTCGGGGTTCAGCTCGCGCAGGTTCTCCGCGAGGGTCTTGCCGGTGACGGTGAGCGCGTCGCCGTGCAGCAGGCCCTCGTCGAGCATGGCCTTCATGATCACGGGGATGCCGCCGTGACGATCGACGTCGTTCATGACGTACTTCCCGAACGGCTTGAGGTCGCCGACGTGCGGGGTCCGGTCGCCGATGCGGTTGAAGTCGTGCAGGCTCAGCTCGACGCCGGCCTCGTTGGCGATGGCCAGCAGGTGCAGCACAACGTTCGTCGAGCCGCCGAGGGCCATGGCGAGGGCGACGGCGTTCTCGAAGGACTCCTTCGTCAGGATGTCCTTGGTGGTGATGCCCTGGCGCAGCAGGTTGACGACGGCCTCGCCGGAGCGGTGCGCGAAGTAGTCGCGGCGGCGGTCGGCGGAGGGCGGCGCGGCCGAGCCGGGAAGGCTCAGGCCGAGGGCCTCGGCGACGGACGCCATGGTGTTGGCGGTGTACATGCCGCCGCACGCGCCCTCACCGGGAGCGAACGCGCACTCGATGCGCTTGAGGTCCTCCTCGGTCATCCGGCCGGCGCGACACGCGCCCACGCCCTCGAACGAGTCGATGATCGTGATGTCCTTCTCGGTGCCGTCCGAGAGCTTCACCCAGCCCGGTGCGATGGAACCGGCGTACAGGAACACGCTCGACAGGCCCAGGCGGGCGCTCGCCATCAGCATGCCGGGGATGGACTTGTCGCAGCCGGCCAGCAGCACGGTGCCGTCCAGGCGCTCGGCCATGATGACCGTCTCGACGGAGTCGGCGATGACCTCGCGGCTCACCAGCGAGAAGTGCATGCCCTCGTGGCCCATCGAGATGCCGTCGGAGACGGAGATGGTGCCGAACTGCAGCGGGTATCCCCCACCGGAGTGCACGCCCTCCTTGGCGCCCTGGGCGAGCCGGTCGAGGCTCAGGTTGCACGGGGTGATCTCGTTCCAGCTGGACGCGATGCCGATCTGGGGCTTGTCCCAGTCCGCGTCGCCCATGCCCACGGCACGGAGCATGCCTCGGGACGTGGTCGCCTCGATGCCGTCGGTGACGACCCGGCTGCGCGGCTTGATGTCGATTTCAGCGGGCGCGCCGGGCGCGCCGGAGGGTGCTTCATGGGAGGACATGACGGAAGTCTATTCCCGACCGGCGGCGCGCTCTGTCGCGATGACGCCGAGGAGTTCGCCGATCTGCTGTGGGGATCCCACACGCAGGGTCGCCGCGGTCTCCCCCGGGCCGACCCGCACGCCGAGATCGTGTTCGGTGAGCACCCGCAGCGCGTCCTCGTCGGTGACGTCATCGCCGGCGAACAGGATGCCGGTTGCCCCGGTGCGGGCGCGCAGCGCCGTGATCGCCGCGTCCTTGCCCTCGTGCCGGGAGGAGAACTCCAGGATGCGATCGCCCGTGCGCCGGCGCCAGCGGGCCGCCCGGCGCGCCATCACCTCGTCCACGGCCGCGAACGCGGCGCGCTCCACCGCCGGATCCGCAGGACGGCCGTGGATGCCGACTCCGAAGGTCTTCCGCTCCAGCTCCACGCCCGGGTACTCCGTCAACAGCGGCTCGAGTTCGCCGAACAGCGACTCGCGCAGGTCGCGTTCCTGCGCACTCTCGGCGGCATCCGCCTCGCCCTCTCCCGGGAACCAGTACTGCGCACCGTGGGAGCCCGCGAGGATCACCGGTGAGTCGTCGGAATGCTCCGCGATCTCGCGCAGGTGCACGAGGCTCCGCCCGGAGACGTAGGCCACCTCGGTGTCGGGCAGCACCGCCAGTCGCGCCACGGCATCCGCGATCTCGGGCAGGGCGCGCGCGCTCATCGGGTCGGCGACCAGGGGTGACGCCGTGCCGTCGAAGTCGAGCGCGACCAGCAGCACGGGCGTGCGGGCGATCGCGGTGACGGCCTCGTCGTGACTGCCCGGTGTCCAGGTGCGGGTCATGCGGGGTCCTCCAGGTTATGACGGTGGTGGGAGGCGTGATCGAGCGCCTTCAGGAACGACTGAGACCAGGCGGTGACGTCGTGCTCGAGCACGCGCTTGCGCAGCGATCGCATCCGGCGACTCTGCTCGGTGCGCGGCATCTCGATCGCCGAGACGATGGCATCCTTCACGCCCTCGATGTCGTGCGGGTTCACCCGCACGGCCTGCCGCAGTTCGTCGGCCGCGCCGGTGAACTCGCTGAGCACGAGCACGCCGCGGTTGTCGGCGCGGGTGGCGACGTACTCCTTCGCGACGAGGTTCATGCCGTCGCGCAGCGCCGTCACCAGCATCACGTCGGCGGCGAGGTACATCGCCACCATCTCCTCGCGAGGGAATCCCTGGTGCAGATACCGGATCGCCGTGTGCCCGAGCGTGTCGTGGTCGCCGTTGATGCGGCCGATGGCGAGCTCCACCTCGTCGCGCAGGTGCACGTAGGCGTCGACCCGCTCGCGGCTGGGGCTCGCCACCTGGATGAAGGTGACGTCCTCCACGGAGATCCTGCCCTGGTCGAGCAGCTCCCCGTAGGCCTTGATGCGGTGCCGGATGCCTTTCGTGTAGTCCAGCCGGTCCACGCCCAGCAGGATGTGCTTCGGATTGCCGAGCCCCTCACGGATCTCCACCGCGCGGGCACGGATGTCGGCCCGCTGCGCGAGCTCGCGGTACGGCGTCGTGTCGATCGAGATCGGGTACGCCCTCGCGTGGCTGCGGCGGCCGTCGGGCAGGGTGATGGCGCTGGCCTTCGTCTCGAACCCCAGGCGGCGCTTGACCGCGGCGAGGAAGTTCGCGGCGTCCTGTGAACGCTGGAAGCCGATCACGTCGGCACCGAGCAGGCCGCGCAGCACCTGGTCCCGCCATGGCAGCTGCGCATAGAGCCCGTGGGAGGGGAACGGGATGTGGTGGAAGTAGCCGATGGTCACGTCCGGACGCAGGTTGCGCACCATCTCGGGCACCAGCTGCAGCTGGTAGTCGTGCACCCAGACGGTGCCGCCCTTCGCGACCGCTGCGGACGCGGCCTCGGCGAAGCGCAGATTCACCGAGACGTACGCCTCCCACCACTCGCGGTGATACTGCGGCGGGGCGATCACATCGTGGTACAGCGGCCAGATCGTGTCGTTGCTGAAGCCCTCGTAGTACTCCTGGACGTCGGCCTCGCTGAGCGCGACGGGGATCAGGCGGATGCCGTCGGCGTCGAACGGGGCGAGCTCGACATCCGGCATGGCGCCCCCCCCCCCCCCCCCCAGGCACCGTCCACGCTGCGCATCATGGGCTCGAGTGCCGCCACGAGCCCGCCGGGCGAAGTGCGCCAGATCTCCTCGCCATCTGCTGTCTCGATCCGGTCGACCGGCAGTCGGTTGGCGACGACGACGAACTCTGCGGCTGCCATGGGGACTCCTCTGCTCGGTTCCTCCAGGCTACCGATCGCGGCGCGACTCAGCGCCGGGCTGGCGTCATGAGCCGATTTGCGATACCGGTCGCGACGACGATGGCCGCGGCGATCAGGGGCATGATGAGCGCCGCTCCGGTGCCTGAGCCCTCGGCCAGTTCTCCGGTGATCGCCGCTGCGGCCGCCTGACCGACCACGACCCCTGCGCCCAGCATGGTCATCACGGTGGCCGAGCGACCCAGCGGGCTGCGCGCGGCCCCCAGGCTGTACAGCGTGACGAGCGTCGGCCCGATGCCGATGCCGAGGATCGCGAGGGCGACGGTCATGGTCGTGACATCGGATGCCGTGATCACCAGCACCGATCCGGCCAGCAGGATGCCGCCGAACACCAGCCAGCGCATATGCAGCGTGAACCGCGGCGGCAGCCAGGCGACGCCGAGAGCCAGGATCGCCGAGCCGATCCCCATCACGCCGTACAGCAGTCCGGCCTGCTCGGCGACGCCGCGATCGGCCATGAACGACGTGAGGGCGGTGAGCATCGCACCGAAGAACAGGCCAACGCCGAGGATGCCGAGCACCACCACGAGCAGCGTGGGGCGGAAGAGCTCCGACACGGCGGACGGCGCGGTGCCGTCCGCCGCACGGGACGCGGAGACGTGCCGCGCGGTGGGGTGCAGGGCGAACGCGCCGACGAACAGCAGGGTGAGGGCGGATGCCATCACCATCGGCGCCCAGGGGGCGATCAGCGAGGCGAGGGCGCCTACGAGGAACGGACCGAACACGAACACGGTCTCGTCGGCCGCGGACTCGTAGGACATGGTCGCCGAGGTCGTGCGGGCGCGCCGCGGCTGCGGCATCCGCTCGTCGATGATGGTGACCAGCCGCGATCGCGACATGGGCGACACCTGCGGCGCGGTGGCGCCGATCGCGAAGGCAGCGAGCAGCACGAAGCCCTGGTCGAGCGGGCTGTACACGACGGCGGCGAACGCAGCGAGCATCGCCGCGTTGAGCACCGCCGCTGCGACCAGCACCGGGCGCTGACCGTAGCGGTCGGCGGCAGCTCCCAGGAACGGGCCGATCAGCGCCGTGCCGATCCCGACGGCGGCGGAGGTGAGGCCACCCAGGGACAGGGAGTCGCGGGCGCTGACCACGATGGTCAGCACGCCGACGACCATCATGGCGAACGGCAGTCGCGCGATGAACGCGATGAGGAAGTACGGAAGGCCGGCGAGGCGCAGCAGGCTCGGCGAGGAATCGATCTGTGTCATGGCTCTCGGGCGCCGCATCGCGACGCCGGGTCGGGTGCCGCCGCTGTCCGCCGGGGAGCCGGCGGCCGGTAGATACACAGTTGTAACTGCTGTCAAGCCTAGCCGAGGAGGGATGCTCGTCGGCTAACGTGAAGCCATGCGGTATCTCTTCAGCACTGGACTCATCGGCGCCATCACGGCCGGAATGTCACTGCTGCGCGGCACCCGCGAGGCGCCGATCACGTGGCGCGCCGTGCTCGCCTGGATCAGCTGGGGCATCACGCTCGCCCTCGCGATCGGCGCCGCCGTCGACATGCGCCGCGACGAGCACGGTCTCTCAGTCGCCTACGACTCGCCGTTGGCTCCGAAGCAGACCAAGCGGGCGAAGAAACAGCTCAAGGCGATCGAGAAGGCCGCCAAAGGCACCAAGCACTGAGCGACGACACCCTGTCTTCTCGTCGACGCCCCGGGCTGTGGACGTCCACAGCCCGGGGTGTCGACGATTTCACGGAGTGTCGGCGGAGAAGCATCCGCTGAGCGTCAGCGCGTGAGGACCAGCGCCTCGCCCTGACCGCCGCCACCGCAGAGGGCGGCCACGGCAGTGCCGGACCCGCGCTTGGCGAGCTCGTGCACGAGGTGCACGACCAGTCGTGTCCCGCTGGCGCCGATCGGATGCCCGATGGCGATGCCGCCGCCGTGCACGTTCACGATGTCGCTGGACAGTCCCAGCTCCTGCTGGGATCGCGCGACCACGGCGCCGAACGCCTCGTTGATCTCGACCAGGTCGAGATCGTCCGTCGTGATGCCCTGCTTGCCCAGGGCCTTCTCGATCGCCCGGGCCGGCTGCGCCTGCAGCGAGTTGTCCGGGCCCGCGGTCTGGCCGCTGGCGCCCACGACGGCCAGCACGGGCCAGCCCTTGGCCTCCGCGTTCTCCCGCGTGGTGACGACGACGGCCGCCGCACCGTCGGAGATCTGCGAGGAGTTGCCGGCCGTGATGGTGCCGCCCTCGGCGAACGCCGGGCGGAGCCCCGCGAGGGTCTCGACCGTCGTCTCGGGGCGGATGCCCTCGTCCTGGGTGAGCACGAGCGGATCGCCCTTGCGCTGCGGCACCGTGACCGGCACGATCTCGGCATCGAACGCGCCGTCGGCCTGCCCTGCGGCGGCACGCTGGTGGGACAGCGCCGCGACCGCATCCTGCAACTCGCGGGTCATCTCGTAGCGCGGGTTCTGACGCTCGGTGGACGCTCCCATGCTCTCCTTGTCGTACGCGTCGGTCAGGCCGTCGTACGCCATGTGATCGAGCACCTCGACCGTGCCGTAGGTCCAGCCGTCGCGGGAGCCCATCAGCAGGTGCGGCGCGCGGGTCATGGATTCCATGCCTCCGGCGACCACCGTGGTGGCGTCACCGGAGCGGATCATGCGCGCGGCGTCGATGATCGCGGTGAGCCCGGAGAGGCAGACCTTGTTGACCGAGCTGGCCGGGACGTCCCAGCCGATGCCGGCGCCGATCGCGGCCTGGCGTGCCGCGTTCTGCCCGGAGCCGGCCGCGAGGACCTGGCCCATGACCACGGCGTCGATGTCCGTCGGCGAGATGGCGGCCTGCTCGAGGGCGCCGCGGATCGCGAACGAGCCGAGCTGCGGCGCGGTGAACGGTGCGAGCTGCCCCTTCAGACGTCCCTGCGGGGTGCGGGCAGCGGCGACGATGACGATGTCGCTCATGAGTTCTCCTTCAGGTTCTCCGAGACCGTCAGCGGCGGCTCGGTGGCGTCGATGACCTCCTGCGCGGTCACGCCGGGTGCCGTCTCCACGAGCACGAGCCCGTCGGGCGTGACGTCGATGACCGCGAGGTCGGTGATGATGCGGTGCACGACTCCCCTGCCGGTCAGCGGGAGCGTGCAGTCGTTCACGATCTTGGCGGAGCCGTCCTTGGCGACGTGCTCCATCAGGATGATCACGCGGCCGGCGCCGTGCACCAGGTCCATCGCCCCGCCGGGGCCCTTGACCATCTTGCCCGGGATCATCCAGTTGGCCAGGTCTCCCGTGGCGGAGACCTGCATGGCGCCGAGGATGGCGGCGTCGATCTTGCCGCCGCGGATCATGCCGAAACTCGTTGCCGAGTCGAAGAACGCCGCACCGGGCAGCAGCGTGACGGTCTCCTTGCCCGCGTTGATCAGGTCAGGATCGACGTTCTCCTCGGTCGGGTACGGGCCGACGCCGAGGATGCCGTTCTCGGATTGCAGCACGACGGTCACGCCCTCGGGCACGTAGTTCGGAACCAGCGTGGGCAGGCCGATGCCGAGGTTCACGTACGAGCCGTCGGTGAGCTCCTGCGCGGCGCGGGCCGCCATCTCGTTACGCGTGAGCGCCATGTCAGTCGCCTCCCTGTCCGGCGGCGACGGTGCGCCGTTCGATGCGCTTCTCGATGTCGGTCCCCACTTCGACGATCCGGTGCACGAAGACGCCGGGCAGGTGGATGCCGTCGGGGTCGAGCTCGCCGGGCTCGACGAGCTCCTCGACCTGAGCGATGCAGATGCGCCCGGCCATGGCGGCGAGCGGGTTGAAGTTGCGGGCGGCCTTGTTGAAGACGAGGTTGCCGTGCCGGTCGCCCTTCAGCGCGTGCACGAGCGCGAAGTCGGTGGTGATGGACTCCTCCAGCACGAACTCGCGCTCAGCGCCGTGGAAGTCGAACGAGCGGGTCTCCTTGACGGGAGACGCGACCGCGATCGTCCCGTCGGCGTTGTAGCGGCGCGGCAGCCCGCCCTCGGCGACCTGCGTGCCGACGCCGGTCTGCGTGAAGAACGCGGCGATGCCCGAGCCTCCGGCGCGGAGCTTCTCGGCCAGCGTGCCCTGCGGGGTGAGCTCCAGCTCCAGATCGCCCTCGAGGAACTGCCGCTCGAACTCCTTGTTCTCGCCGACGTAGGACGAGGTCATCTTGCGGATGCGCCGTGCGCCGAGCAGCACGCCCAGCCCCCAGTCATCCACGCCGCAGTTGTTGCTGACCACGCTGAGGTCCTTAGTGCCCTGCGCGAGCAGCGCCTCGATGAGCAGCATCGGGTTCCCAGAGAGACCGAATCCGCCGACCGCGAGCGACGCTCCGTCGGGGATGTCGGCGACGGCCTCGGCCGCCGATGCGAACTGTTTGTCGATCACTGACCACTCCTTCGTGAATGTCCTCCTCCAGCATCCGCCCAGCGCGACGGCGGCGGCAAGCCGATGCTTGCGATGTGGTCACGAATCCGGGTAGCGTCCACATTGTGGAATCAACGGCACCGGGGAGGCGCTCCGTCCCCGGAGCCCAGGCGATCGCCCGGGCCTCCGCCCTGCTGCGGCTGGTGTCGGCGTCAACCGACGGCGCATCGCTGCAGCAGCTGGCGACGGATTCTTCGCTCAGCCGCTCGACTGCCCACCGGCTGCTCACCGCGCTGAAGGTCGAGGGACTGGTGGATCAGGATCCGACCACCTCACGCTGGACGGCCGGTCCTGAGCTGTACCTGATGGGCACGGCCGCCGCGTCGCGCTACGACATCACGGAGATCTCGCGCGACATCGTGCGCTCGCTGGCGGTGAAGACCGAGGAGAGCGCGTTCCTGTCCACGCGACGCGCGGATGAGACGGTGTGCCTGATCCGCGAAGAGGGGTCGTTCCCGATCCGCTCCTTTGTGCTCAGCGAGGGCATCCGCTTTCCGCTCGGCGTCGCCAGCGCCGGCATCGCGATCCTGTCGTTCCTACCTGACCACGATGTGGATGCGTATCTCGAGCGCCACCCGGAGCTGGAAGGGCGCTGGGGTGCGGCGCACGGCCCCGAGCCGCTGCGAAAGCGGCTCGCGGAAACGAAGGCGCGCGGGTACGCCGTGAATCCCGGGCTGATCGTGGAGGGCTCATGGGGCATCGGCGCCGCGGTGTTCGATCGCGAGGGACGCGCCGAGTGGGCGCTGAGTCTCACCGGCGCCGAGTTCCGCTTCGGCCCCGACCGGCTCCCCCAGCTCGGCCGGACGCTGCTGGCGCACGCGCACCAGCTCTCCTCCCGGATCGCGGGCGCCCGACGGTGAGCACTGTTCCGGACTGACGCCCTCAGGGGAACATCTGGCGCAATGCGTGGGTGTCGCCGGCCTTCAGCGCGTCGGCGATCACGGCAGCATCGTCCGGGTTCGGGAAGAGCGGGGAAAGCTTGGTGTCGAAGATCCGGCGCATCGCAGCGACGTCGCCCTTGTCCAGCGCGAAGCCCATCTCCACCACCGCCTGCTGATACGGGATCTGCTGGTATCCCTCGGGCAGGTCCCCGTCCGGGTTCAAGAACGGCACCCACGGCACATCGCTGTCGTGCCGGAGCAGCAGCACCTGATCGGGTGCGATCATGCGGGTGTGGTTGAGGTCCTCGACGGCGAGCGGGTTCGCGATGCAGAATCGCTTGCCGATGGCCGAGATGGCATCGCCCGAAGCGACCCGATACGAGGTCACGGCGCCGTTCGCGTCGAGAATCGCGGTCCCCGCCGCGAACTCCCGTGGCCCTCTGTCCACGAGGTCGCCGCGAAGGCTCGCGCTCATGTGGCCGAATTCGATCCACGCGGAGTCGCGACACTCGTCGGCATCTGCCACAGGCGTGGGTGATGCCTCGGGTGCTGTCGGGGATGGCGAGGCGGCCGGCTGAGTCGCACTCGGCAGCGCGGATGACGCGGCCGCACGTGGCTCGGCTGCGGTGCAGCCGGCGAGCGCCATCGCAGTCAGCGCGGTCGCGATCACGACCGCCGTCATCATCGCTCGGCGGGACATGACTCGATAGTGGCATCTACGCGGGTAAATCTCCACTCTCGCGCCCCGTGCTGGTTTCCGACGATCGTCAGCTCCCCAGTTCGGCTCGCACCAGCGGCGCCAGCGCGTCCGCCCCGCGCTCGGAGATCACGACCGTGTAGTGGTTGAGGTCGTCGAGATGCACGTGCCGCACCTGCGGGAACTGAGCGAGCACGTTCTCCAGGTGCGCCGGCGGGTAGAGCCCCGGCGTCTCGTTCTGCAGGCCGCGCGGCACGGTGATGAACAGTGTCGGCTTCGACAGCGCGGCCAGCGCCTCCGGGAGCAGCGTGCCGACGTTCATGTCGCGGGTGTCGTCGGCCATGGAGCGATAGGTGGTCGCAGCGCGGAACGCGTCGCCGTCGGCGACGAGGTCGTAGGCGATGTACCGCTCCAGCTCGTCGCTCCAGTCCTCGGCCAGCGCGGGATGATTCCGCCAGAACCGGTCGGTGTACTCCTGCACGCCCGACCAGCGCATCGAGAGGCGCTCGGCGACAGGGCCCAGCACGACCTGCACCGCCTGCTCGGGGTCGACACCCGCAGGCAGATCCAGCGGGAAGCCACCGTCGACGAGCACCAGGCGACGCACGCGATCCGGATGCCTGTGCGCGAACGCGACCGCGACGAATGCGCCCATCGAGTGCCCCACGACGGTCGTGGACGCCACGCCCACGGCATCCAGCACCGCCGCCATGTCGTCGGCGTGTGCGGCCATGCCGGCCGGTCCCTCGACGGAGCTGCTCATCCCCCGTCCGCGCAGGTCGGGTGCGATGATCCGGACGCCCGGCAACCGCTCGACGACGAACGGCCAGGCCAGGTGCGAGGACGTGACTCCGTGGATTAGCAGGACCGTCGCGACGGTCCCCCCCACCGGTTCCCAGATCGCGACGCGCAGGGCGCCGCCGGCGACGGGGACGTCGATGGTGCGGTAGATGTGCGGCATCAGCGAGCGCTCCATCCGCCGTCCATGGTGTACGACGCACCCGTGACCATGCCGGCCGCGTCGGATGCCAGCCAGCCCGCGAGGGAGGCGACCTCGGCGGCCTCCACGAGGCGCTTGATCGCACTCTCGGTGAGCATGATCCGCTCCACGACCTCGCTCTCGGGGATGCCGTGCAGTCGCGCCTGGTCGGCGATCTGCTTCTCGACGAGTGGGGTGCGCACGTAGCCGGGGTTGATGCAGTTGCTGGTCACGCCGTGCGGGCCGCCCTCCAGTGCCGTCACCTTCGACAGGCCTTCCAGCCCGTGCTTGGCGGCGACGTACGCCGATTTGAATGCGCTGGCGCGCAGCCCGTGCACGCTGGAGACGTTGATGATCCGCCCCCAGCCGCGCTCGTACATCCCCGGCAGCACGGCGCGGATGAGCAGGAACGGCGCCTCGAGCATGATCCGCTGGATCACCCGGAAGGCGTCGGGATCGAACTCGGCGATCGGGCTCACCCGCTGGATGCCTGCGTTGTTGACCAGGATGTCGGCCTGCAGCTCGAGGTCATCGAGCGCTGTGGTGTCGGAGAGATCGACCACCCACGCCTCCCCGCCGACCTCATCGGCGGCAGCCGCCGCGGCCTCGGCGTTCAGATCGGCGATGATCACGTGCGCTCCGCGGCCGGCGAACTCCTTGGCGCAGGCCAGGCCGATCCCACTCGCTCCCCCGGTGACGACGGCCCGCCTGCCGGCGAGGTCCTGTTCGGTCATCCTGCCGCCCCCTCTTTCGTGGTCGGTGAGGCTTTCGTGGTCGGTGAGGCCATCGTTGTCGATGAGGCCGTGGCGTCCGGGCGCAGCGCCCGGGTGATGAATGCGGTCATGCCGTCGAGGACGGCAGGGTCGATCTCGGCGGTCGGGCGGCCCTCGGCATCCGTCTCCCAGAGCAGGTAGCGCATGCCGATCAGCTCGCCGGCGCCCATCAGCGCCCACGCGACCACCTCGGTGTCCAGCTCGGACGCGACCTCGCCGTCGCGCTGTGCAGCAGCGAGGCCGGCTCGGTAGCCGTCCACGATGCGTTCGTAATGCAGCTTGAGCATGGCGGGCGAGACGAACTCCGCTTCGCGGACGACCCGGTACAGCGCCGGATGCTGGGCGGTGAACCGGAAGAAGCCCTCGAAGCCCCTCCGCTCAGCCTCGATGCGGTCCTCGGCACCCGCCATCGCCTCGGACATGGAGTGCCGAACACGACTGTTCAGGTCGACGACCAGGGCCTCGAAGATCGACTGCTTGCTGTCGAAGTACAGATAGAAGGTGCCCAGCGCGACCCCGGCGTGCTCGGTGATCTTCACGATCGACGCCTCGTGGTAGCCGAGATCGGCGAACACCTGCTCGGCCGCCTCCAGCAGGCGGCGGCGTGTCAGCTGACCGCGCTTGGTCAACGGCCGTCCCGTCGCCGGGGAGACCGGCGTTTCCTCAGTGGGCGTGATCATGTTCCTCCTTCAGAGGCGGGTCGGCGAGCAGGTCCTGCGCCATCCGCCGCAACCGGCCTCTGGCGACCTTGTCGATGGTCGAACGGGGCAGCTCGTCGAGCAGCACGATGTGTGCGGGCAGCTTGAACGCGGCGAGCCGCTCCGCGGCGAACGCGCGCAGCTCGTCCGCCGACACGGGGCCGTCGGTCACCACGAACGCGCAGCCGCGCTCACCCCACACCGGGTCGGGCACGCCGACGACGGCGGAGGCGGCGACCAGCGGATGCCGGTTCAGCACGCCCTCGATCTCGGCCGGGGCGATGTTCTCCCCGCCTGAGACGTAGATCTCCTTGAGCCGGTCCACCACCCGATGGATTCCGTCGGCGTCGCGGTGCAGCAGGTCACCGGTGCGGAGCCACTCCCCGCTCCTGGCCCGCGCGGTCGCACCGGGGTCGTCGAGGTAGCCGGGGAAGACGCTCGCTCCGCGCACCCACAGCTCCCCGGTCGCGACGCCCCGCAGCTCGAGGCCCGTCGCCGGGTCGACCAGCCGCGCGTCCACGCCCGGGTAGGGCCTGCCGACCGCACCGGGGTGATCGGCGACGAGCTCGGGAGCCAGGTACAGCACGTTGGGTCCTGCCTCGGTGAGTCCGTAGCCCTGGGTGAACGTCAGGCCGCGGGCGGCCCAACTCGTGACGAGGTCGTCGGGGATGGTCGCCCCGCCGACCACCACTCGACGCAGCGATGCGAGGTCGGCGGATGCCCAGTTCGGGTGCTGCAGCAGCATCCGGTACTGGGTCGGCACGCCCATCATGGTGGTGACGCCGCGTTCAGGGATCAGCTGCAGAACGCGACCAGGGTCGAAAGAGCGCTCCAGCACGACGGTCGCGCCGCGCCACCACGCCTGCAGCGGCTGCACGTTCCAGGCGGCCACGTGGTACTGCGGCAGTATGGCGAGCACGACGTCGTCGGCGCCGAGGGGCATGGCCCGGTCCAGCGCCAGGTTGTTCCAGAAGCAGTTCTCGTGCGTGAGAACGACGCCCTTGGGCGCCGCCTCGCTGCCGGAGGTGTAGATCACGAGCAGCGGGTCGTCGTCGCGGGCTGGTCGCGCGGCTACGGCCTGCTCGGCGGGCGGCGCGTCGCGCTCCACGCCCGCCACACCGAGCGCGGCTCGGGAGACGTGCACCTCGACGAGCTCGAGCGCCGCCGTCGCGAGAGCGGCGTGCTCGTCGTCGATCAGCAGCAGCGCCGGCGCCGTGCGGGTGACGAGGTCCGCGAGCTCCCCCGGGGTCAGCCGCCAGGACAGCGGCACGAACGCGATGCCCAGCTCGGCGCAGGCGAAGAACGCGACGATGTGGTCGGTCGAATTGCCCGAGACCGTGGCGATCCGCTGGCCGGCGCCGTAACCGGCATCCGTCAGCCGTGCTGCCAGCGCGTCGACTCGTGCGGCGAGCGCGCGGTAGTCGGTGCGCACGCCGCGATCGTCGACGGCGATGCGCGCGGGCGCTGCGACGGCGCTGTCGCGCAGCCACCGCCCGATCGTGTGCGCGCCCGCCATGACATCCATCATCGCGCCACGACACCCGCCGTGTCGTTCTGCTCGAGCGCGGTGATGCCCGTGTCGGGCGCCGCCCTGCCCCGGCGGCGGCGCAGCCAGCCGTCGACGGTCCCGGCGATGCCGCCGGGGAGGAACATGACCACGAGGATGAACAGCACGCCCAGGATGAACAGCGGCTCCGACAACGGCACACGCAGGATGTCGGGGAGCTGGTGGATGGCATCGGACCTGGCCAGCACCGTGAGACGCTGATCGAGGATCGTGTAGACCACTCCGCCAACGATCGCGCCCCAGCGGAATCCGACTCCGCCGAGCACCACCATCACCAGCACGGTGATCGTGAGGTCGGCTCCGACGGCGCTGGGCTGTGCGCCCGACTGCAGCAGCAGGTACACGATGCCCGCGAGGGAGGCGCACAGAGCGGCGATCACGAAGACGATCAGCTTCGCCCGATTCGGCTGCAGTCCCAGCACCCGCACGCGCAGGTCGTTCTCGCGTGCGGCGGCGGCCAGGTGTCCCAGCCGCGAACGGTCCACCCAGAGCACGATCAGGTAGACGATCACCACGACCGCCAGCGACACCCAGTACAGGTTGCGGGTGTTGATGACGCCCACCAGCCAGTCCGGAACCCCTGCGGTGTTCAGACTCAGGCCCTCCTCACCGCCGGTGACCGCCTGGTTGCGGCGGACGAGCACGGAGCCCGCCTGTGCGAAGGCGAGTGTCACCATCGCGAACGGGATGCCGCCCACGCGCATGGCCACGGCTCCGGTGACCACGGCGATCACGACGCCGCCGAGCAGCGCCGCGAACACCGCCGGCACGAGCGGGAGCTGAGCGGCCTGGAGCACGATGCCCAGTCCGTAGGCGCCCGCACCGAAGTACAGAGCGTGCCCGAAGGACAGCATTCCGGCCGTGCCGAGCATGAGGTTGTACGACAGTGCGAGGGCCGCGAACACCATGCACAGCGACATCAGGGCGAGCGAACCCGGCGTGTAGGTCGCCCCGGGCAGGATGCCGGGGATCGAGAGGTTCAGCAGCGGGAGGACCGCGAGCACGACGACGATCACGGCGCCGACGATGAGCGGGAGGAGGCTTCGGATGGTCCGCATGGTCATGCCCTCTTCCCCATCAGGCCGGCCGGTCGCACCAACAGCACGACAGCCAGCAGGATCACGACGATGAAGTCGCCCGTGCCGCCGAGGTAGGTGTTGGCCACCTGCTGAAGCACGGCCACGAGCACCGAGGCGACGGCGGCGCCGGTCAGGGAGCCGAGGCCCCCGACGACGGTGACGATGAACGCGAAGATCAGCAGCGTGGAGCCAAGGTGCGCCGAGACGTAGGTCATGGCGTGCATGGCGAGCACCCCGCCGATGCCGGCGGCCGCGCCGCCGATCGCGAAGACCAGGGTGAACGAGCGGCGCACGTCGATGCCGAGGGCGGTGACCATGGCCCGGTTCTCGACGCCGGCGCGGATGATCATGCCGTAGCGGGTCTTCTTCAGGAACAGCACGAGCCCGGCGAGCACGATTCCCGCAGCGACGATGAGCACCCAGTACTTGTTCGGGATGCTGGCGCCGAGCACCGAAGTGGTCTGCCCGAGCCACGCCGGCCCTGTGACCGTGATGGGATCCGTGCCCCAGACACCCTCGAACAGCGCGATCGCGGCGAACGAGAGCCCCACCGTGACCAGCACCTGCTCGATGTGCCGTTCGTACAGCGGCCGGATGAGGATCAGCTCCGTCAGGGCTGCGAACACCGCGCCCACGAGAGCGCCGGCGAGGACCGAGAGCAGGAAGCCGCCCCAGGTGGAGACGCCGATGGCCTGGGCGACCGCCCAGCCGACGAAGGCGCTGAGGGTGAGGAACGCGCCGTGCGCGAAGTTCAGCACGTGCATCAGGCCGTAGATGAGGCTCAGCCCGCTCGCGACCAGGAAGTACAGCGCCCCGAGGCCCAGGCCGATGATCAGGGTGAGGACAAGCGTGCTCATGCGTGCTCCTCCGCACTGACGCCCAGCAGGCGTCGGGTCAGGTTCGCGTCGTCGAGGATCTCGGATGCTGTTCCGGTGTGCACCACGCGGCCGTCCGCTATCACGATGGCCTGGTCGGCCAGGCTGCGTACGACCTCGAGGTTCTGCTCCACGAGCAGCATGGGAACGGTCGTGGCGGCCTCGGCGAGGGCATCCGCCACCTCGGTGACGATCTTGGGCGCCAGTCCCTTGGTGGGCTCGTCGACCAGCAGCAGCCTGTTGTCGTTCAGCAGGGCGCGGGCGACCGACACCATCTGCTGCTGTCCTCCGGAGAGCGTCCCGGCGCGCTGCTCACGGCGCGCGACCAGATCGGGGAACAGCTGAGCCACGAAGTCCCGGCGCGGCTCACGCTGACGCTCGGCGAGCGCGAGGTTCTCGGCGACGGTGAGCCCGGCGAACACCTCGCGGTCCTCGGGGACGTAGCCGACGCCGCGCTGCACGATGCGGTGCGTGCTGAGCGCATCGATCCGCTCTCCGTCGAGGAGCACCTCGCCCCTGCGGGAGATGAGTCCGAGGATGCCGCGCAGCGTCGAGGTCTTGCCCGCGCCGTTGCGCCCGAGCACGGCGGTGATGCCGGTGGCGGGCACATCGAAGGACACGTCCTCGACCACCTGCTGGCCGGCGATGGACGCGCGCAGGTTCCGCACCTGCAGGATCGGGCCGCTCACGAGCCGGTCCCCAGGTAGGCGCTCTGCACGGTCGCGTTCTCCATGATCCGCTGCGGCGTGTCCACCGCGATGATGCTGCCGAAGTACATCACGGCGACCAGGTCGACCAGGCCCATCAGCACCTCGATGTGATGCTCGACCATGAGCACGGTGCATCCTGTCTCGGCCTGGAGCCCGCGGATGCTGTCGACGAGGCCCGCGACGTCGCCGGAGGCGACGCCGGCCATGGGCTCGTCGAGCAGCACCAGACGGGAGCGGGTGGCCAGCAGCACGGCGATCTCGAGCTTGCGCTTGTCGCCGTGGCTGATGTCCCCCGCACGCGCATCCAGCCGGTGCCCCAGGCCCACGGAGCGGAGCAGCTCCTCGGCGCGGGCGCTGGCAGCATCCGAGCGCCGCGGGAAGTGGAACAGCGAGTAGCTGCCGTTGTCCGTGGCCTGGACCGCCATGCGCACGTTCTCGCGCACGCTCAGCTGCGGGAACAGACTCGAGGTCTGGAACGTCCTCCCCAGTCCCGCCCGGGCGCGCTGCGGCACGCTCGTACGGGTGATGTCGGCGCCGTCCAGCAGGATTCGGCCCTCCGTGGGCCTGATCACTCCCGAGATCGTGTTGAACAGCGTCGTCTTGCCGGCGCCGTTCGGACCGATGACTCCGACGAGGGCACCGGGCTCGACGGTGAGATCGACGCCCTTGAGGATCGTCGCTCCCCCGATCTCGAGTCCGAGGCCTTCGACGCGGAGTGACGCGCCGGACGCAGGCGGGGCTGGGGTGGTCACGTCTTACTTCTCCGCGGGTGCGACGTCGGTGGCCGGAACCGTGTCGACGAGTTCGGGCGTGAACGTGCCTCCGGAGGCCACGAGCTTCGCCTGGTACATGTCCTGGATCAGTGCGTGGTCCTTCGCTCGGACCGTGTTCTCGCCCTTCGGACCCTGGAAGGTGAAGCCCTCGAGCGCCTTGATCATGGCGTTCACCTCGCCCTTGCCCTCCTTGACGGCGTGCACGAGCATGATGGCCGCGTTGAACCCGTCAGGGCTGAAGAGGTCGGGCTCGGCGCCCTTCTTCTTCAGCGCCTCGACCATGGCGGTGTCGACCTTGTTGTCGGCCGCGCCCCCGAAGTAGTGGTTCAGGAAGTTGATCTTCTCGGATGCCTCGCCGTAGGCGCCGAACGTGGCGCGGTCGCCGAGTCCGGTCACGACCGGGATCGCATCCAGGACGCCCTGCTGGCTCATCGCCTGCCACATGGCGCCGGAGGTGGCCCCCGCCCACGCGACGAACACGAGATCGGGCTTGGACGCGAGCACCTGCTGCGCGAAGGGGGTGAACTCGGTCACATCCTCCGCGACGAGCACCGGCTCGACCGTGGCGCCCTGGGCACCGAGGATGGCCTGGACCGCCGCGACGTTGCCCTGCCCGAAGGCGTTGTTCTGCGCGAACACGGAGATCTTCTTGCCCTTGATGTCCTTGAGGAACGTTCCTGCGGTCGCGACGTCCTGCGCGGACTGACGTCCGGAGCGGAAGGTGTACTCGTTGACGCCGGTGATGGCATCGGCGGCCGCAGGGCCCGAGATGAAGAGCACCTTGTTCTGCGCGGCCTGCTCGGCCATCGCGAGTGCGACGCCGGAGGAGGCGCTGCCCATCAGGATGTTCACACCATCGCCGATCAGCTCCTTGGCTGCCGTGACCGCCGTGTCGGGGTCGCCGGCGTCGTCGCGGTTCTCGATGACGATCTTGGTTCCGCCCACGGCCCCCTTGCCGTCGGTGGCGTAGTCCAGGCCCGCGGCGAAGGCGTCGAGATACTGCTTGCCGTAGCCGGCGAGCGGGCCGGTCTCGCTGGTGATCACCCCGACGCGCACCTCGGCGGGACCCTTGTCGCCGCCGTCGCCGGGCGCCGCGCCCGGCTGCGGCGCGCACGCCGTGAACACGAGGGCCGCGGTGGCGAGCACCGAGCCGAGGAGCAACTTCTTCGTAACCCGCATCTGGATGCCTTTCAACGGTGGAAGGTCGGGAACATGAAACCCGATTCAGGTATTGGAATCGTAAGCCCTGCGGCGTCGGCCGTCAAACGATCCACATTCATACCAACTGATATATACTCAGTGGTATGGAAAAAGCGGACGTGATCCCGTCGATCGTGCTCTCCGCGCACGCCCTCGCGCGGTTCGCCGCGCAGGATGCCGGGAACGAGGCGCCCTCGGCGCAGTGGCGCGCGCTCAGCATCCTCGAGCAGAAGGGCGGCATGCGCATCGGCGAGCTCGCGATCGCCGCCCGCACCACGCAGCCCGGCATGACACGGCTGATCGGGACTCTCGAGCAGGCCGGCCTCGTCACCCGCACCACCGACCCCGCCGACACGCGGGCGACGCAGGTGCATGCAACGGATGCCGGGCTCGCCCACCTCGCCGGGTGGCGGGCGGAGATGCGCGACACGCTCGCACCCCGCTTCGCGGGACTCGCCGACGAGGAGTGGATCGTGCTGCGGCGCGCAGCAGAGATCCTCGCCGCACACGCACAGGAAACCACCACGACAGGAGAAGCCGAATGAACGGAACGCCACAGGGATCGGTCTGGCGCCAGCCCGCGCAGGTATGGGCGGTCGCCTTCGCCTGCGTGGTCGCCTTCATGGGCATCGGCCTGGTCGACCCGATCCTCCCCGCCATCGCCGATTCTCTGAAGGCATCCCCCGTCGAGACCGAGCTGCTGTTCACCAGCTATCTGCTCGTGACGGGGCTCGCGATGCTCATCACCAGCTGGGTCTCCAGCCGCATCGGCGCCAAGGCGACGCTGCTGACCGGCCTCGCCCTCATCGTCGTGTTCGCGCTGCTCTGCGCCATGAGCGGCGGCGTGGACTGGGTGATCGGCTTCCGCGCCGGCTGGGGTCTGGGCAACGCCCTGTTCATCTCCACGGCCCTGGCCACCATCGTCGGCGCGGCCTCGGGTGGCAGCGGTGCGGCGATCGTGCTCTACGAGGCGGCACTCGGCCTCGGCATCGCCATCGGCCCTCTGCTCGGTGGCCTGCTGGGCGAGGTCAGCTGGCGCGGACCGTTCTTCGGCGTCGTCGCACTGATGGCCATCGGATTCATCGCCGTCTTGGCGCTCGTACGCGACGGCGGCGAGAAGCGCGAGCCCATGCCGCTGTCCGCCCCGTTCCGCGCTCTCGGACGCCCGGCACTGGCGATCCTCGCCGTCGCGGCGCTGTTCTACAACATCGGCTTCTTCGTGCTGCTGGCCTTTTCGCCGTTCCCCCTCGGCTTCGGCGCCATGGGCATCGGCCTCACGTTCTTCGGCTGGGGTGTCGCCCTCGCCGTCACGAGCGTGTGGGTGGCCCCCGCCCTGATGCGGCGCATCTCGCGCACGACCGTCATCCTCATCACGCTTCCCCTGCTCGCGATCGATCTGATCGTGGCCGGACTGCTCGTGGCGAACCCCACCGCGCTCGTGATCTGCATCATCGTCGGCGGCCTGATGCTCGGCATCATGAACACCGTCCTGACCGAGGCCGTCATGGAGGCGACCGACCTGCCGCGTTCCGTGGCGTCGTCCGCATACTCCGCGGTGCGGTTCCTCGGCGGGGCGATGGCGCCGCCGGTCGCCGCAGCACTCGCGCACGCCTACAACGACACGGTGCCCTACCTGTTCGCCGCCGTGTCCGTGCTGATCGCCGCGCTCACCATCCTGCTCGGACGCCGCGCGCTCTCCCACATCGACGACGCCGGCGAGGGTGCGGGCGAGGACGCCGAGGCTATCCTCATGGGTGACGCCGCCTGAGCGGCATCCGACCGAAGGAGCCGCCCGTGAACGCACCCGACGATCTGCCCGCGCGCAGCCGGGTGGTGCACGATCACCTCGCGGCCGCCGGGGTCGACAGTGCGATCGTCGTGCTGCCCGACTCCGCGCGGACCGCCGCGCTGGCGGCGGCCGCGATCGGCTGCGAGGTCGGGGCGATCGGCAACAGCCTGGTGCTGGTCGCGGACGGCGAGCCGGTCCTCGTGATGACCAGCGGCGCGCACCGTGTCGACTTCGGCGTCCTCGCGCGGAGCATCGGAGCGGATGCCGTGGCCATGGCTCCGGCGGATGTGGTGCGCGAGGCGACGGGTCAGGCGATCGGCGGCGTCGCGCCCGTCGGGCATCCGACTCGGCTGCGGACCTACCTCGATGAGGACCTGCGCGGCTTCGCGCAGGTGTGGACCGCCGGCGGCACCCCGCACACCGTCATGCCGCTCACGTTCGCCCAGCTCGAGTCGCTCACGGGCGGCGAGACGATCCGCGTCGCCTGACTACTCGACCATCAGGTCGTCGATCTCGAGGTCCTCGTCCAGCAGGCAGTAGATGATGAGGTCGGGGTACTCCTCCGGCGCGACGTACAGCAGGGTGATGCCGCCGTCGCCGAACACGACGACGCCGTCGAGAGCGATGTCGTCCTTGAGGGACTGCAGCGCCTCCGCGAGGTCGGCGCCGTCATCATCGTCCTCGTAGGCGGCCTCTGTGAGCTCCTCGGCGACCTCCCGCTCCCGCTCGTCCAGGATCTCCTGTGTCAGCCGCGCCAGGGCGTGCTGGACGGTCTCCTGCATGGTGTCCATGTCGGGGAGGTCCTCGGGCTCCACGTCGACGACATCGTCATCGTCGTCGTCCTCGGAATCCTCGTCCTCGTCATCCCGATCGAAGTCCTCGTCGAACTCGTACTCCACGGTGACGCGGCGTCCGCCGGGCAGTTCCACGGTGGCGGTCAGTGCACCGTCTTCGTCGGTGTCGATGTCATCGAGTTCGATCATGTCAGCCTCCTGCTCGCCATGATGTCACCGCGTCGCGGCGGACGGAAGAGCCCCGTCGCCTAATCTCGTGGACATGAGGAGATCGCGGGGCCGCGTCATCAATGTCGACTCCCTGGAGGACTTCGACCATCGTGTCGCCTCCGGGGCGCGCTCGATGTCCGGCTGGCGGCTGCGCTCATTGGACCTCACGGAACGCGGCCGCGACCTGCGCTCGATCGACGTGGCGAGCGCCCTGTTCCTGGGATGCGCGCTGCGGCCCGACGACGAGGAGTCGGTGCGGGCGCGCGGCGCCGTGGTGTTCCCCACCGTCCCGGATTCGCCGGTGGACACGTACCGGACCGCGCTGTACACGGCGCAGGAGCTGTACGACGCGCCCGACTACGCGCAGAGCCTGGATGCGCGCGTGTACGCCTGGTCGCAGCGCACCGGCTCCCGCGACAGCGCGCTGGCTCAGTCCCTGCACGACCACAGCATCGGACTCGCACTGGAGCAGTGGATCCGCGGGCGCCGTCTGGTGGGCGTGATGGGCGGGCACGACGCGGCGCGCGGCGACGCCGGCTACGCCGACGGCGCGCGCCTCGGGCGGATGCTGGCGCAGAACCACACCGTGGCCTCGGGCGGTGGTCCGGGAGCGATGGAGGCGGTCAACCTCGGCGGTTATCTCGCCGGTCATGGCCCGGAAGCCATCGACGAGGCGCTGGAGATTCTCGCCAGAGCACCAGGCTTCGTTCCGAGTATCGACGCATGGGTGAAGGCGGCGTTCGCGGTGCGTGAGCTGTTCCCCGATGGGGGCGATTCCCTCGGCATCCCCACATGGCACTACGGCCACGAGCCGCCCAACGCGTTCGCGAGCGCGATCGCCAAGTACTTCCGCAACGCGCAGCGCGAGGCGATCCTGCTGGAGATCTGCCAGGACGGGATCGTATTCCTGCCGGGGGCCGGCGGCACCGTGCAGGAGATCTTCCAGGACGCCTGCGAGAACTACTACGCCGACGAGTCGTCGACCGCCCCGATGGTGCTGATCGGCCGAGACTACTGGACCCGTCGCTATCCCGCCTGGCCACTTCTGAAGGCGCTGGCGAAGGGGCGCGCCATGGAGCCGCACGTGCATCTGGTCGACACGGTGGAGGACGCCGTGGAGCTCATGCAGCCTGGCGTTCCGCGATAGGAGTCACGTGATGGCCGAGACCTTGGAGAGCGTCGCCGCAGACCTCTGCACCACGCCGCTGAAGAGCTTCGTGAACGAGCGCACCGCCCACGCCGAAGCGGTAGGCGACCCGGACCTGTCCAGGCGGATCCGCGCCCTGCGGAAGCCGTCCGTCGCAGCGTGGGTGGTGAACGTGTTCGCCCGCGAGCGTGCTGACCGACTGGGCCAGGCGCTGCACCTCGCAGAAGAGCTCCGTGATGCCCAAGCCGATCTCGACGCCGGCACGCTCGCCGAACTCGGGCGGCAACGACGCGCGCTGACGAACCAGCTCGCAAGAGAGGCCGCGGGGCTCGCGGAGAACCGTGGCGAGCGGGTGACGGCAACGACGCTGGAGGCGGTGCGGCAGACTCTGTCCGCCGCGTTCTACGACCCGGATGCCGCGGCCGCGGTCGCATCCGGTCGACTCGTGCGAGACCTGGAGCCGTCCGAGCCTGTCGACCTCGCCGCCTTCGTCGCAGGTGGTCCCCCTGAACAGGTCGCCGTGGCGCCGCGGGCGACGGATGAGGTGAAGGCGCGCCGAGAGCGTCGCGATGCTGAGCGCGTCGTGCGCGATGCGGAGCAGGAGCTGGCTCGAGCGCGATCGGAGCACGGGAAGGCGGATCGGAACCTGCACGACGCCACCGCGAAAGCCGACCGGCTCAGGGCGCGCGTGGTGGAGCTGGAGTCGGAACTGACCCGGCTGCGCCACGAAGCCGAGATCGCGACCGAAACCGTCGACGGGGCCGCCGACAGGGCGGCCCGCGCCGCAGAACGCATGGCGGAAGCCGAGAGAGCGCTCGCAGACGCACGAGCAGCGCTGGACAGGCTCTAGTTCAGGCGGGTCCTCGACGTCCTATGACATCTGATCGAGAACCAGGTCGCCGCGCGCGTTCAGGAGCTCCATCATGTGCTCGATCCTCTTCGGGTCGATCACGGGCATGGCCGTGGAGTCGAAGGAGAAGATGAGCGGAATCGCGGGGTGCATCCACGTCGTGAGCCGCCCGGACTGCACGGACTGGTCCGGGAGCCACGTCATCATGAAGCTCTCCTGACGGCGCAGCTTGGTACCGATGACCACCTTCAGGTGCGCGAGCGTGATGTCGTCCACCTGGATCGGCGGGCGAGAGCTGTTGTACTCGAGGTTCCCCATGCCAGCAACCGTACGCCCAGAATCGCCGGATCGATGCCGACACGACTCGGCGGATGCCGTCGGTCCGGCGAGGTTGAGCGATCGAGGGCTCGGATGCAAGCCCCTCAGCGGAGACCGATCACGTCGCTATCGTCGCGGCCATGACTCAGCAACCGCGCGCACTCATTTCGATCGACGGCAACGACGGCATCCCGATCGCTCCGGGAGAGGACATCGGCGACCTGAAGCGACGCATCGAGGTCGCTGCCGTCGAGACGAGGTTCGTCGACTTCAGCACAGCAGACGGAACCCAGCTGAGCGTGCTGGTCTCGCCGTACCGGAGGGTGAGCATCGCCGTCATCGCGCCTCGCGAGCCCCCTGACCCCACGCTGCTCGTCGACCTCAGCCATCTGCCTCCGGATCTGATGGACTTCTGAACACGCGGCGAGGAGGATCAGGCGTCGCGAAACGGCTGTGGCCATGCACGCGTGGGCAAATGCGGACGGAGAATCCAGATTGAGTCGATGGGGACTCCATCGCACGTGACGATCCTCGCCGACAGGGTGGTCAAGCGCGGTCGATCACCGGAAGCGGCGACCAACGAAGCGGAGCACGACCGTGGACGGCGGCGCGATGTGGTCAGTTGGGGGCAGAAATTGGGCGAGGGTCCAGGCGCCCCACTCGTCGACATCGTCCGATGAAGAACGGACGCATCCGGGCCCGACGCAGCCCACTTTGCGAACCTTCACAGAGAGAACCACGGAACGGCGCTCAGTGGCTCACGGTTGTCGTCCGCAACCGGCCTGATGGTGAGGACGTATCGTGGGCTGCCGGCAACTTGGCTGAGGGTGACCAGTTGCGAGCCTTCCTGTACGGGAAGCCGGATCGCGCCCGCGGCCGTCGGCGCTTCGTCGTCGAACTGCGCAGCCATCGTCAGCTGCGTGTAGTCCGTGAGCCACAACCCTCCAGCTCCGACGTTGACAGCACTGACCGCTTCACGCAGGACTGGAGCGCCAGGGGGATCATCTGCCACGGTCACGGCCTCGTCCGCGTCGTCCGGGCCGGGATAGGCGACGAACAGGGATCCCTCGCGCATCTGCCCCACGAAGTGGGTCATGAGTTGCTCGAGCTCCCAATCCTCGTCGACGAAGCCCTGATATGCGTCTGGGGCGACGAGGCAGAAGAATCCGTCCTCATCCACATGCAAGAGAACGGCATCACTCATGGCAGCACCGTAGCTGAGCGCCATCTCCGCGCGCCACATCCGAGGAGGGATTCTCGTCGCCCATCGATGTGAACTCGACCTCGCCGCTCGGATCAGCAGCTGGCAAGATCCGCGACGGCGGGGCGTCGAGCTCGGTCGGGTCTCTCGTCTACGTGCGGGGGCGGTGAGACGGGATGGGATCGGGCTTCTCTGCGCGCGATCTCGCGTCACGGATCGATGTCTCGCTCGTTGGCCTGGCGCCGTGCCAATGCTCACCTCGCGCCGCGTCCCATTCCGATGGCGGGGTGTGTTTCGAATCCTTGTTCTTACTCATCTTCGGACTGTACGCGCCCGACATGTGCGTGCTCACAGACTCACGAAGCGAAGCCCCCACCGGATACATCCCCAGGGCGGGCCCTTCCGCCAAAGCGCGACGGCCACAGTCGAAGCCACGACGGCGCAGCCATCAGGGCAACATGTCGATGATGCGCTGCAGCATCTCCTTGTCCATACGCACTTCAGGGGTGCGCTCGTCCTCCACCCCATCGCGACCGAACATCAGCGTCACGGTCTTTCCCCGGCCCTTGGATGCCACGGCGAAGTTCACCAGGCGCAGTGGCGACACCAGTTCCTTGGTCTCGGACTCGAAATCGAAGTCTTCGCCGCTATCGACAGCGAGCCTGTGGAAGTCGCACACGAGAGCCTGCCAAGGCCCCGCCTGTTCGGGACTCCGGGTCACGAAGATCGGGTTCGTCGGTTTCTCGCTGCAGCCCTTGAAGGCACAGGCAGGCGTGTCTGTCATGAGCCTCAGTCTGCGCCTGTTCGCCGACGCGATGGTCCGAACGCGACGAAGAGCGCCTCTGGATTTCGGCTGCCGTGGCGCGGACAGCCAGTAGAGCGGCTCCTGCAGCGCGCATACGTCGCCCGAAATCTCTGAGAGCAGGCCGGCTTGGTGAGTCGGCGACAAGTTCCGGCCCAGAACGCAGAAAAGCCCTGGTAGATGGCGAGATCTACCAGGGCTTGTCCGTGCACCCCCAGGGACTTGAACCCTGAACCCATTGATTAAGAGTCAATTGCTCTGCCGATTGAGCTAGAGGTGCGTGACCCGGAATGTCATCCCCGGCCGAGGAATTACATTACCAGCGGGGACGGGTCGCGCCAAATCACCTTCGGATCCCGGGCGCGTTGCCCGGGACCCGTACCGGATGACGTGTCTGCGGCGGATCGTTTCACGACCGATATCCGGCGCCCCGGTCTGGCATACCAGCCCGGACTATCCTGTTGAAGTGACCGTCCCCCTCGCAGCCACAGACTTCCATGCCGACCTCGACCTCGCCCTTCGCCTGGCGGATGCCGCCGATGAGCAATCCCTCCCCCGGTTCGATGCGGCCGACCTCGAGGTCTCACTGAAGGCCGATCGCTCGCACGTCACCGATGCCGATCTCGCCACGGAACGGGCCATCCGCGACATCCTGCACGCCGAACGCCCCGACGACGGAATCCTCGGTGAGGAGTTCGGCGCAGAGGGAGTCACGAGCCGGCAGTGGATCATCGACCCGATCGACGGGACGGCGAACTTCCTGCGCGGCGTGCCCCTGTGGGGCACCATGATCGCTCTGGCGGTCGACGGCGTCCCGCAGGTCGGCGTGGTCAGCATGCCCGCCCTCGGGCGCCGCTGGTGGGCATCCGCCGGCGACGGCTCCTGGACCGCCACGAGCGACGGAGCCCGCAGACTGTCCGTGTCGGCGGTCGATTCACTCGACGAGGCGAGCGTGAGCTTTCAGAGCATCTCGCAGTGGGCGCAGGCCGGGAAGACCCCCGAACTGCTGGCCCTCGCTGAACGCGTCTGGCGCGACCGCGCCTACGGCGACATCTTCAGCTACATGCTGCTCGCCGAAGGACGCATCGACATGGTCGCCGAATTCGATGTCAAGGAGTACGACATCGCCGCGGCGGTTCCGATCGTTCGCGAGGCCGGCGGGCGGATGACGGCGTTCGATGGCACGGAGACCCTCTCCGCACTGTCCGCTCTGGCGACCAACGGCATCCTGCACGACTCGTTCCTTTCCTTGTTCCGCGACCTGCCGCGCGCCTGAGCGCGACAAGCACCCCTCCCCCACGGATCACATGAAAACCCGACTCCCCCTCGCTGCCGGCGCCCTGCTGGCCGCGCTGTCGCTCGCCGCGTGCAGCGGCCCCAGCACACCCGTCGACAAGACCCCCACCTCGACCGCTTCGAAGCCCCCGGCGACGCCGAAGGCCGAGGTGGAGACCGCTCCCGCCGACAAGCCCGCCACGACCACGCCTGCAGACCGGCCGACCTGCGAGACGATGATCACCAAGGGCACCGTCGAGGCGCTGAAATCTCAGGGCTGGACGTTCCAGGAGCGCGAGTTCCGCATCGGCGACGTCCTCGTCGACGGCGGACTCGAGTGCCTCTGGGCCGACTACTCGACGGCATCCGACCACGGTCAGATGTACGCGTGGGGACCCCTCAGCGCCGAGAACTCCCGCGCGGCCCAGGCGAGCCTGATCTCGGACGGCTGGCTGCGCTCGACCTCGAACGGCAAGACGTACATCACCGAGGATCCCGCCTACGCGATCGCCAAGGACGACGACGGGTTCGGCATGACCTACGAGTTCGGCGACGGGTGGGTGAGATTCGCCGACACCAAGCAGGGACTGCTGCTCGTCGACTGGGGCGAGAAGTGACCACCGGACACAGGGAGAGGGCGCCGCTGCATCAGCGGCGCCCTCTCGGCGTCTGTGGGTCGACGGCACTGCAGCCGTCGACGACGATCACTTGTCGCCGCGCTGGTTCCAGTTGTCGACGCGACGAGTCGCGGAGCCGCGCTGCCGCATGACGTATGCGAGGGCGAGGCTGACGAGGAGGATTCCCGCGGAGAAGACCACGCCCTGCGCGGTCGGCAGCTCCCATGCGAGCCCGAACAGGTAGAACCCGCCGAGGAACAGGACCATGAACACGATGAAGTCGACCACGTCGAACCCTCCCGATCTTCGGATAACCACTCCAGCTTAGTCCGGTTGCGACCCGTTCCCATGCCGGTCCGACGCGCGCGACGGCGATAGATTGGGAGACATGCCGAGGACGACGCCGTGACGACCAGTTCCAGGACCGTGCGCCGTGGACGCCCGGGTCATGATCGCGCCGACGTCATCCGCGCCGGCGTCGAGCTCTTCAACGAGCAGGGGTACGACGCCACCTCGGTCTCCGACCTGACGGGTCGCCTCGGCCTGACCAAGTCGGCGCTGTACCATCACGTCGAGTCGAAGGAGCAGATCCTTCAGATCGCACTGGAGGACGCCCTGGGCGGGCTCGAGAAGGCGCTTGAGGATGCCCTTCAGCAGCCCACGGCCGGCTCCCGGCTGACAGCCATCATCGAGGGCGCCGTCCGTGTGCTCACGGAGCGTCAGCCTCAGGTCACGCTGCTGCTGCGACTGCGAGGCAACAGCGAGATCGAGACGGCCGCTCTGGCCCGGCGGCGCCGGTTCGACCACACCGTGACCGGCCTGGTCCGCGAGGCGCAGTCCGAGGGCATCGTGCGCACCGATCTGGATGCCGGCGTCGCGACGCGCCTGATCTTCGGCATGATCAACTCGGTCGTGGAGTGGTACCGGCCCGACGGTCCTGTCGATCCGGAACTGCTGGCAGGCGAGATTCTCGCGGTGGCGCTGGGCGGGCTTCAGCCGAGAGCCTGATCAGGGCGAGCTGTCACCCCACACGCGGACGACGCCACGTGCGGCCTCGCGGAGCAGTTCGCCGTCGATCGTGGTCGATCCCTCCGGGATGCCGACGGCATCTGAGACGTAGTGAAGCGTGACGTCGCCTTCCGCGGGCAGCGGCCAGAGCCAGGCGCCGAGCGACGCCGTCCAGTGGTCTCCATCGCCGCTTCCGCCGCCGTCGACCGCGGTCAGCTGCGGCGGGGTCGGAGCATCCCCGCTCATGCGGTGCAGGAACCCGCGTGAAGCCGTTCCGATCAGCTCCGCATCCCCTTCCGCTGTGCTGACGCCGAGTCGGAGACCTCGTTCGGCACCCGGCCGATGCCGTCTCGGGTCGAGCAGGGCGTCGACCTCCGTGCGGCGCTCAGGGCTCAGCCGGTCTTCCAGACGGATGTCGAGGCGCAGCCTGATCACGATCCCCTCGCGATGGACGTCGATCCGTGTCTGGTGAAGCACTGCACCCGGCACACGAGCGAGCAGGCACACCGAAGGGATCGCGACCGGAATCTCATCGGTCGGCGGTCTCAGCCAGATCGGCGACGGCGGTGCCTTGCGCTGCTCCTGCGGCGGCTCCGGATCCGGCTCCAACGGCGTGAAGAACGACATGCCGACAGTCTGCCGGGTTCGTCCTGAGGGGAACAGCCCCGGCCGTTCACCTCTCGAGCCGCGCACGTCCGCCGCACTCCTGAACGCGTCGCAAACATGTATATACAACTTTCTGATCTGGCGGTCGGATGGCACTCCCACATCCGATAGTGGAGGCGGCGGCATCCGCCGTCATCCCCCTCGCAGAAGGATCGCCATGCCCTCGCCGAACCGCGCTCACCGCGTTGCTTCGACCATCCTCCTCACGACCGCCATCGCCGCGGTGTCCGGCCTCACAGCCGCCACTGCGGCCGCTTCGACCCCCGCGGAGAGCAACCGCGACATCAAGACCCTCGTCGTCGGCATCGACGGCGCGAGCTTCGACTTCCTCGAGCCCGCGGGGATGCCGAACCTCGCGGCGCTCCGGGCGGACGGACTGACCGCCACGAGCAACCTGTACGCACTGCCGATGTCCGGCACGGTGTCAGGCCCGGGCTGGTCGACGATCGCGACCGGCGTGTGGCCGGACAAGCACAAGGTCGTCGACAACAGCTTCAGCACGCCGAACTACGCCGAGTACCCCGACTACCTCACTCGCATCGAGCAGGCCGCACCCGAGCGCTCCACCCTGGTGGTCGGCACCTGGAGTCCGATTCCCCAGACCGTGTTCGGCCCGGCGGTCGACGAGCGCATCGCCGGCGGCGATGATGCCGGAACCACCGCCCGGACCGTGGCGGCACTCTCCACGAGCGACCCCGACGACGTCTTCGTGCACCTCGACGAGGTCGACGGCGCGGGTCACTCGGTCGGCACGAACGGCCCCGCCTACGGCGCCGCGCTGCGTCGCGCTGACAGCCAGCTCGGTGAGATGCTCGCGGCGATCGAGTCCCGTCCGACCCGAGCTTCCGAGGACTGGCTGGTCATCGTGACCGCCGACCACGGCCACACGCCCACCGGAGGCCACGGCGGTAACACACCCGCCGAGCGGAAGACGTTCGTGATCGCCTCCGGTCCGGGGATCGTCGCCGGCTCCGTGCGCAACGACGTCAAGCTCGTCGACATCGCCCCGACGGTGCTCGCAGCCGACGGCATCGCCACGGACCCTGCGTGGAACATCGACGGCAGCGCGCTCGGCGATCTGAAGGCC
>Ga0308169_10000629_pt1 | contig 48191 bp, 38 predicted proteins | sample PhyBR1_2_FD_202139 | JGI IMG/M metagenome (GOLD analysis project Ga0308169, IMG submission 202139) | Phyllosphere microbial communities from UC Gill Tract Community Farm, Albany, California, United States - DLSLSB.R1 | ecosystem: Host-associated > Plants > Phyllosphere > Unclassified | place... | reverse complement strand
TTACTCAGCGGTGTCAGCAGCAGCAGCTGCGCCACGTGGGATCGACGAGGTGACGATGGTCAGGTTCTGGCCGTGGGTCAGCGCGGTCACGCCTTCTGGCAGGACCAGGTCGCCGGTGTGGATCGACTGGCCGGCTTCCAGCTTCGACAGGTCGACTTCGATGAACTCTGGCAGCTTGCCTGGCAGGCACGACACTTCCAGTTCGTTCAGCACGTGCGACACAACGGCGCTGCTCAGCTTGACGGCTGGCGAGATCTCGGCGTTCACGAAGTGCAGGGTGACCTTGGTGTGGATTGGCTTCGACGAATCGACGCGCTGGAAGTCAGCGTGCAGGACCAGTTGCTTGAATGCGTGCATCTGGAAGTCGCGCAGCAGCACTTGCTGGGTCTTGCCGTCGATTTCCAGATCCAGCACGGAACCGTGGAATGCTTCTTTCTTGAGCGCGTGGTACAGGGCGTTGCCGTCCAGTGCGATCAGTTCTGGGGTAGCGGTGCCACCGTAGATGATGCCTGGGGTTTGGCCAGCCTTACGCAGGCGGCGGCTCGCTCCGGTCCCCTGCAGAGTGCGGGTAAATGCGACTACTTTCATGTGATGCTCCAAAAAAATAAAGGGTCCGAATGCCGGTTATTGCCAGCCCGGTAACCCAATGGCGACCATCCCCGCGACCAGGGACAATCAAGAAAGAGCGCCAGGTTGCGCGCTCAAGAAATACTGAATGCAGGGTTCTGGCGACAAAGCCCTGGATACAAGATTCCGAGATCTGAAATTCCGGATACTACAACGGCGCGCCGGTCAATGAAACCAGGCGCGCCGTGAAACCGCGTCAGTGTTGCTTAGTCGACGAACAGCGAAATAACCGAGTCGCCCTTGACGATGCGCTTGAAGGTCTCGGCCAGCAGCGGCGCGCACGACACTTGACGAATCTTGCCGCAGGCGGCACCTGCCGCGCTCAGCGGGATGGTGTCGGTGACGACCAGTTCATCCAGCGGCGAGCTGGCGATCCGGTCGATTGCCGGACCCGACAGAACCGGGTGGGTGCAATACGCCACGACTTTCTTGGCGCCGCGCTCTTTCAGCACTTCGGCAGCCTTGCACAGCGTGCCTGCGGTGTCGACCATGTCATCCATGATCACGCAGTTGCGGCCTTCGACTTCACCGATGATGTTCATCACTTCCGACACGTTCGCCTTCGGGCGACGCTTGTCGATGATCGCCAGGTCGCAGCCGAGGCGCTTGGCCAGGGCGCGGGCGCGCACCACGCCGCCGACGTCCGGCGACACGACCAGCAGGTCGTCGTAGTTGCGCTTCTGCAGGTCGCCCAGCAGGATTGGCGACGCGTAGATATTGTCGACCGGGATGTCGAAGAAGCCCTGGATCTGGTCGGCGTGCAAGTCCATGATCAGGACGCGCTCGACGCCGGCTTCTTCCAGCATGTTGGCCACCACTTTGGCCGAGATTGCCACACGCGCCGAACGCGGACGGCGGTCTTGACGGGCGTAACCGAAGTAAGGGATGGCGGCGGTGATACGGCCAGCCGAGGCGCGCTTGAGCGCGTCGACCATCAGCATGACTTCCATCAGGCTGTCGTTGGTCGGAGCGCAGGTCGATTGCAGGACGAAGACGTCCTTGCCGCGCACGTTCTCATTGATCTCGACCATGACTTCGCCGTCCGAGAATTTCGAAACGACTGCTTTACCGAGAGGAATACCGAGGTTCTTGGCGACCCCCTCTGCTAGTGCCGGATTGGCATTGCCAGTAAAAACCATCAGGTTTTCGTAAGCCATGGGAGTCCCAAAAGAGTGATAAGCGTTGATACTGCAGAAAAACAATCAGCCGGCTATACCGGCTGATTTATCGTACTGACGGGCGCTCGGCACCGCATCGTAATTTTTCTTGCTGGACGCATCCGCATCGACAGATCAAGAAAACTTTGGCAGGGGAACAAGGATTCGAACCTTGGTATGCCGGAATCAAAATCCGGTGCCTTAACCAGCTTGGCGATTCCCCTACACGACCTTCTTTGCTGCCTCATCGTTTTGCATTTCGCTCAACGTCGAGACAGGCAAAATTATATTCTCTAACTCACTGATTTGCAAGAGCGATTTCTTCATCAAAGAAATTCAGAGGATGTCTTTCGAGCGACTTCGCTTTCCATGCCGTCCACTTGTCCGGCACTTGCGCCAACACTTGGTCGGCAGCGATTTCGCTGGAAAACGCGCAAAATACACACGCCCCTGAGCCAGTCATCCTGGCATCGCCGTAGCCCCTCAACCATTCAACCGCCTCTCTTACCGGCGGGAACAGGCGCATCGCCACGTCCTGCAAATCATTTTTCCCGAAGCCAACCAAACTGCCTGAATTGGTGTCTCTGGAAAAGTCCGTTATTTTGACCGGCTTCGTGTTTCTTGTCAAATCCTTGGCGGAAAAAATTGCAGGGGTCGGCACGGCGACGCCCGGCTCCAGTACCACGTACCAGCAATCCGGCCCCGCCACTGCCTGCAGCGCTTCGCCGATGCCTTCCGCGAATGCAGTCTGGCCGAACAGGAAGAACGGGATGTCGGCGCCCAGCGGCAGGCCGAGCGCCATCAGTTCCTGGCGCGTGAGCCCTGCCTGCCATAAATGGTTGGCCGCCATCAGCGCCGTGGCCGCATCCGACGAGCCGCCCCCCAGGCCGCCGCCCATCGGCAAGATTTTTTGGATCGCCACATCGATGCCCGGTGGCAGTTGGCCGTGACGACGTTCGTATTCCGCCTGCAGCAAGTGCAGCGCGCGCACGATCAGGTCCTGGTCTTGCGGCACGCCGGGCACGTCGTTGGTGCGTACGATCTGGTGGTCGTCACGCAAGTCGAAATGCAGGGTGTCACCGCGCTCGATCAGTTGGAATACGCTTTGCAGCAAGTGATAGCCGTCGGCGCGGCGCCCGGTCACGTGCAGGAACAGGTTCAGCTTGGCCGGGGCCGGGCAATCGTGGAGCGAACGCAGGGTCATGGTTCAGGCCGCCGGATCGATGACGATGCGGATCGCCAGCTCCTGGATGTCGCCCACCGCGGCGCGCTCGGCGCTGATGACGCGCGGCTTTGGCTGCGGCGCATTTTCGTCGTGCCAGCTCATGAAGCGCAGGCGCCAGCCATCTTTCGTCACCACATTGCTGTTGGCCGGCGAGGCGCTGAAGCGCTGGCCTTGGCCGTCGGTCGCATATCCTTGCAGCCAGTCGCGCAGACCCGACACCGGCAGCGGCCAGCCCAGCGCCTGCTGGCTCAGGCCATCGATGTCGCTCGCCGTGCGCGGCGCCTGGCCGGCCTGGACCAGCGTCGCGGTGCCTGGTGTGACATTGATGGTGGCCACGGTCTGGCCCAGCGGCGAGACCAGGGCGACGTCAATCGCCGCCGGCCGCTGCGCCCAGGTGAAATTGCCGTTCAGCGATTCGCGCCGTCCATCCTTCTGGTAATTCACCGACAACCGCCCTGCCAGGTCGATCGTTTCCTGGTAGGCGCCAACGGTGGCGCGCGACAGGTTGGCAGTGCTGGTGGCGCAGCCGCCCAGGACGGCGGCGAAGGAAACGGCCACGGCAAATGTGGCAAAGCGACGGGTCATCGGCATCGGGAGCATCTTCAGGAAAGTTGTACAGAGTTGGCCGGACGCCAAGCGACGCCCGAACCAGGATGGATTATTTCACAAGCATCACAACGACAGGCCCAGGCGCGCCAGCGTCGTGCGCAGCGTGTCGTTGTCCGGATCCTTGGCGCGCGCTTCGCGCCACAGCTGCTGGGCGGCGCTCTTCTCTCCCTGTTGCCACAGCACTTCGCCCAGGTGCACGGCGATCTCGGGATCGCGGCGCAGTGTGTAGGCGCGGCGCAGGAAGTTCTCGGCCTCTTTCAAATTGCCCATGCGGTAGTGCACCCAGCCCATGCTGTCCATGATGAAGGGATCGTCCGGCGACATCTCCAGCGCCTTGGCGACCAGGCCATACGCTTCCTGCAGGCGCACGTTGCGCTCGGCCAGCGAATAGCCCAGCGCATTGTAGGCGTGGTGGTTTTCCGGCGCCTGCGCCATCACTTCGCGCAATTGCACTTCCATTACATCGACCCGGCCCAGCTTTTCAGCCAGCAGCGCAAAGTCGTACAGCAAATCCGGATTCTTGGGGAAGCGCTTCGACGCCGCTTCCATCAGCACATAGGCTTCCTGCAACTGGTTGGCTTCACGCAGCAGTTGCGCCTCGGCTGCCGCCACTTGCGCCTGGCGCGCCGGCTCGCTCGGCTTCAGGCTGGTGAGTAGTTGGCGGGCGCCGGCCACATCGCCCTGCTTGGCCACCAGCTGGGCGCGGCGCAATTGCGAATTGAACAAGGTTTGCGGATCGGTTCCTTCCGGCACCTTATCGAGCCACTGCAGGGCGCCGGCCAGGTCGCCGCGCTCTTCGGCCAGCTGCGACAGGATCAGGAGCGCGCGCGACGGATCGCGTTCGTCTTCCGGGTTGCGCCCCAGCACCTCGACGAAGCGGGTGAAATAGCCTTCGGCGCCAGGCGCATCGTTCATCTGGGTGGCCAGGATGCCCAGCGCATACAGGTGGGCGGCGTTGTCCGGCTGGTCTTTCAGCAGGCGCTCGAATTCCTGGCGCGCGCGCGGATAGTCCTTGCGGTTGACCAGCACCCGGGCCTGGGCCGCGCGCACTTCGCGCGCCTCGGGATACTTTTGCAGGAAGCCATCGAACAGCTTCATCACGGCAGCCTCGTCATCGGTGACCTGGGCCAGCATCAGCATCGCGATCTCGGAATTCGGGCGCAGCGCCAGCGCCGCCTGCGCTTCCATCCGCGCCTTCGGCTTGTCGTTACGCACCAGCGCGATCTGGGCGCGCACGATGTGCACTTCCAGCGTGCCCTGATACGGCGCGATCAGGCGCTCGAGCATGGCGATCGAGGCGTCCTTGTCCTTGGCGCGGCCCAGCAATTGCTGGACCTGGAACAGCAATACGCCGCGCCGATTGGCGGGCGCTTCGCGCAGGCGCCCTTCGAATACCGGTTCCAGTTCAGCGATATTGTCCGAGGTGACTACCATACCGACGTAGTACTGGGTCGCTTCGTCCGATTGCGGGTCGAGCCGGTACCACAGGCGCACCGCCGCCAGCGTGTCGTCGGCCTGCTTGGCCGCCACCGCCATCTCGGCCGCACGGCGCGCCAGGCGCGGGTCGCCCGTTTGCTGGGCCAGGCTCAGCATTGTGAGATAGGGACCTTGCCAGTCGCCATTGCGAAACGCGAACTCGGCCTTAAGTAACTGCTGCAACATGGTCGCGCTCAGCTCGACTCTGGGCAACTTGGCTTCTTCCTCGGCTTTCGCCTTGGCCGCCCGCTCTTCCTCGTCGGGCTCGGTCTCTGGCGCCGTCACGGCGCCCGCTTCCCCGGTTTGCACCTGGCCGAAGCGGTCGTTCGGCGCCTCGCTGCCCGACGTCGCCGCTTGCTGTTGCGGCGCGACAGCACATGCCGTCAACAGGCCGGAGAGGGTTACAATGGCGAAAGCGTTTTTCAAAGCAAATCCAGGTGTCCGAGTTGTTGTCAAATTCTACGCTCAACTGTTCGCGCCTGCCGCGCAGGTAGCCGAACTGGCTCCCGGACCCATGCACCGGGCGCTGCGCTGCCATGGCCACGAACAGCAGCCAACCGACTTTACACGAATCCCCTCCCCCATGCCTGAACTGCCAGAAGTAGAAGTTACCCGGCGCGGTGTCGCGCCGCATATCGAAGGCCGCATCGTCCTGCAGGTCGTATGCCGGCGCGAAGGCTTGCGCTGGCCGTTTCCGCCCGGTTTGTCCGAACTGCTGGCCGGGCGCCGCATCCTCAATACCGGCCGGCGCGGCAAGTACCTGTTGATCGGCTTCGAGCACGGCACCCTGGTCATCCACCTCGGCATGTCCGGCCACCTGCGCGTGCTGCCGCCGGGGATCGAGCCGCGTACCCACGACCATTTCGACCTCGTCGTCAATGGCGACGAAGGGCGCCAGGTGCTGCGCCTGCACGACCCGCGCCGCTTCGGCGCCGTGCTGTGGCACGCCAATGAAGATGGCCCGCTGGAGCAGCACGTGCTGCTGCGCGGCCTCGGCGTCGAGCCGCTCGGCGACGAGTTCGACGGCGCCTTGCTGTTTCGCGAAACGCGCCGCCGCAGCGCACCGATCAAGCAGGTGCTGCTGGCCGGCGACATCGTGGTCGGGGTCGGCAATATCTACGCCTGCGAAAGCCTGTTCCGCGCCGGCATCAGCCCCAAGACGCCGGCCTCGCGCATCAGCCGCGTGCGCTACGACCGGCTGGCGCTGGCGATCCGCGACATCCTGGCCGCCGCGATTGTCCAGGGCGGCAGCACGTTGCGTGACTTTATTGCCGTAAATGGCCAGTCGGGATATTTCCAGCAGACGTATTTCGTCTATGATCGTGCTGGTGTTCCCTGCAAGCAATGCGAGTCACCAGTCCGCCAGATCAAGCAGGGGCAACGCTCCACGTTCTATTGCGTGCAGTGCCAGCGCTGACGACCATCGACGGATAACAAGCATGCAGGATCTACAACAGTACGGCGCCTGGCGCGCCGGGGCCGCCGCCAAGCTGGCGGGCTATGGCGCGCACCTGCGCCAGGCCGGGCTGATCGACGCCGCCGGCGAACAGATCCTCGAGCGGGCCCTGGCGCGCCTGCGCGACGACCGCCTGTCGGTGGCGTTCGTGGCCGAATTCTCGCGCGGTAAAACTGAGCTGATCAACTCACTGTTCTTCGCCGATTACGGCCAGCGCATCCTGCCCTCCAGCGCCGGCCGCACCACCATGTGCCCGACCGAACTGCTGTGGGAGGCGCAGCTGCCGCCGTGCATCCGCCTGCTGCCGATCGCCACCCGCGCCAGCCAGCTTTCGCTCGGCGACTACCGCGACGACGACACTGCCTGGACCAAGCTGGGGCTTGACCTGGACCATCCGGCGCGCATGCAGGACACGCTGCGCCAGGTCAGTCAGACTTGCCGCGTGCCGGCGCACGAGGCCGAGCGCTATGGCTTGTTCGATCTGCACGATCCCGAACTGGCCGCCGAGGTGGGCGCCGACGGCACGGTCGAAATTCCGCAATGGCGTCACGCCATCATCAATTTGCCGCACCCGCTGCTGCAACAAGGCCTGGTGATCGTCGACACCCCTGGCCTGAACGCGATCGGTCTTGAACCGGAACTGACGCTGAACCTGATCCCGAACGCGCACGCGGTGCTGTTCGTGCTGGCCGCCGACACTGGCGTCACCAAGAGCGACATCGAGGTCTGGCGCACCCACATCGGCGCCGGCCCGGGACGCCTTGCGGTACTGAACAAGATCGACGCCATGTGGGACGAGCTGAAAACCCCGGATGCAATCGAGGCCGAGATCGCGCGCCAGCAGCACGATGTGGCGCGCCTCCTGGGCCTGGACGCCGAACAGGTGTATCCGGTGTCGGCGCACAAGGCACTGGTGGCGCGCATCGGCGGCGACATGGCCTTGTTCGAACGCAGCCGCCTGGGCACGCTCGAATCGGCGCTGTACCGGCACCTGATTCCGGCGCGGCGCGAGATCGCCGAAGGGCAGCTGCGCGCCGACCTGGGCGCACTGCTGGCGGCATCGAACACGCTGGCCGCAGGCCGCCTGCGCGACCTGGTCGAGCAGTTGCAGGAACTACGCAGCCTGCGCGGCAAGAACCAGGGCGTGGTGGCGCACATGGTCAAGCGCGTCGAGCTCGAGAAAAAGGAATTCGACGCCGGCCTGTTCAAGCTGCAGGGCACGCGCGCCGTGTTCACGCGCCTGTCCACCGAGCTGTATACGACGCTGAGCATGGACCTGCTGCAGGAACGCCTCGATGGCGTGCGCGCCGGGATGACCAATGCGCGTTTCGCCACCGGCATGCGCGCCCCGGTGCGCGACTATTTCGCCGCCGTGCGCGCCACGCTGGACGCGGCCCAGGCGCACATCGACGAGATCAAGGCCATGATGGAAGCGATGGGACGCAAGTTCGCTGCCGAGCATGGACTGGCCATCAACGCGCCGCCGACGCTGTCCTTGCGCCGTCAGCGCGACGAAATCGACGCCGTCGAGGAGCTGTTCGCGCGCCAGTTCGGCACCGCCACGCTGTGGATGACCAGCCGCGCCACGCTGCTCGAGCGCTTCTTCGATTCGATCGCTTCGCGCGTGCGGCGCGTGCTGCGCGCGGCGAATGCCGATCTGGAAGCCTGGCTGAAGGTGGTCAACGCCCCGCTCGAAGGCCAGATCCGCCAGCACCGCGACGGCCTGCGCCAGCGCCAGGCCTCGGTGCAGCGCATCCTGGAAGCCACCGACAGCCTGGAACAAAAGATCGCCGCCTTCGAACAGGGCCAGCTTGAACTGGACAACACGCGCGCGCAGCTGGCGGCCAGCGCCGCGCAAGTCGACGCCGCATTGGCGACCGAGACGACGACACTGGAAACCGCACACGCACAATGAAACGACTGAACGACTTCGGCCCCGCAGTATCCGGATTGGGCGCGCTCGACGACCTGGTCGACCCGAGCTTCTCGCAAGCGGTGGTCGACTGGCAGCGCAGCCACGGCCGCCACACCCTGCCCTGGCAAAACACGACCGACGCCTACCGCGTGTGGCTGTCCGAAATCATGCTGCAGCAGACCCAGGTCGCGGCGGTGCTGGGCTATTACGCGCGCTTCCTGGAGCGCTTCCCCACCGTGCAGGCGCTGGCCGAAGCACCATCCGAAGACGTGATGGCGCATTGGAGCGGCCTCGGTTACTACACCCGCGCGCGCAACCTGCATGCCGCTGCCAAGCGTGTGGTGCAGGATTACGATGGCGTATTCCCGAGCGACCCGGCGCTGCTGGCCGACCTGCCCGGCATCGGCCGCTCGACCGCCGCTGCCATCGCCGCGTTCTCCAGCGGCGTGCGCGCCGCCATCATGGACGGCAACGTCAAGCGCGTGTTCGCGCGCGTGTTCGGGATCGACGCCTACCCCGGCATCAAGCCGGTGGAAGACGCGATGTGGCGCCGCGCCGAAGCGCTGCTACCCGAAACGCAGAACAACCCGGGCGCGATCGAAGCGTATACCCAAGGCTTGATGGACCTGGGCGCCACGCTGTGCACGCGTTCGCGTCCCGACTGCGGCCGCTGTCCATTACAAGACCGCTGCGTGGCGTTTGCCACCGGCCGCACGGCCGAGCTGCCGGTGCGCAAACCGAAGAAGGCGACGCCTGAAAAACGCACCGCCATGCTGGTGCTGCTGCACGGCGGCCAGGTGCTGCTCGAGCAGCGCGCGCAAACCGGGATCTGGGGCGGCCTGTTGTCGCTGCCCGAGGTCGGCGGCCATGTGCCGATGATGGATGATGAAGCGCCGGTCTGTACGGGCGACATCGCCGCGGCGGCGGTCGCCTTCGGCGCGCTCGACGAAGTACGCGCCCTGCGCCCGCTGGTGCATGGCTTCACGCACTACAAGCTGCACATTGCACCGTTCGCGGTGACGCTGGCGGCGCGCGCCGAAATCGGCGCACAACACCAATGGTGGGATATGGCGGCGATCGGCGCCGCGCCGCTGCCGGCGCCGGTCAAGAAGCTGCTGCTGGATCTGGCGCAGCCGAACTTGTTTGGCTAGCGGGCACCTGAACCGTAGGGGCGGCGGCTGAGCCGCCAACCCTGCAGGTGTCGTCGCTCAGTTCAGCCAGCGTTAAAAATGATCGAGCGAGAAAATCCGCCGATGCTCGCGAATCGCATAACGGTCGGTCATGCCGGCGATGTAGTCGGCGATCTTGCGCGCCTGCTTCATCGGATCGTCCGCCACCTGGTAATCGCTTGGTAGCAGCACCGGGTCGGCCAGGAAAGCGTCGAACAGTTCGCGCACGATGCGGCTGGCTTTTACGCGCATGCGGTTGACCTGGAAGTGACGGTACAGATTCGCGTACAGAAAGCGCTTCAGGGCCGTGGTCTCGGTCCGCATCTGCGACGAGAAACGGATCAGCGGCGGCGCGGCGCGCACGTCATCGATGCTCTGTGGCGCGGCGTCCCTGATCAACGCGCATGAAGTCTCGACCAAATCGGCCGTCATCGCCGTGATCATCAGGCGGATCGTTTCATACAGCGCGCGCCGTCCGGCCAGGCCGGGATAGGCCTGCTCCACCGCATGCCGATGACGCGCGAACAACTCCACTTCTTCCATCTGCGCCATGGTGAGCAGGCCCGAACGCAGGCCGTCGTCGATGTCGTGGTTGTTGTACGCGATCTCGTCGGCCAGGTTGGTCAGCTGCGCTTCCAGGCTCGGCTGGGTGCGGTCGATGAAGCGCTGGCCCAATTCGCCCAGCACGCGCGCGTTGTTCAGCGAGCAGTGCTTGAGGATGCCCTCGCGCGTTTCGAACGTCAGGTTCAAACCATCGAAGGCGCCGTAGTGCTCTTCCAGGTGATCGACCACACGCAGGCTTTGCAGGTTGTGCTCGAAGCCGCCGAATTGCGCCATGCATTCGTTGAGCACATCCTGGCCGACGTGGCCGAACGGCGTGTGGCCCAGGTCGTGCGCCAGAGCCGTGGCTTCGACCAGGTCTTCGTTCAGGCGCAGGCTGCGCGCCAGCGTGCGGCCGATCTGCGCCACCTCGATCGAATGTGTCAGGCGGGTGCGAAACAAATCGCCCTCGTGGTTCAGGAACACTTGGGTCTTGTACTCGAGGCGGCGGAACGCGGTCGAGTGGATGATGCGGTCGCGGTCGCGCTGGAACTGACTGCGCGAGCCGGGCGCGGCCTCACTATGCTTGCGTCCGCGCGACTGCGCCGAATGGGCCGCATATGGCGCCAGGCCGGCGTCGAAATCCCTGTTCGGTTCCATGACTGCTCCCTTCAGCCGCTGCAGGCGGCCAGGGTCGAACGCAGGTGTTCGAGCGGCGCGCTGGCGATCGCCGGGCTGCCGAGCGGCTTGAGCAGGATGAAGCGGATTTCGCCGCCTTCGTTCTTCTTGTCCACCGCCATCAGCTCGATCCAGCGCGCTTCGCCCAGGTCCGGCGCGCTGGCCGGCAGGCCGGCGGCGCGCACCAGCGCGCGCACGCGTTCGACGGCGTCTGGCTCGATCAGGCCCAGGCGCGCCGACAGATCGGCCGCCATCACCATGCCGCAGCCGACCGCTTCGCCGTGCAGCCATGCGCCGTAGCCAAGGCCGTTCTCGATCGCATGGCCGAACGTGTGGCCGAAGTTGAGCACTGCGCGCAAGCCGCCTTCGCGTTCATCCTTGCGCACCACCTCGGCCTTGATCTCGCACGAGCGCGCGATCGCGTGCGCCAGCGCTTGCGGGTCGCGCGCAGTGAGTTTTTCGATGTTCGCCTCGATCCAGTCGAAGAACGTCGCGTCCAGGATGGCGCCGTGCTTGATCACTTCGGCCAGGCCGGCCGCCAGTTCGCGCGCCGGCAAGGTGTCGAGCGTGGCGGTATCGGCCAGCACCGCGCGCGGCTGGTAGAAGGCGCCGATCATGTTCTTGCCCAGCGGGTGGTTGATGCCGGTCTTGCCGCCCACCGAAGAGTCGACCTGGGCCAGCAGCGTGGTCGGGATCTGCACGAACGGCACGCCGCGCATGTAGCTCGCCGCGGCAAAGCCGGTCAGGTCGCCGATCACGCCGCCGCCCAGCGCCACCAGCGTGGTCTTGCGGTCGCACTTGTGCTGCAGCAGCGCGTCGTACACCAGGTTGAGCGACTGCCAGTTCTTGTGCTCTTCGCCGTCCGGCAGCACGATCTCGAGCACTTCGCGCCCGGCGGCGCGCAGGTGGCCGCTGACCTTGGCCAGGTACAGCGGCGCGACCGTGGTGTTGGTGACGATGGCGACCTTGTGGCCCCCGATGTGGCGCGCCAGCAGCGCGCCGTCGTCCAAGAGGCCAGGCCCGATCGCGATCGGGTAGCTGCGTTCGCCCAGATCGACGTTGAGGGTCAGGTGAGAGTGCGGCTGAAACGGTTGGTTCATCGATGTCCTTGCAAGCCGGCGCGCGCGCGCGCTTTCCTGCGCGGCCAGCTGGTCCAATATGGTTTGTACCATCGATTGTACGTTAGGACGGCCGGTGTCGATGACCAGGTCGGCGATCTCGCGGTAGAGCGGATCGCGTTCGGCCAGCAGTTGCTCGAGTTTTGCGCGCGGGTCGGCGGTCTGCAACAGCGGCCGGCTCTTGTCGTGCGCGGTGCGCTGCAGGATGCTGCCGATCGAGGCGCGCAGGTAGACCACGGTGCCGCGCTCGGCCAGATAGGCGCGGCTGTCGGCATTGAGCACGGCGCCGCCGCCGGTGGCCAGTACCAGCCCTTCCTGGGCCGACAGGTCGCGGATCACGTCCGCTTCGCGCCGGCGAAAACAGGCTTCGCCCTCGATCTCGAAGATCCAGGGAATCGTGGCGCCGGTGCGCGCTTCGATTTCATGGTCGGAATCGATGAAGCGCCGGTTCAGCTTGCGCGCCAGCAGCCGGCCGATGGTGGTCTTTCCTGCCCCCATCAGGCCGACAAGGAAAATATTGTTGTTCTTGGGATGTCGCACTACCAAGCCCGCACGAATGAAAAGACGGCCAGTATAGACTGGCCGCCTGTCACCCCGTCAAGCCGTGGCGCCAGAATGGCTTTACGGGCAGGTGAAGTTGAGCGTGAATCCCCTCGAGCTGATCTCGCCGCGCGGCGTCGTGACCAACAGGTTGAAGCTCGCCTTGGTATTTGCCGTGCATGGCTTGACCGCGGCGTCGAGCGTGACGCGGTGGTTGGAGCCGTTCAGCGCCAGGCCGGCCGTGGCACCGGCGAAGATGTTTGGCACCTTGGCCGGCGTGATCTGCACCAGGTTGGCGCCGGACAGTCCGGTGATCTCCACCGTCGAATCGGCGGGCAGCGGATTGCCGTTGACGTCGGTCAGCTGCAGTGTGAACACTTTCGGATCATTGGCGCTGGCGCTGCCCAGGTCGATCGTATCGCCATTCGATGGCGCGGTGCTGCCGTTGACATACACCCCGCCCAGGCGGTCGCCGCTGAGGGTGATCGTGGTCTTGGCGAACTGGGTATTGACGCCGTCGGTCGTGCTGGCGCAGATGGTCGCCACGCCCCGGCGGGTGCTGTCCGCGGACACGCCGGGCGCAGAGCCGGTATTGCACGGCGTGGCCGGCAGGTTCGGCAGCGCGACGCGCGGGTTCTGTACACGGTAGTCGACCGAGCAGCCGCCATTCACGGTCAGGCAGCCGCCGCTGTTCGAGGAACCGATGGCGCCGATATTGGTCTGGAATACGACCGGGGTGCCGTCGGACACCGGGTTACCGAACTCGTCGGCGATGAGGATGTTGACGACCGAGGCGGGCGTGACGGGACCGCTGTCGAAAGTGCCGTCGACGTTGGCCTTGGTGGCGCTGAGCGAGAACGCACGCTGCGTCGGCAGGCCGGTTGTCACCACGATCGAGTCGGACGTGGTCGAGATATCGGTCGGACGGGTGCTGGTGGCGGTGCCGGTAATGATCGCCTGGACCCGGAACGTGGTCGCCTGGGTGCCGGAACTGACGGTGGTGACCACTTCGCCGCGCTGGTCGGTGCTGTCGCGCGTCTTGTTGAGCGTGACCACGCCTTCCGGCATCACCTTGAATTCGACTGCCTTGCCGGCCATGACGCCGCCGAAGATGTCGAACAGGCGGAAGCGCAAGGTTGCGGTCTCGGTGCGGTTGATGCCGCCCTGGCCGCGGATCACGATCGACTTGTCGTTCGGGATCGCTTCGACGAACTGCACCGAGGCGGCGCGCGGGGCGGCGATCGCCAGCGAACCGGCCACCGGCGTGGCGACGCCGTCGGCCGAGGCCGTGATCACGTCGTTGTTGCCGCAGCCCGCATCGCGATAGACGGTCTGGGCGGTGCCCATATTGGTGGCGACACTGGCGGCCAGGGTGGCCTTGCCGGCGGCGACGCATGCCGAGCTGAAGCTGACGTTGACCTGCTGGCCGGTGTACTTGGCGCCATTGGCCATCAGGTCGACCGAGACCAGGGTCGAGCCGTAGGCGTCGATGCTTGTCGAATCCAGGCGTACCGCGCTGAAGCTGAGCGCGGTGGCGTTCACGGCATAGTTGGCGCTGCCGCTGACGGTGGTGGCCGAGCCGGGCAAGGTGGTGGTGGCGGTGACGCTGCCGGCGCCGCCCGCGGCCAGGCTGGCGGAACGCACGGTGATGCTGGCAGTGCCGCTGGCGTCGGTCAGGGCGGTGCCGGCGGTCGGCGCGAACAGGGCTAGGTTGGCGTCGGTGGTAAAGGTGACGACGGCGTTGGGCACCGGCTGGTTATTGGCGTCGCGCACCACGGCGCGCACCGTCAGTGGCGTGGCGCCACTGAGCGCACTGCTCGGCTGGTTGTTGGCGCCGACCAGGGTCACGCCGACGCTGGCCGTTGCCGGCGCCGGCGCCGGGGTGCCAGTGCCGCTGCCGCTGCCGCTGCCGCTGCCGCTGCCGGCGCCAGGATTGACCGCGCCGGGACTGCCGCCACCACCGCCGCAGGCGCTGAGGGTGGCTGCCAGCAGCAGGGCCAGGGTGCTGTAGTGAAATTTCTGGTTTTTCATGTCAGGACTTGTTGTTATCGGTTGTTGTGAGGGATGAAATTCCTGGCCGGCCACGAGAAAATCAGCGCGCGCCGGCCACGTTGTCGTTGACAATCTTGGGCGTGATGAACACCAGCAGCTCGGTCTTGCTGCTCTCGCGGCCGGTGGTCTTGAACAGGTAGCCCAGCAGCGGGATGTCGCCCAGCAGCGGGGTCTTGGTCACGTTGTTGCGCTCGGTCTGCTGGTAGATACCGCCCAGCACCACGGTGCCGCCGTTCTCGACCATCACCTTGGTCTTCACGTGCTGGGTATTGATGGCGAAGCCGGCGCGGGTTTCCTCGCCCTTGGAATCCTTGTTGACGTCGACTTCCAGCACCACGTTGCCGTCCGGCGTGATCTGCGGGATCACTTCCAGGCGCAGGTTGGCCTTTTTAAAACTGATCGAGGTGGCGCCGCTGCTGGTGGCCTGCTCGTACGGCAGCTCGATACCCTGCTCGATCACGGCGATCTGCTTGTCTTCGGTCACCACGCGCGGCGACGAAATGATCTTGCCCTTGCCGTCCGCTTCCAGCGCCGACAGTTCCAGGTTCAAAAAGCGGTTGGCGGCCGACGAGAACAGCGAGAACGCCAGCGACGATGGCGCCACGCCGCCGATGCCGGCCGCCGGCAGATTGACCATGGTGGTGTTGGTGTAGCCGGTGCCGTCGTCCGGGGTCTGGCCGGTGACCTGGCCCACACCCTGCAGGTTGCCGCCGATGGCGACGCGCTCGTTGCCGCTGACCTTCCAGCCCGAATCGCCGCCGCGCAGCGTGCGCAGGTCGGCGAAGCCGAGCTTGGCGCCCAGGTTGCGCGAGAAGCCGTCGTTGGCTTCGACCAGGCGCGCCTCGATCAGCACCTGCTTCGAGGCGATGTCGGTTTTCTGGATCAGTTTGCGAATGTCTTCGATCTTGGCCGCGATATCGGTCACGAACAATTGATTGGTGCGGGGATCGATGATCGCGCTGCCGCGCTTGGACAGCACGCGGTTCTTGTCATTGGCGCTGGCGCCGCCGCCGGCGTCGAGCCCGAACACGGTGCGGAACGATTCCGCCTTCTGGTAGTTCAATTGAAAAATTTCCGAGCGCAGCGGCTCGAGTTCGGCGATCTGGGCGCGCTGCTCGAGTTCGAGCTTTTCCTTGGTCAGCAGTTCTTCTTTCGGCGCGATCCACAGCACGGTGCCGTTCTTGCGCATGTCCAGGCCCTTGGCGGTGAGGATCACGTCCAGTGCCTGGTCCCACGGCACGTCCTTCAGGCGCAGCGTCAGGTTGCCGGCAACTGAGTCGCTGGTGATGATGTTCAGGCTCGAGATGTCGGCGATCGCCTGCAGCGCGGCGCGCACTTCCACGTTCTGGAAATTGAACGACAGCTTTTCGCCATTGAACCCTTGCGGATTGTTGGCCGAGCCCGCGCTGATGCGGTTCGGGTCTTGCTCGACCTTGCGCACTTCGACCACCAGCTGGGTGTCGCTCTGGTACACGGATTGTTCCCAGTTGCCCTGGGCTTCGATCGTCATGCGCACATTATTGCCTTGGGATGCAGTGGTGACGCTCGACACCGGGGTGCCGAAATCGGTCACGTCGAGACGGCGGCGCAGGTTTTCCGGCAGGCGGGTGCCCAAAAAATCGACGGTCACGCCGGCGCCGGTCTGGCGCACGTCGACCGCCACCGCGTTGTGCGGCAGATCGACCACGATGCGGCCGGCGCGGTTGGCGCCGCTCTTGAAGTCGAGGCCGCGCAAGGCCGGACGCAGGTTGGCCGGTGCGGCGGCCTGGGTCGGCGCTGCCGCCGGCAAGCCGTCGGCATTGACTGCGCGCGCCACGCCGCCGGTGCCTTCGACGGTGACGATGACGGATTTGCCGTCGATCGCGGTCGCATAGTTAAGCGCACGCGACAAATTCAGCACCAGGCGCGTGCGTTCGCCGGCCTGCACCAGATTCACACCGCGCACGTCGCCCAGGTTCAGTTCCTGGGTGCTCTTGCCGGTGGCATTCGCGGTGGCGCCGAAATCGAGGGCGATGCGGGCCGGGTTGGTGATGGCGAAGCCGATCGGGGCCTTGGCTGGCGCTTCGCGCATGGCCACGTTGATGACCACGTTGGCGCCCTGCTGGTTGGCGGTGATCGATTCGATCGCGTTGCCCTGGGCTTGCGCCAGTGCAGCGCCCGCCATCATGAGCAGCGCCGCCACGGCGCGCACCATGGCGGCCGGGACAGCAAAGCTGAAGCGCAAGCCGAAGCTCGAGCGCATGTTAAAACCTGGGGTCATTTCCCACTCTCCTTGTTTTCCTGCAGCTCGATCGTGGCCATGCGTTCGGTCCAATCGCCATTCGCGTCCTGCACGGCTTCGCGCAATTCGATGGCGCCATCGGTGATGCGCACGATGCGGCCATAGTTTTCTCCCATGCGCTGGCCGGCGCGCACGTGATGCAGCGTGCGCTCGACCTGCACCAGCGCGTAGCTGACGCCGCCCTTGTGCAGCGTGCCGACCATCTGCATCGTGTCCAGCGGGAAGTTCTCGAGCAATTCCTTGGGCCGGCTCACGTCCGGCTGATACGGGTTGCGCCCGCCACAGGCGCCGGCCTGCGCCGCGTCGCCGCTGAGCTTGGCCGGATTGAACGGGTCGGGCGCTTCGCCCGGTACATAGCCTTGCGGCACAAACTGGGTCGGCGCCGGCAGCGGCGCGACCTTCGCTACGGTGCGCGCTTCGACCTGGCGCATCCAGTCCTGGATTTCGCCGACGCCGCCGTCGCCGCAACCGGCCAGCAGCAAGGCCGCCAGTGCAGGAGAAAACTGTTTCATGCGCATCACGAGGCGCCTCCGCTGTTCTTGCGCTTGTTCTTTTTCTCTTCGGCGCGCGCCTTGCGCTGTGCGACCAGCTCTTCCTGGTCCAGGTAGCGGAAGGTCTTGGCGATCGCTTCCATTTCGAGGTTGCCGTCCTTGTCGGTGATCGACAGGTTGTTGAGCGTGACGATGCGCGGCAAATTGGCCATGTCGGCGGCAAACGCGCCCATGTCGTGGTAGCGGCCATTGACCTTGATGTCGATCGGCAGCTCGGCGTAATAGTCGCGCAGCACTTCCTGGCCCGGCTTGAACATCTGGAACTGCAGGCCGCGGCCGACGCCGGCCTGGTTGATGTCGGACAGCAGGTCGGCGATCTGCGACTTGTTCGGCAGCTGGCGTTCCAGGCGCACCACGTACTGGTCGACCTGGATCTTTTGTTCCTTCAGCGCTTCGAGGTTGATCGCCTGCGCCATCTTGGCCTCGTACTCGGCGCGCAGGGTCTGCTCCTGGGCGGCGCCGGCGTCCTGCTGCTCGAACTGGTCGCTCCAGTACAAAAAGTAGCCCAGGCCAATCACCAGCGCCATCACACCGGCCGCGCACAGCAGGCGCGGCGCCAGCGGCCACTGGCCCGGCTGGCGTCCCTGCAAATCCTGGAACTGCGCCGCCAGATCGGCGAACAATTCGTTGATGTCGATATTCTTCATGCCGATGACCCTTGCGCTGCCACGGCAGGTTTCTTGCCCTTGCCGGTGTTGGCGCCGGCCGCGTCTTCATCGCGGCTACGCTTGATCGACACGGTCAGCGTGAATTCGACCACCTTGCGCGCGCTCGAGCTTGCACCCTTGCCGGCGCCGGGCGTGGCGGCCTTTACTTCAGTCAGTTCGGGCATTTGCAGCCAGGCCGAGGCCCCGGACAGGTTGCGCAGCAGTTCGGCCACGCGTTCCTGCGACTGGGCGTTGCCGCCCAGGGTCACGCGCTGGCCGTCCTGCTTGACGCTTTTCAGGGTCACGCCTTCCGGCGTCTGGCGCACCAGTTCGTCCAGCAGGTGCACCGGCTGGTTGCGGTCGCCCTGCAAGTCTTCCACTGCCTGCTGGCGCGCCTGCAGGGCGGCGATGTCTTCCTTGAGGGTCTTGATCTCGGCGATCTTCTTGTCGAGTTCAGCGCTGGCTTGCGTGAGCACGGCGTTGCGCTGTTCCTGGACCGTGATCTGGCGCGCGTTGTAGCCGCCCACCATCAGCACCACGGCAGCGCCGGCCACGCCGCCCAGGGTCAATAGCGCCACGAATGCTTTTTGCTTGAGCTTGCGCTTGGCTTCGCGGTGCGGCAGCAGGTTAATCCGGATCATCAGCCAAACCTCCGCAGCGCCAGGCCACAGGCAACCAGGAAGGCCGGGCCCTCCTGGCGCAATTGATGTTCGCGCACGCCGGGACCGAACTGCATGCCGTCGAACGGCGCCACCAGGGCGCTCGGAATACGGGTGCGATTGGCCACGATCTCGAGCAGGCCCGGCAGCAGCGCGCAGCCGCCGGCCAGGTATAGCTGGTCGATCCGGGTGTACGGGGTCGAGGTGTAGAAGAACTGGATCGCGCGCGTGAGTTCCAGCGCCGCGGTTTCCAGGAACGGCGTCAGCACGTCGGGGCCATAGTTTTCGGGCAAGTCGCCCGCCTTCTTGCGCGTTTCCGCTTCTTCGAACGCCATGCCGTAGGCGCGCACGATGTCTTGCGTCAATTGATTGCCGCCGAAAGGCTGCTCGCGTTCGTAGACGGCGTCCGCGCCGACCAGCACCGAGACGTGGGTGGCCTGGGCCCCGATCTGGAACAGTGCCGTGATCTGGCCGGCGCGCGGCGCCACGGCATGCTCGAGGGCGCTGCGCGCGGCGTAGGAATCGATGTCCATCACGGTGGCCACCAGGCCCGAGGCTTCGGCGATCGCCACCCGGTCCTCGACCTTTTCGCGGCGCGCGGCGGCCAGCATCACTTCCATGTCGTCGCTTGAATTAGGGGAGGCACCGATCACGTCGAAGTCGAGGCTGACCTCGTCGAGTGCGAACGGGATATACTGACTGGCCTCGGATTCGACCTGCACTTCGAGCTGGTCTTCCGACAGCCCGGCCGGCAGGATGATCTTTTTGGTGATCACGGCGGCCGGCGGCATGCCCAGCGCCGCATGGCGGGCGCGGGTGCCGCTTTTTTTCCAGACCCGGCGCACCGCATCGGCCACCTGCTCCAGGTTTTCGATATTGCCGTCGACCACGGCGCCGCGCGGCAGCGCCTCGAGGGCGTAGCGTTCGAGGCGCACGACGCCCTTGCCAGCATCGGCCAGCTCGACCAGGCGCACACCGGACGTGCTGATGTCGAGCCCGACCATTGGCGGCGTCGAGCGGCCGAACAAGGAACCCAGATTGATCACGTATACCCCTTCAGCTGCTTTTCAATGTGACAGGAAACTGCAATGAATGCCCGCGAAGGGGAGTTGTCTCGGAAGCTACAGGTGTGTATTTCTTATAAAAATCCGATACTTACGTCAATCACCGGGTCAAATCGTAGCAACAAAAGATGACTGGGGACAAGATATTTCTACTCGGGAAGAATAGAATCCGGCGCGTGCGCGCCACACTTCATGAATTCCGTTGCCAGGCCGTTATTGCTCTTGAGCTCTATTGAGATCAAGCCAGTATCAGGCGCAAAACCGCTGCCTTATAATGAGGCGGATCAACAAAGCGAAAGTCAGCATGAAAGAGAAACAAGCGTCCTCCTCTTCCTCCAGGTTCAGCCCCAAGCGTCTGTTGTTGCTGGGCGTCGCCGCCATGGCCGGCCTGGCAACCATCGGCGTGCTGGTGCTGGTGTTCGCCCTGGCCATGGCCTATCCGAACTTGCCGGCACTGGACACCATCACCGACTACCGGCCCAAGATGCCGCTGCGGATTTTTACTGCGGATAACGTTCTGATCGGCGAGTTTGGCGAAGAACGCCGCACCCTGGTCCATTTCAAGGACATCCCGGACGTCATGAAAAAGGCCGTGCTGTCGATCGAGGACGACCGTTTCTACGAGCACAGCGGCATCGATTACCTGGGCATCATGCGCGCGGCGTTCCGCAACGCCACCGGCGGCGCACGCCAGGGCGCCTCGACCATCACCCAGCAGGTGGCGCGCAACTTCTTCCTCTCGTCCGAGCAAACCTTCAAGCGCAAGGCATATGAAGCGATGCTGGCCTGGAAGATCGAGAAGAACTTGTCCAAGGACCAGATTCTCGAGCTCTACATGAACCAGATCTACCTGGGCCAGCGCGCCTTCGGCTTCCAGTCGGCGGCCCAGATCTATTTCGGCAAGGACTTGCGCGACATCAGCGTGGCCGAAGCGGCCATGCTGGCCGGCTTGCCGAAAGCGCCGTCGGCCTACAATCCGGTGGTCAACCCGACCCGCGCCAAGACGCGCCAGCAATACATCCTGACGCGCATGCATTCGCTCGGCTACATCAGCGATGCCCAGTACAACGGGGCGAAAAACGAGCCACTCAAGATCAAGTCCGACAGCACCGCCTTTGGCGTGCACGCCGAGTACGTGGCCGAAATGGCGCGTCAATTGGTGTATGAACAGTTCAAGGAAGACACCTATACCCGTGGCCTGAACGTGTTCACCACCATCACCAAGGCCGACCAGGACGCCGCCTACCTGGCGCTGCGCCGCGGCGTGATGGACTACGAACGCCGCCGCACCTACCGCGGCCCCGAGTCGTACGTCGACATCCCGGGCGCGAAAGGCGAAGCGGACGAAGCGATCGAGGCCGAGCTGGCCGAGCATCCGGACAGCGACAACATCATCGCCGCCGTGGTCCTGCAAGCCAGCGGCACACAAGTGAAGGCCACCATCGCCTCGGGCGAGACCATCACCCTGAGCGGCTCGGGCCTCACCTTCGCGCGCGCCTGGCTGTCGGACAAAGCGGCGCCGAACCGCCGCATCCGCCGCGGCGCGGTGATCCGCGTGATGCAGGACGACGAATCGAAATGGCTGATCACGCAGATGCCCGAAGTCGAGTCGGCGTTTGTCGCGGCCGACACCGAAAACGGCGCGATCCGCGCCCTGGTCGGCGGCTTCGACTTCAACCGCAACAAGTTCAACCACGTGACCCAGGCCTGGCGCCAGCCGGGTTCGTCGTTCAAGCCGTTCATCTATTCGGCATCGCTCGAGCGCGGCTTGTCGCCATCGACCGTGATCAACGACGCCCCGATCTCGTTTGACGCCGGCCAGACCGGCGGCCAGGCATGGGAACCGAAGAACTACGACAACAAGTACGAAGGCCCGATGACCATGCGGCGCGGCCTGACGCAGTCGAAGAACATGATCTCGATCCGCATCCTGAACAAGATCGGCGCCCGTTATGGCCAGGAATACGCGAACCGCTTCGGCTTCGATCCGGACCGCAATCCGGCCTATCTGACCATGGCGCTGGGCGCGGGTTCGACCACGCCGCTGCAGATGGCCGGCGCGTACGCCGTGTTCGCCAACGGCGGCTACCGCATCAGCCCGTACCTGATCTCGAAGGTCACCGACAGCGACGGCAAGGTGTTGTCCGAAGCGCGTCCGGCGCGCGCCGGCGACGAGGCCAACCGCGTGATCGATGCCCGCAATGCGTTCCTGATGGACAGCATGCTCAAGGACGTGGTGCGCCACGGCACTGCGAACAAGGCGATGTCGCTGAAGCGCACCGACCTGGCCGGCAAGACCGGCACCACCAACGACTCGATCGACGCCTGGTTCGCCGGCTACCAGCCGAAGGTGGTCGGCATCGCCTGGATGGGCTACGACAAGCCGCGCAACCTGGGCGCGCGCGAAACCGGCGGCGGCCTGGCGCTGCCAATCTGGATCGGCTACATGCAGAAGGCGCTCAAGACCGAGCCGATGGTCGAGCGTGAAGTGCCTGCCGGGCTGGTGCAGTACGGGAACGAGTTCTACTACGCCGAAACGCCGCCGGGTTCGGGCGTCGAGGCGCTCGATGTGGGGCCGCCACCGGCGCCGAGCGAGCAGAAGGTGCGCGACGCGGTGAGGAACGAGTTGTTCTAAGCGGCGTTGGATGAAAAAAGGGCGGCCAGATGGCCGCCCTTTTTTATCCACGTAGGGTTGGCGCCAAGATCATCCGATACGAAATCGGCGCCGATAACAATCACCGCGTGGACGGCGAGCCGTCCACGCTACACCAGCGACACCGCCGCCCCGCCCTGCTCGCTCGCATAAGTCGACAGCGACGCAAAAAACTCGCTGTCGTCACGCGTATTGCGCCACTCGCCATCGATGCGCTTGTAGTGGAAGCCACCCGAGCGCGCCGCTACCCACATCTCTTGCAGCGGGGCCTGGCTGTTGACGATGATCTTCGAACCGCTGTCGATGAATTCGATCTCGAGCACATTGCCGCTGCGCTTGCACTCGACGTCGACCACGTCCTCGTCGTTCAGGCGGTCGAATGCTTCCTCGATCCGCTTCAGGGTACTGTCGGCAAGGTCCAAAAATTCGGTTTCGGTCATGCTACACTCCAAAATCTGCTAATCAAACCATGATTCTAATCGTGAAGTCCTCCCCCGCGCTTCTTTCCGCTTCGGCAATGCTGCTTGGCCTGCTGGCCGGCTGCGGCCAGACCGGTCCGCTGTACATGCCGAACCCGCCGTCCAGGCCTGCGCCGACGCCGGCCCAGACCGAATTGCCGCCGCAACCGGTGCCTTCGAATAACGCTTCCACTCCAGCTCCTCACCGCTAATTCAATGTCGCAATTTAAGCTCCAAGACGGCGTCCTGCACGCCGAAGGTGTTTCCCTGTCCGCCATCGCCGACGAATTCGGCACGCCAACCTATGTGTATTCGAAAGCGGCGCTGCTGGAAAATTTCAATGCTTACCATGACGCCTGCCAAGGGCGCGATGCGCTGGTCTGCTATGCAATGAAGGCCAACGCCAACCTGGCCGTGCTCGACCTGCTGGCGCGCCAGGGCGCGGGCTTCGACATCGTCTCGGGCGGCGAACTGCTGCGCGTGATCGCCGCCGGCGGCGATCCGGGCAAGACCATCTTCTCGGGCGTCGGCAAGACGATTGAAGAGATGAATCTTGCGCTGCAAAAAGGCATCCTCTGCTTCAACGTGGAGTCGATTCCCGAACTGCACCGCCTGAACGAAGTGGCAGGCAAACTCGGCATGCGCGCGCGGGTGTCGCTGCGCGTCAATCCGAACGTGGATGCCAAGACCCATCCGTACATCGCCACCGGCCTCAAAGCCAACAAGTTCGGCGTTGCTTTCGATGATGCGCTGGAGACCTACCGCACCGCCGCCGGCCTGCCGAACCTGGACGTGGTCGGCATCGATTGCCACATCGGCTCGCAGCTGCTGGACGACGCGCCGCTGCTGGAAGCGCTGGATAAACTGATCGAGCTGGTCGACGCCTTGCACGCTGAAGGCATCCACCTGCACCACCTCGACATGGGCGGCGGACTGGGCGTCGATTATGGCGTGGCCGGCGACGCGCCACCGGTGCCGGTGGGCGAGTATGTGAGCCGCGTGTTCGCGCGCATCGACGCCTGGCGCGCAGAGAAGCACGACAACCGGCCGATCAAGGTCATCTTCGAACCGGGCCGCTCGATCGTGGCCGACACCGGTGTGCTGCTGACCCGCATCGAGTACCTGAAACCGGGCGTGGAAAAGAGCTTCTGCATCGTCGACGCCGCCATGAACGACCTGATGCGTCCGGCTCTGTACGAAGCCTGGATGGGCGTGCAGCAAGTCACCGCCGGCACGGGCGAACTCGTCACCTATGACGTGGTCGGTCCGGTGTGCGAATCGGGCGACTGGCTGGCGCGCGAGCGCGCGCTGACGGCGCAGCCGGGCGACCTGCTGGCGATCATGACCGCCGGCGCCTACGGCATGACGATGGCGTCGAACTACAACACGCGCGGCCGCGCCGCCGAGATCATCGTCGATGGCGACCGGGCGCACCTGGTGCGCCGCCGCGAAACGCCGGCCGAGCTGTTTGCGCTGGAAACGATGCTGAAGTAAGCCTCTCGTACTGCACAGCCTGCCAAGCAGCACCTTGTGCTTTGGCAGGCTCATGCTTACAGCGGTTTGAGCGGCCGCAAAACAGGGCCGATCTCAAACCGGTCCCACCCTTCTCCGGCGTAAACTGATTGCTCGACGTGTCAGTAAGTTTCAGCAACCGCGCCCGGAGGATCCATGGCTGAAGATGCAGCAGCAGGCCCGTCCCTGATGATCCGCGCACAGGGCCAGCCCGACATTCCCCTATACCTGGTCTCGTTCGACAAGCATGGCCGCTGCACGGCGCCGCACACGCGGGCGGCAGTGCTGGCCGACGCCCGCAGCGGGCGCTACACCGACCTACATCTAAATCCGGCTGTTGCCTCAAGCGCGCGCAGCCGCACGCGCCTTGGTCCGGCTCCATACGATGCGCAAACCCAGCAGCACGGCAACGATCAGGCCGAACAAAATCGGCTGCGCGAAGTCGTTCTTGCCCGCCTTCATCCACCAGAAATGCAGGATCGCCAGTGCCGCGATCGGGTAGATCAGGCGGTGCAGCCACTGCCAGCGCTTGCCGCCGAGGCGCTTGATCATGCCGTTGGTCGAGGTCGCAGCCAGCGGGATCAACAGCACGAAGGCGATGAAGCCGACCAGGATGAAGGGCCGCTTGACCACGTCGGTCAGCATCGCGCCTACGTCAAAGAAATGGTCGAACCACAAGAAGGCAGTGAAATGCACCAGCGCATAGAAAAACGTGAACAGCCCGATCATGCGGCGCAGCTTGACCAGCCAGTTCCAGCCCGACAGGCGGCGCAGCGGCGTCATCGCCAAGGTGATACACAGGAAGTACAACGCCCATTCGCCACTACCCTGGGTGATCGCGGCCAGCGGGTCGGTGAAGCTGCCGCTGGCGGTGCCCCACACCAGGCGCGCGAACGGCAGCAGCGCCAGCACGAAAATGCCGGCCTTGACCCAGCTTACCTGTTTGTTGGAAAGCTGGACCGCCATCAGTAGAAGCGCTTCAAGTCCATGCCCGTGTACAGCGAAGACACCTGGTCGTAACCGTTGAACATCAGCGTCTTGCGCTTGGGCTGGAACAGGCCGGTTTCGCCGATGCGGCGCTCGCTTGCCTGCGACCAGCGCGGATGGTCGACGTTCGGATTGACGTTGGAATAAAAGCCGTATTCGCGCGGCGCCGAATCGTTCCAGGCGGTGCGCGGCTGGCGACCCAGCAACCGGATGCGCACGATCGACTTGGCCGACTTGAAGCCATATTTCCACGGCACGATCAGGCGCACCGGGGCGCCGTTCTGGTTCGGCAGCACCTGGCCATACATGCCCATCGTCAGCAGGGTCAGTGGATGCATCGCTTCATCGATACGCAAGCCTTCCACGTACGGCCAGTCGAGCACGCCGCTACGCAGGCCCGGCATCTGCTTGTTGTCGGCTAGGGTGGTGAATTCGACGAACTTGGCGTTGCCAGTCGGCTCGACCTGCTTGAGCAGGTTCGACAGCGAATAGCCGACCCACGGGATCACCATCGACCAGCCTTCGACGCAGCGCAGGCGGTAGATGCGTTCCTCCAGCGGGGCCAGCTTGAGCAGCGTGTCGATGTCGAGCGTGATCGGCTTCTTGACTTCGCCCTCGATGCGCAGCGTCCATGGCCGGGTGCGCAGCGTGTGCGCGTTCTCGGCCGGGTCGCCCTTGTCGAGGCCGAACTCGTAGTAATTGTTGTAGTTGCTGGCGTCCTTGAACGGCGTCAGCTTTTCGTCGGTGGACAGCGCCACGTTGCGCCGCGCCGCCAGCTTCTGGCCGGCGTCCTGGGCAAAGGCTTCGCGGTTGGCCATTTCCCAGATGCCGCTACCGACGGCGGCGGTGGCCGCCATGCGGGTGATGAACTGACGGCGTCCCTCGTACACGCTTTGCGGCGTGATCTCGGACGAAAACGGGAGGTCGATCCCGTTCGGATTGCGTTTGATGAGCATGGCGGCCCCGCGAACTGTGAGAACCCTTACCTTACAACAGTTCTCCTTAAGCGAGCGTTAGGCCGCCAACACTGGCGCGTTACAGCTCGCCGTACGAGTGCAGGCCCGACAGGAACATGTTCACGCCGAGGAAAGCGAAGGTCGTCACCAGCAAGCCCACCAGCGCCCACCAGGCCGCCGCGCGTCCACGCAGGCCGCTCATCAGGCGCATGTGCAGCCAGGCCGCGTAGTTAAGCCAGACGATCAGGGCCCAGACTTCCTTCGGATCCCACGACCAGTAGCCGCCCCAGGCTTCGGCCGCCCACAGCGCGCCGAGGATGGTGGCCACCGTGAAGAAGGCGAAGCCGACCGAGATCGACTTGTACATGATGTCGTCCAGCACTTCGAACGACGGCAGGCGGTCGGCCAGGATGCCGTGCGACTTGAGCAGGTAGGCGCTGGCCACCATCGCCGCCAGTGCAAAGGTGCCGTAGCCGATGAAGTTGGCCGGCACGTGGATCTTCATCCACCAGCTCTGCAGCGCGGGAACGAGCGGCTGGATCTGGGCGGCGTCGCGCGACACCGTGTACCACAGCAAGAAGCCGACCGCGGCGGCGATGATCAGCATCACGAACGGGCCCAGCTGGCGGGTGGCGTAGCGCTCTTCGTAGTACAGGTGGAACAGCGCAGTGATGATCGCGAACAGGATGAACACTTCGTACAGGTTCGACACCGGGATGTGGCCGACATCGGGCCCGATCAGGTAGCTTTCGTACCAGCGCACCATCATGCCGACCGAGCCGAGCACGACGGCGGTCCAGCACAGGCGCGCGCCGACGCCGCCGCCGAATTTGCCGCGGCTGAGCAAGCCGACCCAGTAGAACACGGTCGAGAACACGAACAGCGCGCTCATCCACAGAATCGCCGATTGGCTCGACAACATGTACTTCAAGAAGAATTTCTGCTCGGCCGCGGCCAGGTTGCCGTCGTACATCGCGATCGCGCCCAGCGACAGCACGCCGACCGCCAGCATCAACGGACGAATCGGTTTCCAGTGCCAGCCGAGCGCTGCGAACACGGGCGCCGCACACAGCAGGATCACCTCTTCATAGATGTCCATGAAGTGGCCGTAGCGATTGAGCGCGAACAGCGCCGCCGCGCACAGGGCGATAGCATAGACCCAGTCGAAGGCGCCGAGGCGGCGGAAGTAGCCGGGCTGTTCGGTGTAGGTGCGCGCAGTGTCAGCGCTGGTATTGGCACCCGCCACGGTTTTGGTTTGCGACAATTCCATCATTTTCTCCTGGCCATTTTGTCGGCCATCACTAGCTTACGCCGCCTGTGGCAGCTTTGTCTTCAGGTCGTCGAATTCGCGTTCGAAGTCGAGCGTCTTGCGCTGGGTGCTCATCGCCATCAGCGCGCTGGCGCCGGCGCCATCTGGGCCATCCTTCACCCAGATCCAGACGCGCCGCTCGCGGATATAGAACATGGCGAACACGCCGGCCACCAGCAGGATGCAGCCGAAATACACCACGTTCTTGCCCGGCGAGCGCGTCAGTTGCAGCACCGAGGCCTTGACCTCGTCGAACTCGTCCAGTTGCAGGTAGACCGGCGCACCGTACAGGAAGCTGTCCGACAGCGCATTGGTCGCCAGTTGCAGGAAGCGGCCGTTGGCTTCGCTGGCCTCGCTCGGTGCATCGCCGTGTTTTGCGCGCGCTACTTGCCACAGTTCCCACAGCGCGCCGTTGAGCATCTTCATGAAGATGGCGGCCGCCTTTTCCTGTTCGGCCGCCGGGATCTGTTCCAGGAAGCGCGCCACACCGACGAAGCCGCCGCTGCCGCCCTTGCCTTCGCTAACTGCATCGCCGGCAAAGATCGCCAGCGTGCGCGCCGCCGATTCCTGCAGCTGGGCGGCCAGCGGGCCGCTCTGCTGCTGCGGCGACAGTGCGCGCTGCGCGTAGCGGGCGGCGGCCTGGGCGCGCGCGTCCGGATCGGCCAGCGCCGCGCGCAGGCGCATCCAGTCGCCCACGCTGTACTTGTCGTCGATCGGAATGCGCAGGAAGCTGAAGTTCTCGGACGGGTTGGCGCGTACCCCGGCCAGGTACACCTGGCTGCCTTCGAGCGTCACCGGCTGCATGTAGTTCATGAATTCACGCGCCTGGCCGGTGTGGTCGCGCAACTTGTACTGCACGCTCGGGCCGACATTCTTGAGGTCCTTGGTGGCATCGATCCTGGCAGCGGCGCCCGACGCCTTGCCCAGCGTCGCGGCAAACTGTTCATTGAACGATTTGCCTTGATTTACTGCGCGCACGTCATTGCCCTGCGCCGTGTTTTCGACGTTGAACGGACGGAAGCCCGACCACTCGACCGAATAGGTGGCGTTGCCAACCTTCAGTTCGGTAGCGCCCTTGACCTCGCCGGAAATAGCGAACGAATCGGCGCCCTTGCCGGCCATCGGGAAGCCGGTCAGACGCAGCTTGCTGCCGCCATCGTCAAAGCTCGACTGGTAGACGGCGATGCCCTTGTAGATCAGCGGCTGGTTGACCTTGATCGTGGCCGGGAAGGTGTGGCCGTTTTCCAGGTCGCGCACGACCACGTCGCTGGCGAACAGTTTCGGCATGCCGGTCGAATAGAACTCGATATGGAATTTCTTGAGTTCGATCGCGAACGGCAATTCCTGCACCAGCACGCCGGTCGGCTGGTTCAGGATCGCGGTGCGGCTGCTCTGCCCTTCGGCAATCGCGGTGTTGCCGCGGAAGGTCGGGTTGCCGGTGCCGAGGCGGTGCCGGGCCGGAATCTCGGCGATCACGCCGTCGCCGGTAAATGGCGTCTTGCCGAAGATCCACTGCTGTACGCGCACCGGCAGTTCCGAGTCGAGCATGCCGCCGAGCAGGATGATGATGATCGACGAGTGGGCAAAGATATAGCCGAACTTGTTGCCGGCGCCCTTTTTCGCCGTCACCAAAATACCGCTGTCCTTGTCGATGATGCGGGTGGCGTAGCCGGCATGGCGCAGGCGCAGCGCGCTTTGTTCGGCCAGCGCGGCGCGACCCAGCGGTGCTTGCCAGTTCAACTTGTGGTGGAAATTACGCAGCGAATCTTCGCGTACGTTGTCGCGCCAGCTGCGCATGTCGCGCACCATGCGCGGCGCGTTGCGCACCACGCACAGGCCGGTCGAGACGATCAGCACCACCAGCGTGATCAAAAACCAGGGGCTGGCATACACGTTATACAGGCCGAGCTTGTCGAACACGGCGAACCAGAACGGCCCGAACTGGTTGACGTAGTTCGGCATCGGCTGGTTCTGCTGCAGCACGGTGCCGATGATCGAAGCGACCGCGATCAGGGTCAGCATGCTGATCGCAAAACGCATCGACGAGACCAGCTCGACGGTTTCGTCGAGCCAGCGGCGGCGGGTATTCAATTCAATTCCGGTGGTGCTCATCGTTGTCCTGCCAGCGTGTTCCAGCGCGGCAGTGTACCCGCACGCGCGAAAAAAAGGGCGTCAGCCCGATGCTGCCGCCCTGTTTTTTTTCATCCGTATTTATCGAACAAGCATGGCGAAAACTTAACGCAGACCGGCAATATAGTCGGCCACCGCCTTCATTTCCTCCGGCGACATGCGCTGCGCCAGCGTGGTCATCTGCGGGCTGTTTTTGCGCGCGCCGAGCTTGAAGGCGTCGAGCTGGGCCACGGTGTAATCCTGATGCTGGCCGGCCAGACGCGGGTATTGCGCCGGGATGCCGTTGGCGTTGGCGCCGTGGCAGCTGGCGCACGCCGCCACGCCGCGCTCGGCAATACCGCCGCGATAGATCTTGCGGCCCAGTTCCACCGTTTCCTTGTTCCTGGCCGCGCCCGGCTTGTGCTTTTGCGTGGCGAGCCAGGCCGCGATGTCCTTTTTCTCGGCATCGGTCAGCATCTTGGAAAAGGTGGTCATCACCGGCTGCTGGCGGTTCGGGGTGGTGAAGTCGACCAGCTGCTTGTGGGTGTAGCTGGCGAACTGGCCGGCCAGCTTGGGATTGGCGACGATGCTGGAGTTGCCGGCCGCGCCGTGGCACGACAGGCACGACGGCAGGCCGCGGGCAGCGTCGCCATTGTCGTACAGGGCGCCACCGCGGGCGGGATCGACCTTGGCGACGGCCGTGGCGGGCACGGCGGAGGCCGCCATTGCCGCACCGGCGCCAGTCAAACCGCTGCCGAAAACTACCGTTGCCACCAACAAGGATTTCACCACGAAGGGTCTTACTACGGTAAACGCCAAGCGATTCATACCAGCACCCTGAAAAAGTCAAACACGATTGGAATGTCCAGTGCAGCGGCTCTTGATCGCGCTGGCCAGGGCCGGAGCAGCAATCAACCCCTTATTGTACAATAGCTTTGTTTCTCCATCGCCATTCCCTTGTCATTTAAACCTTTTCCCCATGTCCAGACTTTGGCAGGCCCGGTTCTTCACGACCGTTAATCAGCTGCGCGATCTTCCCAGCACCACGGTGCCCGAAATCGCTTTCGCCGGGCGCTCGAACGCGGGCAAATCCACGGCGATCAATATCCTTACCAACCAGAAGGGTTTGGCGTTCGCGTCCAAGACCCCTGGTCGTACCCAGCACATCAATTACTTCTCGATCGGCGGCGCCCACGTGGGCCAGCACCGCAAGGACGCGGTGCGCGTCGACGAGATCGAAGCGCTGCTGGTCGACTTGCCGGGCTACGGCTATGCCGAAGTGTCGGGCACGGCCAAGCTGCACTGGCAAAAGCTGCTGGGCGACTACGTCCAGCGCCGCGACCAGTTGGCTGCGCTGGTCCTGATCATGGATTCGCGCCGTCCGTTCACCGACCTCGACGTGCAGATGCTGGAATGGTTCGCCCCGACCGGCAAACCGATCCACTGCATCCTGACCAAGGCCGATAAGCTCAACCGCAACGAATCGACCAATGCCCTGCGTGAAGCGCGCGGCGTGCTCGAGAGCTATGTCGACGAAGAAGGCAATGGCTTCCCGTTCACGGTGCAGCTGTTCTCGGCCCTGAAGCGGATCGGCATCGAAGAAGCCGACGCAAAAATCATCGAACTGGCGGGCCTCATGCCGGGCGAAGACGATGCGGCCCTTGATTCAGAAGAGACGCGAGGAGACACGCCGCCGGCGGACGACGCAAGTTCCGCCTGATTATTAGGGACTCCACAAGATGAGCATCATCACCTCGGCCGCCTACCCGGCGGCTCGTCCGCGCCGCATGCGGCGCGATCCGTTCTCGCGCGCCATGATGCGTGAAAACACCATCACCGCTTCCGACCTGATCTACCCGGTATTCGTGCTGGAAGGCACCAACCAGCGCCAGCAAGTGGCCTCGATGCCGGGCGTCGAGCGCCTGTCGCTCGACCTGCTGCTGCAGACGGCCGAAGAATGCGTCACGCTGGGCATTCCGGCGCTGGCGTTGTTCCCGCTGGTCGACCAGTCGGTGAAGACCTACGACGGCATCGAAGCGACCAACCCGGACGGGCTGGTGCCGCGCGTCATCCGCGAACTCAAGAAGAACTTCCCGGAACTGGGCGTGATCAGCGACATCGCGCTCGATCCGTACACCACCCACGGCCAGGACGGTCTGCCGGACGAGAACGGCTATATCGTCAATGAAAAGACGATCGAGATGCTGGTCAAGCAGGCGCTGACGCATGCCGAAGCTGGCGTCGACATCGTGGCGCCGTCGGACATGATGGACGGCCGCATCGGCGCGATCCGCTCGGCCTTCGAGAGTGCCGGCCTGATCCACACCCGCATCATGGCCTATTCGGCCAAGTATGCCTCTAGCTTCTACGGTCCGTTCCGCGATGCGGTCGGTTCTTCCGCCAACCTGGGCAAGGCCGACAAGAACACCTACCAGATGGACCCGGCCAACAGCGACGAAGCGCTGCGCGAAGTGGCGCTCGACCTGGCCGAAGGCGCCGATATGGTGATGGTCAAGCCCGGCATGCCGTACCTGGACATCGTGCGTCGCGTGAAGGACGAGTTCAAGGTGCCGACCTTCGCCTACCAGGTCAGCGGCGAATACGCGATGCTGAAAGCGGCTGCGATCAATGGCTGGCTCGATCACGACAAGGTCATGATGGAATCGATGATGGCGTTCAAGCGCGCCGGCGCCGATGGGGTGCTGACGTATTTTGCGATGGATATTGCCCGCAAGCTCAAGGCGGCGTAACTGATCGCGGCATTCAGCGTTGTAATAAAAAACCGTGCCTGGCCACTAGCTCATGAACAGGAAACGCGTCGACATGCCAGGCACGATGTTGGGCGTGGCAAGGATATGCTCCGCAGCGCGCGTTGCGGGCGACCTTCCGCACCGATCGACCAGCTGCTTTCCTGGTGACTTAACCGATTAGCGGTATTGCGCCGGCACCCAGCGGTAGCTGGCCGGCTTGTCGGCGCCTACTCGTCCAATGCCAGGGAACGGTATGTGCGCGCTGGCGACCCAGACGCTCCTGGTGCTGGCATAGGACAGCAATGTACGCCGGGTTTGGATGGCCTGCTTCTGGTCCGAGTCGAATTCGATCGACACTTCCGGATGTGGAAACTGGACAGATGCGTTATGGATGATGTCGCCCCACACCAGAAGCGCACTATCGCTCGAAGCGAACAGATATGCCATATGGCCCGGGGTGTGTCCGGATGCAGGGATTGCCGTGACACCGTCGCGTAGCGGCTGGCCCACGCCGAAAACCGTGAGCTTGCCGGCCGACCGATAAGGGGCGACAGCGTCGCGCGACATCTTGAACAACGCGCGCTGATCAGGCCGCGCATGCTGTTCAATAGTTTCACTCAGCCAATAGTCAGCATCGGCCTTCGGCACGAATACCTGTGCATTCGGAAACGCCATGTCGCCGTCCGCCGTCAGCAGGCCGCCGGCATGGTCGGGATGCAGATGCGTCAACAAGATGGTGTCGATGTCCGCCGCACGATACCCTGCCGCGCGCAGGTTGTCGAGAATGAAACCAAGTCGCGGACCGAACAATTTGGCAGTACCGGTGTCGACCAGAATCGTGTTCTTTTCCGTATGGACCAGAAAAGCATTGACCGGGGTTTGGAGCGGCGAACTGACGGGCTGGAAAGCATGCGTCAACCAAGACTGGATCGTCTGCCTGCTGGCGCCGCCAAGCAGTGTGGGATCGATATCCACCGCGCCATCATACAGCGCTGTGACTATAAAATGGCCGACCGGCATACGGAAGTAGCCGGGCACCTGCGCTTCTTGCCGAGGTACATCCTGCACGCGTTCAGATGCGGATGCCGTGCTGGTCGCGACAGCGCCGGCCAGGCCGCAGGCAAGGATCGCAAACCACCCCGTCGATATGCCGCGTTTTACTTTCGCGCCATCAGTGTTTCCCGAAGATTTCACTGCATCTCGCCAGTGCATTAATGGGCTCATGACGATGTTCTCCTCAAATAAATCGAACTGTCATGATATAAAAGAAAATAAGTATTCATTGGCGAATGATTTTCCCCGCATTAGATACATATTTTCTACATCAGACCATGCTATGAATGATCGACTAGGAGGCATTGCCGCCTTCGTCCAGGCGGCCCAATCAGCAAGTTTTGCACTGGCGGCAGAAAGGATGGGGCTATCGCGATCCGCCGTCGGCAAGGCCATTGCCAGGCTCGAAGAGCGTCTTGGCGTGCAGCTGTTTCACCGGACGACGCGCAGCCTGAAGCTGACCGACGAGGGCGCCATGTTCTACCACCGCTGCGCTGGCGCGCTGGCGGAAATCAAAGGGGCCGAACAACTCTTTGAAACGGGACAAGGCGAACCGGTGGGTCGTCTACGCATCAGCGTGCCGGTCTTGCTGGGCCGGCACTGCGTCGCTCCGATGCTGGTGCAACTGGTGAAACACCATGTGCGACTCGAGATCGATGTCGTGTTTACCGACCGCCCAGTCGATCTGCTCGAGGATGGCTTCGATCTGGTCGTCCGTAGCGGGCCATTGGCCGATGAAGTCGATCTCCGGGCGCGCCGGCTGGGTACGCAAACAATGGTGCTGTGCGCTGCGCCATCCTATCTTGCGGCACGCGCAGCACCGTCCAGCCTCGATGATCTTGCGGTGCATGACACGCTGATGTATGGCAAGGGCGAGCGCGTGGTGCCCTGGCTGTTCATCGAGTCGGGACGACTGCAGAGCATCAGGACCAGCGGGCGGCTGCGCTTCGACGATCTGGAAGCGATCGCCGCTGCTGCCGTCGCCGGCGCCGGACTGGCCTGGCTGCCTTCATGGCTGATCGCAAGCCAGTTGCGCGAAGGATTGCTGGTCGAGCTATTACCAGCGCTACGCGGGCCCGGCTTCGATGTGTACGCTGTGTGGCCGCTCGGGCGCTATCTGCCGATGCGGGTGCGGCTTGTCATTGACGAGCTGGTCAAGAGCATTCCATCAATCGTCGCTGGTGATGCGCCAGAAATCGGTGCTCGCGCCAGTGATAACCTGTAATTTGTCGACGCCGAGGTGGAATTCGGGTGGCACGTTATCCCATGCGCATTGGCTAAACATGCAATGTCTTTTCGCTTGAAAGCAGGCCGGATCGCAACTGTTCGCTTGTCGAGCAGCTCTTGGCAGGCAGCGGGCATTACCCGCGCATCAGCACATCAGCGCCAGCAAGCTCTCCACTTCCTTGATCGACGTGCGCGCCGGCCCCAGCTGCAGCGCCAGGTCGCGCCCGATGTCGCGCACGCGCCAGCTGATTTCGCGCAGCGCCAGTTCGCTTTCAAAAATTTCGGCATGGCTGGCCTGGGCGCCTTCGGTGACGGCGATGTGCATGTCCAGGCCCGTCGCCATGAAGGCGCGCTGCACCAGCGCCAGCCGCTCGCGGGTGCGCAGCAGCAGGTCGAGGTGCTTGGGCGACACCGTGCCGGCGCGCGCAATGCGCGCCGCCAGTTCGGACGCGCCGTTCATCCGTTCGGACAATTGCACGATTTCCTGCTCGTCGATCCCGGCCGCCCTGCCTAAGTCGGTGTCGGTGTCGCCGAGCTTGCGGCTGGCCTGTGACATCAGCGCCGAGATCGTGCGCGGATGCTCGCCGCTGATCACCTTCAGCGCCATGTCGGCGCGCTGCAGCGGATTCGGCTGGTGCAACAGCCCGGCAATCAGTTCGGCAGCGGCAACCAGCTGGCCGGCGGTGCTGCTTTGTCCCACCACCATGGCGCGCGGATAGCCGGTGCCGTTCAGGCGCTCATGGTGCTCGGCCACCGCGACGGCCACCGCCGGCGGGCAATCGCCCAGGTCCTGGATCAAAAGGCGCCCGATGTGCGGGTGCACGATCACGTGCGCCCATTCATCCGGCGCGAGCACATGGGTGGCGCGGATCAGCGCCGGGTTGATGTACAGCTCGCCGATGTCATGCAATACACCGGCCAGGGCGCTGACGCGGCGCACGTCCTGGCCCAGGCCGGCGTGGGTGGCGAAGGCCAGCGCCAGCGTCGCCACCTCGGCCACGTGGCGCATGCCGCCCTTGTCGCCACGGTCGATCATGGTCAACATCATCGCCAGCGGCGGCGTGAACGTCAGCGCCGTCATTTCGCGCCGCAACGTTTCGCCCGTGGTGCCCGACAGCGCCAGGATCGCGCCCAGCGCAGCGGATTCGTCGGCGGCCTGGGCCGCGCAATCGGCTAGTCGGCAAGCGTCGACGGCGCCCTCGACAGCGATGCATGTCTCGATTGGTTTACGCAGGCGGTGCACGATCAGGCGTTCCTGCAAGCGGCGCGATACCTCAGCACCTTTGGCCAGCAGCTTGTTGCCGTTGGTATCGTAGATGTCTTCGGTCGCGGTGACGCCGACTTCTTCGGAGAGGGCCAGCACCTTGTCGAGGTAATGTTCGTTGACGGCGGCGCCGGGTCTGTTATCGGTCATGGAATGCCTGTTAAACGACCGCAAGCGATCAATGGAAGTTCGCTGTTTGCCTTTCGACAATTAGCCCACAAGCAATCATATAACATTTGCCAAAAAGATGCCGTACTGCAATTGTAAATGACATATTTACATGAGCTAAAAGCGGGACAGGGCTGGCTGCAACGAACCGCATCGAGCGGCATTGGGCGGAGCAACGGCGTGAGCAGCCGCGAACGCGGCTGCTACGATATCTGGCGGCCAGCGGGAGACTTAACGTCCCGGGGGGGCCTTGTAGTCAGGGAACATTTCCTTGTACAGGAAGGTGGCCAGCTGGTCGGTGTCTTGCGGGCGCGCGCTGAGCTTGACGACGCGGCCGAGGCGGTGCGAATCCCACTCGAAGTCGCCGGTCTTTTCGCGGCGGATCAGCTCGATCATCTTCTTGATCACGGCCGTCTCGACGTCCGGCTCGCTGCCCTGCTCCACCGTCACCGCGGTCAGCCAGCGGCGCTTGAAGCTTGGGTTCCAGCCGCGGAACTTCAGGTCCATGCTGTGGAAGGTCTTGTTCGAGATCGAGAACACGCCGCCGCTTTCATTGCTGTCGTCGCGGCCGCGGCCGTTGATGGCGGCGATGTTGGCCAGCGCGTTGCGCGTGCCGCGCGCGGCGTCGCTTTCTTCGCTCGGGGTCTCGCTGCCGGTCGGGGCGCCGCGCTGCTTGCGGCGCGCTTCGATGTAGGCGGCCATGTCGGTCTCGGGCGGAACTTCGGTCTTTGGCTGCTGCGTGGGCGTTGGCGGCGGCTGCTCGGCCGGCTGCTCGTCGGGGATGCTGATCGTGTCCGGCAGGCGTTGCACGATCACGCGCTCCGGCTGCGGGCGCGGCGTGCTCTTCGGCGTCGGCTTGGTGCTCGGCGATGGGATCGGACGCGGTTTCGGCGCCTGCTCGCGCGGCGCCGGGGTCGGCTGCGACAGCGGCTGCACGTACACTACTTCGCTCTCGCGGTCGGATGCCGGACGCGCGCGCTTTTCCTGGTCCTCTTTGGGCTGGAAAAAGTACAGCGCCACCAGCAGCAAGTGCAATGCCACGGTACCGGCCAGGCCGAACCGGTTGGGTCCCTTGCGCCCATAGGACGGGGGCGGACGCGTCAAGGATTGTCCGCAATGGGGGCAAACCTCGGTGTCCTCGTCGAAGGTATGGGAATGGTCGCGCAAGGTGGATCGGGTTCCTGGAAGCGGCATCTTAAAAAACGGCAGAGAGCCGCAGTCTAACCGTTTTGCGTCGCTCACGCATCACGCGACGGGCGCCGCCCATGTGCCGGCGGCGTTGATGGTTGTTACCAGATGTTTCCGGCCGCCAGTAAGGAGCGGGTTCGACGCTCATCACTGACGGCCGGCGATCTGCAACCGCCCCGCTTAGGCCGGATGCACCGGATGCGACGGGTGCGCGACTGGCGCGGCTTCGTCCAGCTTGACCATCTGGACATCGGTCATCGGCCCGGTGCCGCTGTACTTGTCCAGATACAGGTAGATCACCGGGGTGATGTACAGCGTGATTACTTGCGAGAAGATCAGGCCGCCGCACACCGCCAGGCCGAGCGGCTGGCGCAGCTCGGCGCCGGCGCCGATGCCGAGTGCGATCGGCAGCGCGCCCATCAGCGCGGCCAGCGTGGTCATCAGGATCGGGCGGAAGCGCAGGATGCACGCTTCGCGGATCGCCGCTTCCGGGCTCATGCCCAGGTTGCGCTGGGCGTCGAGCGCGAAGTCGATCATCATGATCGCGTTCTTCTTGACGATACCGATCAGCATCAGGATGCCGATCATGGCGATCAGGGTCAGGTCCATGTCGAACAGCCACAGCGTCAGCAGCGCACCCACGGCCGCCGACGGCAGGCCGGCCAGGATCGTCAGCGGGTGGATATAGCTTTCGTACAGCACGCCGAGCAGCACGTAGATCACGCCGATCGCGGTGATGATCAGGATCAGCTGGCTCGACTGGGTGTCCTGGAACACGGCGGCGTCGCCGCCGTAGTTGGTGATCACCGAGGCCGGCAGCTTCATTTCCGTCTTCATGCGCTCGATGGCGTCGGTGGCGTCGCCCAGCGGCACGCCAGGGGCCAGGTTGAACGACAGCGTGATCGCCTGCAACTGCCCCTGGTGATTCACTTGCAGCGGGCCAACCATGCGGCGCACCGTGGCAATGCTCGACAGCTTGACCAGCTCGCCTGTCTTGCTGCGCACCGAGACGCGCGACAACGCTTCGTCGTAGTAGCGGTCGCTCGCGGCCGCTTCCAGGATCACGTAGTAGCTGGCCGCGGTCGAGTAGATCGTCGATACCTGGCGCTCGCCAAACGAGGCGTACATCACGGTGCGGATGTCGGCCATCTGCACGCCGAGCAGGGCCGCCTTGTCGCGGTCGATGTCCACCGTGGCCTGCAACGCCTTGTTCTGCGAATCGCTGTTGACGTCGCGGAAGCGGTCGTCGGCGCGCATGCGCTCGAGGAACTGTTCGGCCCAGCCGCCGATCTCGCCGCCCGACACGCTTTGCAGCGTGTACTGGTAGCGCGATTTACTTTGGCGTCCGCCCAGTTGCAGGTTCTGCACCGGGGCCAGGAACACTTGCACGCCGGCCACAGAGCGCGTGGCCTTGCGCAAGTCGTCCACCACGAGGTCCATCGGCGGGCGTTCGCCACGCGGTTTCAAGACCAGGAACATGCGCCCGGTATTGCCGCCGCCGCTGAACGAGGTCGTGTCCTGCACGTACGGGTTGGCGCGCACGATGTCGACCACCTTGCCCTGCAGCTCGGCCAGTGCGACCGAGGATGTGTCTTCGGATGCTTCCACGGTCACGCGGATCTGGCCGATGTCTTCTTCGGGGAAGAAGCCTTTCGGCATGCTCATGTACAGCACGGCAGTCAGGGCAAAGGTGCCGAAGGCCAGCAGCAGCACCAGCGGACGAAAACGCAGCGCCTTGTCCAGCGAGCGGGCATAGCCGTCGCGCACATTGACGAACATGGCCTCGAAGCGGCGCCCGATCCACGACATGTCCTGCGGCTCGACATGGCCGCCGTCCTTCAACAGACGCGAGCACAGCATCGGCACCAGGGTCAGCGACACCGCGGCCGACACCAGCACCGCCAGGCCGACCACCACGGCGAATTCGCGGAACAGCAAGCCGATCACGCCCGGCATGAAGAAGATCGGGATAAACACCGCCACCAGAGAAATTGAAATCGAGATGATGGTAAAGCCCATCTCGCGCGCACCGATCAGGGACGCCGCCAGCGGCTTCTTGCCCATCTCCATGTGGCGCACAATATTTTCCAGCACCACGATGGCATCGTCGACCACCAGGCCGACGGCGAGCGTGATGCCGAGCAGCGAAATATTATCCAGGCTATAGCCCAGCCAATACAGCAGCGCCAGCGCGCCCAACAGCGAAATCGGCACCGTCACCGCAGGGATAAACGTGGCGGCGGCGCGGTGCAGGAACAGGAAAATCACCAGGATCACCAGCATCACCGTGCCCAGCAGCGTCAGGTTGACATCGTGGATCGCTTCGCGGATCGACAGCGAGCGGTCATTGACCAGGTCGATCTTGATCGACTCGGGCAATTGCGCCTGGAAGCGTGGCGTCAGGGCGCGCACGGCGTCGACCACCTGCACCGTGTTCGCGTTGGGCTGGCGCTGCACCATCAGCGAAATCGAGCGCTCGCCGTTCAGGCTGCCCATGGCTTTCACCGACTGGTAGCTGTCCTGCACGTCGGCGATGTCTTTCAGGCGCACCGGCAAGCCGTCACGGCTGGCCACGATCAGGTTGGCGAAGTCGGCTGCCTTCATCAACTGGCCGCCGCCCTGGATGGTAAGGGCCTGGGTCGGGCCGTCGAGCAGGCCGAGCGGTGTATTCGAGTTGGCCGAGCGCAGCGCAGCGGCCAGTTCGTCCATCGAGATATTGCGCGCGTTCATCAGATCGGACTTGGCGCGCACCCGCACGGCAAAGCGCTTGCCGCCGTTGATCGAGACTTGCGACACGCCCGGCACGGTCGAGATCGCCGGCGAGACCAGGTTTTCGGCATAGTCGTTCAGCTCCGACAAATCCATTGACGGCGAGGTCATGTGCATGAACAGGATCGGGGCGTCGGCCGGATTGACCTTGCGGTACGACGGCAGATCGGTCATTTCCAGCGGCAACTGGCGCTGGGCGCCGAGCAGCGCGGCCTGGACATCGACCGCCACCTTGTCGACGTCGATCGAGGTGTCGAATTCGAGCGTGACCGAGGTGTTGCCCTGGGTACTGGTGGAGGTGATCAGCTTGATGCCGGCGATGGTCGAGAACTGCTTCTCGAGCGGCAGCGCCACTGACGAAGCCATCGTTTCCGGGCTGGCGCCGGCCAGGTTGGCATTCACCTGGATCACCGGCGTGTTATAGCTGGGCAGCGCCGCGACCGGGATGTTCATGTAGGCCAGGATGCCGACCAGCACCAGGCTGATCGACAGCAGCACCACCATCACCGGACGGCGGATACACAGTTCGGACAGATTCATGCCTGTTCGCCCTTCTTGGCGACAGGGCTTGGTGCGGCCGGCTTGTTACCGGCAACGGCGCCGGCCAGGCGCACCTTGCCGCCCGGACGCAGGTTCTGCTTGCCTTCGGTGATGACTTGTTCGTTGCCCTGCAGGCCGGTGACCACGACATTGTCGCCGTCGGCATGGATGCGCTTGACCGGCACCTGGCGCGCGGTATTGCCCTCACCCACCACGTACACGAAGTTGCCATTGTTCTGGGTCACGATCGCGCCCTGCGGGATCACCACCGCATCCTTCAGCGTCTGCACCGTGACGTGCGCGGTCACATACTGGCCCGGCCACAAGCGGGTGTCGCGGTTGGCGAATTCACCCTTCACGCGGATGGTGCCGGCCTGGGCGTCGACCGTGTTGTCGATGAAGCTCAGACGACCGAGCGACGGCGTGCTGTCAGCGTCGTTGCCGGCATTGGTGTTGACGCGCACTTCGACCTGGCCGTTCTTCTGCGCCGCCAGCAGCGCGCCGAGGGCGGACTCCGGTAGTGTGAACGAAACATTGATCGGGTCGAGCTGGGTGATGCTGGTGAGCGAGGTCGTCATCTGCACCAGGCTGCCCGGGTGGACATCGATGGCGCCGACCCGGCCCGACATCGGGGCGCGGATCGCGGTGTAGCTGGCGCTCACTTGTGCCGAGCGTGCCGCGGCCTGGTTCGACTGCACCAGCGCGCGCTGTGCTTCCACCTGGCTCAGCAGGGAGTCAAGCGCGCTCTGCGCCAAAAAGTTCTGCGACACCAGTTCCTGGCTGCGTTTATATTGGCGATCGAGGTCGGCCAGGGTCGCGCGGTCGCGCGCCACTTGGGCATCGGCGCGTGCCACGTTGGCCTGGTCGGCGCGGTCGTCGAGCGAGAACATCAGCTGGCCTTCCTTGACGAAGTCGCCTTCGCGGATATGCACCTTGCGGATGGTGGAGGTGGTTTGCGGATGCAGGTCGACGGTGCGCAGCGGGGTGACGGTGCCGTTGGCGAACAGTTCGACGCCGACGTCGCGCCGCTGGGGCGTGACCACATTGACCGTTACCGGGGGCCTGGCGCCGGCGGCGCCGGGGCCGCCCTGGCCCGCTTCGGCATGGGCATCGTTGCCCCGATTAACGTACCAGCCACCGGCCACGACCAGCGCCGCCACGACGGCGATGACGCCGACTTTCTTGTTATTCATTCTCGTCCCTCGCCGCCCGTGCCGACGGCTTCTGTCAATGGTCAATGTTCCATGCCGCACGATGCGCGCCGCATTGTCTCACAGTAAAATTACCGGCTTATTTCTTGGTTACTTGTTCGGGTAATACTCGGGCAGCATCAGCGTCACTTCCAGGCCGCCCTCCGGATGATTCGCCAGCGTGATGCTGCCGCCGTGGTGCTCGGCGATATTGCGCGCGATGGTCAGGCCCAGGCCGGTGCCGCCCGACTCGCGCGAGCGCGAGGTTTCGACCCGATAGAACGGATCGAACACGCGGCCCAGCTCGGTCTTCGGTATGCCGGGACCGGCGTCGCGGATACGCACCCGCGCGGTGCCGTTGATGCGGTCGACCGTGACGCGCGCTTCGCGCCCGTACTTCACGGCGTTGTCGATCAGGTTGCCCAGGCAGCGGCGCAGGTCGAGCGGCCGGCCCAGCAGCGCCATGGCAGCGCGGCCAGCCAGCGTCACCGGCTGGCCGGCGTCGCTGGCGTCGGCACAGACCGCTTCCAACAACGAGTCCAGATCGAGTGCCTGCATCATTTCGGTGGTGTCCATGCTGCGCGCCAGCACCAGGCCTTCGCGCACCATTTGCTGCATCGCCGACAAGTCGCCGATCAGGCGTTCCTGCAATTCGGCGTCGGACACTTTTTCCAGGCGCAGGCGCATCCGCGTGAGCGGGGTCTGCAGATCGTGGGTGATCGCGGCCAGCATTTGCGTGCGCTGGAAAATGTACTGGCGGATGCGCGCCTGCATTGCATTGAAGGCGGCGCTGGCCTGGCGGATCTCGCTGGCGCCCGTCAGGTCGAGCGGCGCGCGGTTGATGTCCTGGCCCAGGTCTTGCGCGGCCTGCGCCAATTGCTTGAACGGCCGCGTGGTCATGCGCGCCACCAGGTAGGCCAGCACGGCGATGCTGATCATGAACAGCAGCACCAGCGCGCGTACGTCGGTGTCGCCGCTGATCAGCGACGAGCGCGGCGGCAGCACCGACAAGCGCAGCTCGGCACCGTCGCGCAGGTGGATATTGAGCGACTCGCAAGCGCCGCCGTAATCGAGGTTGAGCAGGCCGTACATCAGCGGCTGCTGTAGCGCGTTGTCGCAGGCTGCCGGTCGCGTCGCGGCCGAGGCCACCTGGTAGCCCTTGCCCAGGCGCGTCGACAGCAGTTTGGCGAACGGCGTCACCGGGCCGTCCGGCGGCAGGGTTTCGCTGACCTGCAGTTCCAGGCCCGGGCGGTTGGCGACGTCGAGGTAGATCGAACGCGCCGATGCCGGCACGATCTCTGTGGCCATGATCAATTGCTCGGCGCGTTCGAGCAGGTGCTGGTCGCGCTGGCGTTCCCAGTCGCGCAGGCGCTGGTAGTCGGCCGCCAGCTGGGTTAGTGCAGCCGAGATCAATACCCCCAGCAACAGCGTGATGAACACGCGCCCGGTCATGGAGCCGAAGAAACCTTTCACGCGGCCGGCTCCACCGTCACCTGGCCGGCCAGCACATAGCCGCCGTTGCGCACCGTCTTGATAATCTGCGGCATGCGCGCGTCTTCGCCCAGCTTCTGGCGCAGGCGGCTGATCTGGATGTCGATCGAGCGGTCGAACGGGTCGGCGTCGCGCCCTTGCGTCAGGTTCAGCAGCTGGTCGCGATTCAGCACGCGGTTGGGGTGCTCGAGGAACACGCGCAGCAGGCGGAACTCGGCGCCCGAGAGCATGATGACGATGCCGTCCGGATTGACCAGGTGGCGCGCGGTCAGGTCCAGGGTCCAGTTCGAGAAGCGCATCTGCTGCACGTTTTCGGATGGGGCGTTGGACGGCATCGCGTGCGAGCGGCGCAGCACGCTGCGGATGCGCGCCAGCAGTTCGCGCGGCTCGAACGGTTTAGGCAGGTAATCGTCGGCGCCCATCTCGAGGCCGAGGATACGGTCCAGCGGCTCGTTGCGGGCGGTCAGCATGATCACTGGCAGGGTCGAGGTGGCGCGCAGCTTGCGGCACAGCGTCAGGCCGTCGTCGCCGGGCATGTTCAGGTCGAGCACGATCAGGTCGGGACGCGCTTCCTCGAGCGCCTTCCACATGCCGGTGCCGTCGGCGGCGGCCAACGTGCGGTAGCCGTTCGACTCGAGGTAGTCGGCCAGCAGCGTGCGGATGTCGCGATCGTCGTCGACGATCAGAATCGTTGAGGGATTGTCCATGACCGCAATTATCCGAGTTTATGACCACCCTGTAATAGCATTTTGTATCGCTGTGTATATGCCGATAGGCGCGAAACATATTGATACAAAGGACGAGACAGGGGAAATCTCGCGGTTACAACTTTTGCGCAAGATAGGTCCTGTGCAGCGAGCGTTTCGAGTGCACATGCCCCGTCTCTCACACACAAAGGAACCACCATGAACACCGTCCGCAAGCACCTCGTGATCGCCTTTACCGCAGCCGGCCTGTTCGGCGCCGCCGTCGGCGCGTCGGCCCAGACTGCTGCGCCAGCCGAGGGCCGCCATGCCCACGCCATGACCCAGGAACAGCGCACCGCTGAACATGCCCAGTGGCAGGCCAAGCGTGGCGAGCGTCACGCGAAAATGGCGCAGAAACGCGCCGAGCATCAAGCCAAGCTGCGCGATGCATTGAAACTCAATGCGCAGCAGCAGCCGGCGTGGGATGCATTCGTTGCCAAGACCACGCCGCCGAAGCGTGGGGAAGCCGGGCAGCGCGGCGCGCGGCCTGATCGTGCCGCGTTCGCCAAGCTCAGCGCGCCGCAGCGCATGGAACGCCATATCGCCATGCAGAAGCAGCGTACCGAACGCATGGAATCGCGCCTGGCTGCGCTGAATAGTTTGTATTCGGTGCTCACGCCCGAGCAGCGCAAGACGTTTGATGAGCAGTCGCAGCATCGTCGTGGCGGGCATCGTCATCAGCACCGCGCTGCATAATCGCAGGGTTGGCGGCTTTGCCGCCAACCCTACCTCAGCCGCTCGAGCGAATGCAGGAACTTCTCCGCATTCTGATACCCGATCACGCGGCTATCGGCGATCTCTTTCCCTTCCCCATCGAACAGGATGATGCCCGGCGGCCCGAACAGCCCGAAGCGCTTGAGCATCGCCTTGTCCGCCGCATCATTGGCCGTCACGTCGACCTGCAGCAGCACGCTGTTCGCCAGCCGCGCCTGCACCTTCGGATCGACGAAGGTGAACTTCTCCATCTCCTTGCACGACACGCACCAGTCGGCGTAAAAATCGAGCATCACGGTTTTGCCGGCATTCGCCGCCAGCGCCGCATCGAGGTCGTTCACGGTCTTGATGCGGGTGAAGCTCAAGCCATGCTGCTGGACGCCCTTCAAGTGCGCCAGCGGCGCCAACGCGTCGCGCCCGCCACTGGCCACGCCGACCAGCTGCATCGCGCCCAGCAGAGCAAATGCCGCGCCGGCCGCCATCGCAGCCCAGGCGCGCGTCTGGCGCAGCAGGTAGAAACCGTAGCCGAGCAGCAGCGCGGCCCACAGCAGCATCGCAGCTGCAGGCGCAATCACGGGCGAGACCAGCCAGATCGCCATCCCCAGCATCAGCACGCCGAACAGGCGCTTGACCGATTCCATCCACATCCCCGCGCGCGGCAGCAGCGAGCCGGCCGACAGGCCGACCAGCAGCAGCGGAATGCTCATCCCGACCGCCATCGAGAACAATGCGGCGCCGCCGATGAAGACGTCGCGCGTCTGGCTGATGTAGACCAGCGCGCCGGCCAGCGGCGCGGCCACGCAGGGGCCAACGATCAGGGCCGAAATCGCGCCCATCGCGAACACGCCGGCCAGCTTGCCGCCCTGCTGGCGGTTCGATGCGGCGCTCAAACGGGTCTGCAAGGTGTTAGGCAGTTGTAACTGATAGAAACCGAACATCGACAGCGCCATGGCCACGATCAGCAGCGCGACCGTGCCCAGCACCCAGGGATTTTGCAGCGCCGCAGCCATGCCTTCGCCGGCCAGGCCGGCTGCCACGCCCAGCAGCGTGTAGACAATCGCCATGCCGAGCGAGTACGCCAGCGACAGGATGAAACCACGCGCGCGGCTGACGTTCTTGCCTTCGCCGACGATGATCGAAGACAGGATCGGCACCATCGGCAGCACGCAGGGGGTGAAGGCCAAGCCCAGGCCGAGCAGGATGAAGGCGGGGACGATGGCCAGCAGGCTGCCGCCGCCGAGCAGGCCGGCGAGGCTGGCCATGTCGGATGGCGCCGAGGTAGCGGCGGGCGAAGCCGGTACGTTGGCAGGGGCGGTGCCGGCCAGCGGTGTCGACATCGTCGCGCCCTGCCTGATCGGCAGCGCCGGCGCGGCAGTGGCGCCGCCTGCGCCGAGCGCGGCGCTGTGTTCTTGCGGCGGATAGCATAGACCCGCATCGGCGCAGCCCTGGCTGGTGGCCACCAGCGTGAACGCGCCGCTGCCCTCGACTGGAATCCGGATCGTTAGCCGGCCCTTGTAGGTTTCGACGTCTTTTTCGAACGTTTCGTCGTACTTGACCTTACCGGGCGGGATCTGCGCTACGCCCAGCGTTACGCTGCTGCCATTGGCCTTGAACGCAAAGCGCTCGCGGTACATGTAGTAGCCGTCGGCGATGGCGTAGCTGACCTCGGCAGTCTGCGGGTCAAGCATGCGCGCTTCGAAGCGGAATGCGATGGCGGGATCGAGGAAGTCTTGCTCGGCGCGTGCTGGACCGGCCAATAAAGCAGCAAAAATGGCGAACAGCAGCAGGCAGGCGTGGACGAGGCGGTGGGCGGAAAATCGGTGCATGGAATGGGGATGTGTTGGTTCGGCGCACCGGCATGGTACACCGGCCCCGCACCTGCCGGGTAACGACAAAAATGCGGACGAAAATGGGAACAAAAACGCGGACGAAAAAAAACCAGACCGGAGTCTGGTTTTTTCTGGCGCTGACTGTCGATTACTCGGCGGTCGGTGCTTCTTCAGCCGAAGTGACTTCTGGACGGTCCAGCAGTTCGACGTAAGCCATTGGTGCATTGTCGCCAACGCGGAAACCCATTTTCAGGATACGCAGGTAGCCACCGTTACGGTTGGCGTAGCGCGGGCCCAGTTCAGCGAACAGCTTCAGGACCATTTCGCGGTCGCGCAGGCGAGCGAAGGCCAGGCGCTTGTTCGCCAGGGTGTCGGTCTTGCCCAGGGTCAGGATCGGCTCGATGACGCGGCGCAGTTCCTTGGCTTTAGGCACGGTGGTTTTGATGGCTTCATGACGCAGCAGGGAGACGGTCATGTTGCGCAGCATTGCCAGACGGTGGGACGAAGTACGGTTCAGCTTGCGAAGGCCGTGACGGTGACGCATGGTATTTCCTTTCGGGTGTTTTCAAATCCAGTTCTTCGATCGTCCGTGTTTAAAAACACGTCCGCGGACCGGTTCAGGGTTAAATCCGCCCAGACACTACGCCCGAGCGGGGTACGACAAAATTACTTTTCCAGACCAGCAGGCGGCCAGTTTTCCAGCTTCATGCCCAGGGTCAGACCACGGGAAGCCAGGACTTCCTTGATCTCGTTCAGCGACTTGCGGCCCAGGTTCGGGGTCTTCAGCAGTTCGTTTTCCGAACGCTGGATCAGGTCGCCGATGTAGTAGATGTTTTCTGCTTTCAGGCAGTTGGCCGAACGCACGGTCAGTTCCAGGTCGTCGACTGGACGCAGCAGGATCGGATCGACCAGCGGTGCGCGCGATGGCGCTTCAGCGGCGGCTTCGGTGCCTTCCAGGGCAGCGAACACGTTCAGCTGGTCAACCAGGACGCGGGCCGACTGGCGGATCGCTTCTTCCGGGGTGATGACGCCGTTGGTTTCGATGTTGATGATCAGCTTGTCCAGGTCGGTACGCTGTTCGACACGGGCCGATTCCACTGCGTACGACACGCGGCGCACTGGCGAGAACGACGCGTCCAGGATGATGCGGCCGATGGTCTTGTTGGTGTCTTCCGACAGGCGACGCACGTTACCAGGAACGTAGCCGCGGCCTTTCTCGACCTTGATCTGCATGTCCAGCTTGCCGCCGGCGGTCAGGTGAGCGATCACGTGATCCGGGTTGATCAGCTCGACGTCGTGCGGCAGGTCGATGTCCGATGCCAGGACGGCGCCTTCGCCTTCCTTCTTCAGGGTCAGGGTGACGGAGTCACGGTTGTGGACTTTGAAGACCACGCCCTTCAGGTTCAGCAGCAGGTCGACGACGTCTTCCTGCACGCCATCGAGCGACGAGTATTCATGCACGACACCGGCGATGGTCACTTCGGTCGGGGCGTAGCCCGTCATCGACGACAGCA
>Ga0308169_10000625_pt1 | contig 48504 bp, 50 predicted proteins | sample PhyBR1_2_FD_202139 | JGI IMG/M metagenome (GOLD analysis project Ga0308169, IMG submission 202139) | Phyllosphere microbial communities from UC Gill Tract Community Farm, Albany, California, United States - DLSLSB.R1 | ecosystem: Host-associated > Plants > Phyllosphere > Unclassified | place... | reverse complement strand
GGAAGTGTTTGGTCAAAAGGAAAAGGAGTGGAAATAACGAATGAATACTAAAAAAATTGCGATTTATGCCATGCTGACGGCTTTAACTGTGGGGATCTCTTTGGTCATCTTGATCCCAATACCTGGAACCAACGGATTTGTCACCTTATGTGAAGTCGGCATTTATACCGCAGCTGCCCTTTTTGGTCCGATGGGTGGATTGATCGTTGGTGCAGGAAGTGGCTTGTTTATTGATTTATTATCCGGCTATCCCCAATGGGCGATCTTTTCTTTATTGATCCACGGCTTACAAGGACTGGTTGCTGGCTCTTTTGCAGGTAAAGGTTCTGTACGTTGGGGCATTGGGCTATCACTTGGTACGATCATCATGGTGGCAGGCTACTTCTTTGCTAGTTGGTTGCTTTATGACTGGCCAGTCGGTGTCGCATCTTTACCAAGTAATTTGGTCCAAAATATCGTCGGTATCGTGGTGGCGATTCCACTTATAAAGGCATTGATGCGTTTACCTCTGCAACAATCAACGGTAAAAAACAAATAAAAGGAATGAATTGAAAATGGAAGTATCAAAAGACAGTTTCAAACAACAATTATCTGAAATAGTTTCTGACGTCCTCGATGAAGCCAATCTTAAAGCTGGCGATCTATTCGTTCTAGGATGCAGTACCAGTGAAATTGTTGGTGGACATATTGGTAAAAACTCAAATGCAGAAATCGGACAATGGGTCATCGAAACATTGAAAGAACAATTAGACCCTCTTGACATTTCGTTAGCAGTCCAAGGTTGTGAACACCTTAATCGAGCGTTAGTCGTCGAACGTCCAGTAGCGGAAAAGAAACAATTTGAGATCGTCTCTGTCATTCCGGCACTCCATGCAGGAGGTGCCTGCTCAGTTGCAGCCTTTGAACAATTCAGTGATCCCGTCGAAGTGGAACATGTCGTTGCTCAAGCAGGAATCGACATCGGTGATACTGCGATCGGGATGCACATCAAGCATGTTCAAGTGCCTGTACGTCCTCGTTCTAACACATTAGGTCATGCGCATGTCACTGCTTTACGGTCTCGTCCTAAATACATTGGCGGACCTCGTGCGCAATACGAATAAGCGATTGTGACAGAAGCGTCCAGCGCCGAGAAATAAGCAGGGAAACCCGAAAATTCTTCAAATTTTTGGATTTCTCTGCTTATTTCCTATTTCTAAGGTATTACTTCTGGAACACCATTTATTCGGTTTTAAAGTTAAATAAATTATATTTTTGATCCTATTATTTTTCTTATTAGTTAGTTTTTACGATAAAGACGTGCTTCATACGGCGCGAACGTTCCACTTGATTGGAATGTCGAACTCGGTTGATTTTCCAGTAAACCTTCCCAATCTATACCGATGTTTGTTGGTAATGTATAAGGGGCTGCTTCATCGGTCAAGTTGACGATGATCAGATAACGTTCTTCATCTAGTATTCGCTCATACACAAAGAGCTGTTCATTTTCAGGTAGATATTCATTGAAACTACCATAGATCAACCCTTTATGTTCTCGACGTACGGCAATCATTTTTTTGTAAAAAGATAAAATGGAATCTGGGTCATTGGTTTGATCAGCGACGTTGATCGTTTGATGATTGGGATTGACGACTAACCAAGGGGCAACTTCGGAAAAACCAGCATACGAATGATCATTCCATTGCATCGGTGTGCGACTGTTATCTCTTGTGGTATTGGCTACGATATCCAATGCTTCTTCTTCTGAGCGACCTTCATCAAGCAATTGTTGATAGAGTCTTTTCGAATCCACTGCATCGATCTCATCAATAGAAGAAAATGGGAGATTCGTCATACCGATTTCTTGTCCTTGATAAATAAATGGCGTACCTTGCAAAAAGAAATACATCATGGCGATAGCTTTTGCAGATACTTCCCAATACTTAGGAGACGTATCCCCAAAGACAGACACACATCTTGGCACGTCATGGTTTTCCATATAAAGTGCATTCCAACCTTTGCCGTCTAGTGCCCGTTGCCAAGCGCTTAGTGATTGTTTCAAACTCAATACATCTAGATCCCCATCTTTTTCATGTTTCCAGATCGAAATATGATCAAACTCAAAGATCATATCGAAGTAGCCGTTTTCACCTACCCACTCAGGTCCTTCGCTTGCAGATACCCCACTCGCTTCTCCTACCGTCATGATATCGTATTCGTCAAAGACATTTTTCAATTCCGTCAAATGATCTTCAATGCCAGACACATTCTGAAAAGGAGAAAATGGGTTCTCAGTTGCCTTGACAGAATATTCATCTTTTTTTACATGAGAAATTGCATCTAAGCGGAATCCGTCGATCCCTTTATCTAACCACCAGCGAATCATCGTGAAGAGTTCATCTTTTAGCTTGTCGCTTTCCCAGTTCAAATCAGGCTGCTCTTTCGCAAAAATGTGTAAATAGTATTGACCAGTTTGCTCATCGTATTGCCATGCTGAACCACCAAAGATCGACTGCCATTCATTCGGGGCTTGATCAAGTGTACCATCGACCCAAATGTAGTAATCGCGGTAAGGGTTATCGACCGACTGACGAGATTCAATAAACCATTCATGCTGATCGGAACTATGATTGATGACTAGATCCATGATGATCTTTATCCCCATCTGATGGGCTTCAGCTAATAAAGCATCAAACTCATCCATTGTACCAAACTTCTTGAGAATTGCTTGATAATCGCTGATATCATAGCCGTTATCGACAAATGGGGACTGATAAATAGGATTGATCCAAATAAAGTCGATCCCTAACTCTTTCAAATAGCTAAGTTTTTGGCGAATCCCGTTGATATCACCAATACCGTCGTTGTTGCTATCTTTGAAGCTCGCTGGATAGATTTGATAACCAACTGCTTCTTTCCACCACTTTTCTGTCTGCTTCATGCTTATCCCCCTTTTTCTTTATTATAGCTCAATTTCAAGCGGTTACATATCTGTTAACGTTAACTTTTTTATGCTAACATCAGGCGGATTAGTGCTTATCATAAATGAAAAAACTCAAAAAAGCGAATGACAAAGACCATGAGTCACTCATCATCTTTGAGATTCGCTTACTATTCATTTATAAATAACGAGAAATCAATTGGATCAATTGTTTGGGAAATGTCGATAAATCGGTAATATCGACAAAGCGACTTGCGCCGTAGATTTCTTTGATTTCTTCTTTATCTTGTCCAATTGCCGCAGAAATAAAGACGATACCTTGGCGTTCATACTCGGTCAAGACTTCTTGGATATCTTTTTTTGCTTTAGCGCCTGTGTAATCAGGTAACGCTTTTGGTTGGCCATCACTGATGTTGACGATCAGTTTGGTTGTCGCAGGTTGTTCTGCCAGCTTTCCAGCAATCAGACGCAAGACTGCGCCATCACGATTATTTTGTCTTGGCTTCATAGTCACTAATTTCTGTTCCAACCACTCAAATGAATCCGAAAATTCTTTGTACGAAAAGACAGATGTTTTTTCTCTTGTCGAAACATCTGCTGTATCTCCATAGATCAACAAAGGAATACGTACTTTTTTAGCAAATGCGGCGATAGCAAATGCGGCTTTTTTTGCAGCTGTCATGCGGTCTTCACGAACCATCGAACCAGATTCATCGATTCGTAGAGCCACTGCCAAAGAAGGTTGTTCATGAGGGGGATTTTTTTTATCAAATTGCCGTAAATCACCATAAGCTACTCGACTAGCATTAAAACGTTGTCCCTCGTACTTTCCTTTTTGGTAAGTTTCACTTTGTTCATTTTCCAAAAGATCAAGGATTTGCCGACTCAATGAATCCACGATCGGATCGATTTCTTGTCGGATAGTCGCTACTTCAGGATTTATGACAGCAAACTTAGGGCGATGAACGATCATTCCTTCTTTTTCATGGATCGTACCTTTCATCAACTGTCGCGCTTCTTTATTAAGTTCACGCTTGAGCTGTTTGTCCAAGGCTTCCATATCTGAAGCTGACATCTCTTGGGATTCGTCATCTGATTGCTGTTGCTGTTGACTACGCCCTTCGACTTCTTGGCTCCGCTCTTCCGATAAAGGCAACGTGTCAGTCGGAGTTTCTTCTTTCGCCGTTGCTTCTTTTGTCTGTTCTTCTTCTTGCAACACTTCCTCTTTTTCTGAGGGTTGTTCAGCAAGCGATGTTGTTTCTTCTGCCAACTGATCGATTTGACGTTCTATCGCTTCTTCTGCACGAATGGTCCGTCCTTTGATTCGTGGGGATTCGTCTGATAAGTCCCCCCATTTCTTTTGACGAAGTAAGTCTCTCAGTTCATCTAAAAGCCCACTATCAGTTAGTGCAGTCGTAAAAATGTGTAATTCATCTGGATCAGTCGTCAGTTTATATAAGACTTTGGGATAGAGCGATACGAAAATGTCTTGATGTTGTTTCATTGTATTGACCCAATAAAAGTAAGAACGCATACCTGCCACACCTTTGATGGCATTTGCTTTTGCAGTTTCATCTAACAAACGGATCACTTCTGCCATTTTCAATAAAAGTATCGGCTCGTTAACTTGTGTCTTGCTGATAGCACGTTCCACCATGACTGAAAGCTCTGGCAGATCCATTTTCTCAGCATGTTGCATACGATCTCGAAGCGATTCATTCAATGGTCGGTTCCCTTGATAGTTACGATTTGTTGTAATGATGATGATACAGTCTGGGTGTCGTTTGATCACACCAGTAGGTAAGTTCAACAAACCGTTTGTTTCTAAGGCAGAGTTCAAGGCGACAAGGACCGAAGCATCACGTATTACAGTCGGCTCTTGGATTTCTAAAAGATAGCCCTTTTCAATGGCACGAACGATTTCTGACGGATAGTATTTATAGTGGATCGTACTTTCTTGGTTGTTTTCGATTCGTTGCACGAGATCGGCTAATTTCTGTTTTGCCGTGAGTGGATCGACGGAGTAATATTGTTCGATCAACGTCAATACCGCAGCTAATGTATCCGTTTGATAAATAGCGGTCAATAACTCTTGATCCTCTTCTTGGTCTGAATCAATGACAGGTAGTAACGCACCAAAGACATCTGATTTATCCATATCAGCAAAGCATGTTACTTTCGTATAAGGTAACTGCAGATCAAAGGATAATGCTTTGGCTAATTGCGTTTTCCCAGAACCTGCATCTCCTTCCAATAGCACATTGCTGATTTTCATTTCCGGATCTAGCCAGTTTGCTTTGATTTCAGTTGCAATACGCAGCTCTTCAGCACTTGTTTGATGACTTGTTGGTTTTTTCCAAATCATTTGTTTTTCGATCGGTGTAAACGTTCGTTGATTGGTGAGTGAAAAGTTTTCCATGATTAAACACTTCCTTATAACATTAATACCCTAGATCATTTAATAGACGTTTCAAGATACGAAAACGTTCACCAAGTAATTCGCCATCTTTTTGTAAAGCATCGTAGTATAACATGATATCTTCATCGATTTTAGGATTTTTTGTGTCCACTTCCACCGTCATCCGGTTTCCTTGCAAACCGATGATATCAACGACAGGATTTTCAGGGTCGTAAAATTTTTCATGGCGGTAGGCATCCTGGAAGTAAACACTTCCTTGCGCCACTAAGATCGCTAAGTCAAGAATACGAGTGATCGGTAATTCTTCTGATTGACGTGACCACTTTTCTCCTGTATGACGCCACACTTTTCCTGAGATATCGACTTTGCCTCGATCATTCCACTGAGCTAATCCTAAAGACAGTCCTTTTGCATCTGTATGCAAGGCATTTCTGCCATCAACTTTATCATAATCTTCAACGACGATCACTGGTTTATGTTTCAAATTTGTTGGTATTTCCATCCTTCTCTACTCCTTTTTAGTAATTTAGTGATTTAGTAAATTACTAGATAATTAAAGATAGTATAAGATAATAAAGTGAGAAATGCAAAAAGAACAGTCCAAGCAAATCATTGCTCAAACTGTTCTTTTATTTTTTTTATTTTTTGCTTTCTGGCATTTTTATTGTGCAGAGATCGCAATACCGATCGCTTTTTCACCCAAGTGACTACCGATCACTGGTCCAAAGTGGCCGATCTCGATTTCTGCTTGTGGGTATTGTTTTTGAAGTTTTGCTTTTTCTTCTTCGGCAACTTCTAAATTGTTTGCATGGATCACATACAATTTTACTGGTGGCTTGATTTCTTCATTTCGTTTGCCAATGATTTGTTCTGCACGGGCAAAAGCTTTTTTGCTTGAACGGATCTTCTCGAATAAAATGATCTTCCCTTCCGAAAAAGTCAGGATCGGTTTGATTTTCAATAGCCCCCCGATCAGCGCAGCACCATTAGTCAAGCGACCTCCACGGACTAAGTTGTTCAAGTCGTCAACGATCAAATAGGCGTATGTATTGTCTCTGATTCGATCGATGTGAGCTAATATGGCTTCAAGTGAATAACCTTTATCATTCAAGTCTAAAGCAGATTCAACCATATGCCCCATTGGCATACTGGTGATTTTCGAATCATAAGGAACAATCGTCATCTCTTTGACGTCGTCTTTCATCGCAAATAATGTATTGACGAATCCAGAGATCCCACTTGATAAGTGTATGCTTAAGATCGTATCATAGCCTTTGGCTTTTAGTTCTTCATATAGTGCCAAAACTTCACCTACAGCAGGTTGGGAAGTTGTTGGAAAATCTTTACTGTTTTTCAATAGTCCGTAATATTCGTCTGCTTCGATGTCAATGCCTTCGTTATAAATTTTTCCATCCAAGATTACAGGGATTGGAATCACATATAAATCAGGATGGTTCTTGATACGTGTTGGCAGGAAAGCTGTACTGTCAGTTACGATTGCTAATTTCATTTATTTAAGTTCCTCGTTTCAAAGAATTTTACCAGTCCTTAATACTATATCATAAGTAAGAAAAGATTTGAACCTTTGTCCGGATTATAGAAAAAGCAACCCATGTTTTTTATTAAAATCTAAGGTTTTTATCACTTTCATCCTTTATAAGAACGAATAAAAGCCAGGACTTGAAAGAATTTTTCTCAAGTCCTGGCTTATTATTTGAAATTAGCGTGCACTCTTAGTTACCTATAGAATCACTGGTGCTTGCCACTTCATCCCTTTATCGTCTGAAATTCTTGACCATTTGCATGGCATTTCTGCCAAATTGGGCAAAGGCAAACGTCAAGCCGCCGACACCACCGATCACCACACAATAAATGACTGCATGCGTTTTTGATGTCATGGATAAGGAAAGACTCAACACGAAGAAAAGAATGCAGCATAGAAGCAACATGGCCATTGTCGAACGAAACGTCTTCAAGAAGAAATGACTGATCTTTGCGAATGGCGAGATGCGGTATTCTTTTGATAAATAAAGATACCCACGAACAAACACAAAAGCAAAAGCCACTGTATTAGATAAACTCATTCCGTATCCGCCAAATAAAGCTAACCCAATCGCTTGGAATACGACTTTTAAAATAATAGCTTCTGTTGTCAGTTTGATCGCAACCAAATGATGATTCAATGATTGGAGCATCGTCGATAAAATCGTAAACAACGAGAAGAACAAGGAAGCTAAAAGTGCCATCTGGAAGTAGCCGACACTCTCTGGATCATAGCCAAAAAACAAGGTGTATAACGGTCCTGCTAATAAGGACATCCCTGCTAGCGAAGGCAAAAGGATCAATAAAGCAATCGAGAAGCTGTCCCCGACTGTTTTTTCAATCTGTAGTCGGTCTTTTTTTCCTAATGTACTTAGGATCGGCAGACTACTGATTGCGACCGTTCCGACCATTGAAATCAAGATCAGTGTCAATTTGTTCGGATTGACTGATGCACGACTAAACAAAAATTCGAGTTGTTGGTCGGCAATTTCCGGTCTGAATAAATGTAAGAATGGTTTCATCGTCACCTGATCGATCATTTGCACGATCGTGATCACCGAACCAACATAGATGAATGGTAAGGTTTCTCGAATGATCGAAACAGACGCAGAACGATTGTCTTTTTGGAAATAGCGACTTGAGATCCAGAAATCTTTTAAACGGAAATAATCGTTTTGCCGTCCGACAACAAACATATGACCAATAGCCGCAAGTCCACCGAAGAAAGAAGCAACAGTACTGATCAATACCGCTTGCACAATCGTGCCATCTGTCAACACACGCAAATAATACGTACCAGCTAAGATCACGATCACACGGATCACCTGTTCAATGATCAAGGAAGTACCGTAAGGGCGAAGATGATTTTTCCCTTGGAAGTAACCGCGCATCGCACTTAATACTGGGATCGCTACTAAGGAAGGACAGAGACTACGAATCGCCAAAATACCGTTATCGACATTCGAGATCGGACTGATTTTCGCCAAAGCGGGAGCAAACAAATACATCAATACGGCAGATATGATCCCGATAACGAACATGATATTGATCGTACTGCGAAAAATGACCCGACAAGCTTGTTCATCTCCATCTTTTGTCGCCACCGCGACTTTTTTTGCTATCGCATTTGGAAACCCAACAGTACCTAACATCAGGAAAAGGCCATATGGTAAATAGCCCACATTATAAAGGGTAGTTGCTAACATGCCATCTTGATTGTTTCCCATCATACTTAACCAAGGAATCAAATAAACGACACCTAAAACTTTACAGAGTAGATTGGCAAAGGTAAGCCAAAATGTCCCTTGCATCAATTTCTTATTCATATGTCAACCTCAACTATCTCTATTAGAATAAACATCTTCCCTATTATAACAAAAAAAACATGGAGGACAACTCGTTGAGGAAAACAAAAAAATAAGCTTCCCAATTTTTTGGAGAAGCTTAAGAAATTCTATAACATTGATAATAAAAACACAGACGCAAGTCCTGTAATGACAGACAACGCCATTGAGCGAGTCTTATAAGCAACACCTGCTACAAATAGCATTGCAACAATTTTGATGTTCCACGCAATATCTAAATGTTCATGCGTGATAAAAACATCTTTGAAGGCTAACGCTGCAAACAAAGCAACTGGTACATATTTCATCCATTCGCTAAACCATTTAGGCACTTTTCGATGTGTAAAATAAAGCATAGGAAAAACTCGTGGAATGTAGGCAACGACAAATAAGCTGATCACCAATAACAACAAGTACCACTCAGTCATGATGTTGCACCTCCTGTTCTGGGAAATGGAACAATGGCTCATTCAAAGGTTGGGTCTCTTTGCTGGATTTCTTTTCTTTTTCCTTCTTGAAGGCTCTTTCTAATACAAAACCCGCCGAAGAAGCAATCAACGTTGCAACGATCAAACCGAAAGTGTTTTGGAAAAGTACCATGAATAAGACACTGAGTATCCCAGAAAAGATCCCTGTGAAGATGAGTAAAGCATTTTTCATTTGCATGATGAACATAAAAATAAACATAGCAGTTAAGGCAAAATGCACCAAATCCGTATCCACTCGGATCACTGATCCAAAAATATTTCCGACCATGTTACTGATCGCCCAAGCCCCCATTGAAAACCAATTGACATATAAAGCTTTTCGCTTGTCCCAAGTGGGATCAGTGGAATACTTCAAATAATTGACTGCATAATTTTCGTCATTCAATGATTGAGAGAACACAGCTAAAAAGAATCGCTTTTCTTTCTTCATAAAGCCTGAAAGACTCGACCCTAGCAAAATATACCGTAGTTCTAAGAAAAAAACCATCAAAAGTGTAGTTGAAAATGGCGCTTGTGTGGCTAACATAGAGGCAACTAAGAATTGTGCGCCACCAGAAAATACTAAGATAGATAATAGACCAGCTAAGAGTGGATCAAAGCCAACTTGCTGCAGTAAGACTCCGCAAGCTAACCCAACTGGGATATAACTAAGGCAAAGTGGCAACGAAGCATGTAGCGAATCCTGCCAAGGCGCCCGTTTCTGTTTATTCATTAACGATATCTCCTTCAATTTACAACAAATAAATAGCGGACTAATTGTAACATAAATAAATAAAAATGTAGCCGTTTTATCGTTAAACAACATGATATTTTTCTCATTTTCAAAGCACAACTATTAAAAAAAATAAAAATCATCGGAAAATATAAGAGGAAATTCATTTTCCTCCTACTTTTCCGATGATTTTATTCTATATATAAACGAGTTGTTTTTTTGCCATCAAACTTTTTTATAAGTAAAAAATAACACTAGTTTCTAAATCATTTCTCGACGTTCTCTATCGTCGTTTCTTGTGTTTTCTTTATTTGCGAATAATTTGGATCATATTTATCTGTTTCAATGTAAATATAGATTTTTTTATCCTTTAATTGTTCACGGATCGTCCGCTCAATATCATTGATGATCATGTGTACTTGGTATTCTTTGTTTTCATCTAGATCGATTTTTGCCGCAACTAAAATCTCTGTCGGACTTAAGTGCACAGTTTTGATATCAATAACGCGATTCACTTCATTTCGCTCAAAAGCAAATTTGATCTTTTTCAAATCTGTTGTAGTCACGCTCTCGCCAATAATCAAACTATAAAATTCTTTTGCCAGAAAGATAGCAGCACCCATCAATAAAAAGCCGATCAATAGTCCACTGATGGCATCAAAAGCAGCGATCCCTGTCACCATGGTCAACCCAGTGCCGACTAAGGCAAGAACGAGACCAATTACAGCACAGAGATCTTCGGTGAAGATCACGAGGATCTCACTGTGGCGACTTTCACGTAAAAAGCGCATGGTTGAAAGGTTGTCAGTATTCAATTCGTGGATTTCCTTCATTGCGATTCGTAATGAACTACCTTCTATAGCGAGACCAAATAATAGAATCAGGATGACGATCCAAGGATTACCAACTTCGTGGGCGGGATGGGTAAGTTTTTCAAAAGCTTCCATCACACCTAGCGCGCCCCCGCCAAAAAACAACATCATGGCAACAATCGTACTGAAAAAATACTTTGCTCGTCCTTCGCCAAATTGGTGTAATTCACTTTGACCACGATTCGCACGTTTGTCACCAACTAGTAGTAATACTTGATTGCTACAGTCAACGATACTATGAATACTTTCATTCAACATAGCGGCACTGCCACTGATGGCATAACCGACAAATTTACTAAACGCAACTAAGAGATTAGCACCTAACGCTGCCAATACAGAAAACATTCCGCTCTTCTTCAAATTCTCCATTGCTTTTTCTTCCTTTCATTCTTAACAACATCAAAGAGTATCTAAATTAAAGATGACGGTTTGATTATTTTTTAAAATCGTTTCTTTTGCGCCCATTTTTGTATTTTTACCATCCACACTGAACATCCAATATTTTTTTTCTTCAGTATTTTGGCTCTGGCCATTGATCGAAGTAATAAATCCTTTGTCTTCTTCCACACTAAAGTTTTGTTCCAGCACATCCAGTAGGTTTTCTCCTGTATGGAAAGTCACTTTTTTTACTAAGGTATCGACCCCATCTTCTTGCAAGGTAATAGTTGCTGTTTCATTCGACACCATGGATGACGGTTTTGGATCCGCTTTTTTTGTCTCTTGATCTGTACAACCGGTAAAGAAAAGCAACATCGAACAGACAATGAGCAAACTGGTTCCTATTCTTTTCATTTTACTCCTCCTAAGTATAAAAAAGCCAAGGAGAAACCCGATTCCTTGGCTCTTTTTTCATCGATCATCTGAGTCGATCATTCTGAAATATATATCGCACGATTGCTCTTTTTCCATCAATCTTTGCGAACCATCAAAGGTACTAAAAATTCATAATTGATAAAGAAATCGATCACTGAACGATGATAGTCACCAGAAGAAATCGCTAGATCTGTCCGTGTTGTGTCTTTAAGAGAAATTTGGAGCGACTGTCCTTTATCAAGCAACACCTTATAAGTCGTGTCGTCTAATTTCTCCATATCATACTGTGGATTTTTCATTGTGACAATAAAAATATCATCTAACACTTCTTGCGTGGCTGGAAACTTACTTGCAATATCTAATCTTAGTGGCTTCGTGTTGTCTAACAAGGTTTGATCGACCGTAAAGCCTAATTTACGTGCATAAGCAAATAATTGATTCAATTTGTGATTGAAAATCGTGATCTGACTAGCCGAAAACACTCGTTCAACAGACCAATGACGAATCAATGCTAACACTCGGTCATCATCGATCTCGATCGTCATTTGTTCTGGGGATACTCGCATCAAATTGATGGATTCTACTTGGTATCGTTGGTCGATCGTCGGTAACACAAATGAGAACATCAATTCTTTTTGTGGGGTCAAACTATAATTGATTGAAAAATATCTTGTTTCCCATACATCATATGCTTGTTTGGATAATTCCAAGCCGATATCATTCAATGGTTTTAATATCTCGTAAGCGAAGTATTCGATCAAACTTGTCTTAGCAATGGCAGAAATCGGTGTATCTTCTAACACATAGCGATGATATGCGACCAATAACTCATTGAAATCCGCTTCGATCAAATATTTGCGTAATCGTAAATCAGCTAACTCTTCTTCTGCGGCTGCAATCAAGTCAACGATGTCTTCGTGATCATGTTGTTTACCAGAAAGATATGCTTGATTTTCATTGACCGCTTGCTCGATCGTTGAACGCGCATTATCTGTTTGATTCGTCGAGTTTGGGACGACTTTTTCTTTTTCATGGATTTTGGCTTCTTCGCGAATTTCTTCTACTTCATTCGCCATCTCTTTTTCGGTGCTTGATGCTTCTTCTACTGGCTCGGTCGTTCCATGATTTTCAGCTGTTACTTCTTGTAGGTCTAAATCTTCTTGTTTTGTCATCACTCGTCCCCTCCCTCTTCTACTATTTCAGGGTTTTCACTGCCAAGGTACGACATCAAGAAACGATGGATCGACTGTCTGAAACCTTCCATGTCACCAAAATACTTTTTGATTTGACGTTGTTCTTTTTCAACGATCGCAGCGCGTAACTGGTCCGCTTTTTCTTCATGTAATAAGGTTTGCTTTTGTTTTTGGATTTTTTCTGGTTCTTCGATATAAGGCAACCAACCTAATTTTTCATTTTCGAGTGCTTGTTTCTTTTGTTCTAACGCTTGGATTTCTTCGTCTATTTTTTTACGATTTAAGAATCCTTTCGTATCATCTAACTCAGTGATTTGTCGATCGATCTCTTTGATGGCCTCTTCTAAACGCTCGATCTCTGTTTTTGCAGTGATCACTTTTGCCTCTAACTCATTGATTTTTTTATCAAAATCATGGGTTTGTTGTGTCGCGTAGTTCTCCCATTCCTCATCGATTTGCGGTAATACAAAGATTTCAGGTAAGCTAGCATCGATCCCGATCGTTGCTCGCTCATGAAAATAGGTGCCGATCTGGTAATAACTCATCGTCGGAGAGATGGTCTCTGTGTGTTTCATGAAGGGAAATTCTTGCAAGAAACGGTCATGGATCTTACGCATCAACAGCTGATCGATCTCATGATTTTCATTTGAGCTTTTTTTAAGCTCATCGTTCAAGCGTCCATTGTATAACTGATAGATCGCGGGAATATTCTCCTCGCGGACAGCTTGTTCAAAAGCTTGTAGATCTTCTAATAATTGTGAAAGATTCATACTTGCTTTTTCTTTGATATCGTAAAACGAAGATGCTTCCTCTTGTTCGTTTTCATCATAATGTTCGTTCGTCTGTGGGTCTATCATCTTACTGGCCTCCTCTTGCTTTTGAACGCATCAATTTTCCATCAATTATTCTATGTAATCCAATAGTATCATTTTCTAAGAAAAAAGTGTTACTAAGTATGCGCTGACTTAGAACAAAAATTACTTTTACTCGTACTAATTGAAAGTTAGAAAACATAAAAGAGCGGGTCAGCGATTCCCCGCTCTTAGATTTATTTTTTGGGTAAATCTCTTGTTGTAAAATGGATGCGTTGATTTTCATCTCGTGTAAGTAATGTTTCTTCATTTAAGTAAGAGAACTTTAATTCATTTAGTTCACTATCTTCTAGCATATGCTCATATCCTGTAAAAATTGAGCGTATATACTGTTTGTACGCGTTTTTCTTTTTTTGTCTTTTTTTCATAGGACACCTTCCTTATCAAACCTATCATACCAATGAATGCCTTCTGAGACAAGCATGTTTCTTTTGTTTTTTCTTTGAAATTTCTTTATATACTTAATTGATAGTTGACGAAACCTTCAAAAAATGAAAAAATGCGAGAGTAGCTAAGGAGGGAAACAAGTGAAAAAAATTGGTTTTGACTCAGAAAAGTATATCGAAGAGCAATCTGCGTATATCCTTGAACGCGTTCATCATTATGATAAGTTGTATCTAGAATTTGGTGGAAAATTAGTCGATGATAAGCATGCCAAACGTGTCTTACCAGGATTTGAAGAAGATGCTAAAATCAAATTATTGCAAAAGTTGCGTGACCAAGCGGAGATTTTGATTTGTGTGTATGCTGGTGACATCGAGCGGAATAAGATTCGTGGTGATTATGGGATCACATATGATATGGATATCTTGCGCTTGATCGATGAATTGCGAGGATATGGATTATCGATCAATAGTGTAGTGATCACCCGGTATAACGGACAGCCAGCAACTAAAGTATTTATCAATAAATTGGAGCGTCGGAATATCAAAGTCTATAAACATGCTGAAATCGAGGATTATCCGATCAATGTTGAAAAAATCGTTTCAGAGGAGGGTTTCGGCAAGAACGAATACATCGAAACAACGAAACCAATCGTTGTCGTGACAGCTCCTGGTCCAGGTAGTGGGAAATTAGCTACTTGCTTGAACCAACTGTATCACGAAAGCCAAAAAGGCAATGCAGCAGGTTACTCTAAATTTGAGACTTTCCCTGTTTGGAATGTTCCATTGAAACATCCCTTGAACATTGCCTATGAAGCAGCAACAGTCGATTTGAAAGATGTCAATATGATCGATTCTTTTCATTTTGATGCCTATAATAAGGTGGCAGTCAACTACAATCGTGATGTAGAGACTTTCCCAGTCATTAAACGGATCATCGAAAAAATCACTGGTAAGGAATCGGTCTACCAGTCTCCTACTGATATGGGCGTCAACCGCGTAGGCTTCGGTATCACGGATGATGAAGTCGTACAGGAAGCCTCGAAACAAGAGATCATCAGACGCTATTTCCAAACGGCTTGTGACTTTAAAAAAGGTTTGACAGATGAAGATGCCGTCAATCGTATCAAATTGATCATGGAGGAAGTCGGTTTACGTCCCGAAGACCGTAAAGTCGTGACCCCTGCTCATGAGTATGCAAAAACTAGTCAAGCGACTAGTACTGAACCGATGGCAGTGATTGCGATCGAACTTCCTGACCAAGTGATCCTTACCGGTCGGACAAGTCAATTAATGGATGCTTCGGCTGCTGTTGTCTTGAATGCGATCAAATATCTCGCCCACATCTCTGATGACATTCCGTTGTTATCGCCTCTCGTCTTGGAAACGATCCAAGGACTTAAAAGCAAGGCATTGCACTCTTCGATCGATACACTTAATCTCAATGAAGTGTTGATTGCTTTATCAATCAGTGCAGTAACTAATCCAATCGCACAAGTTGCTTATGAAAAATTAGCAGAACTTGAAGGTGCGCAAGCACATTCAACTGTGATGATCAATAAGAATGATGAACAAAACCTGAAACAATTAGGTATCGACATCACTAGTGCGCCTGTTTACCCTTCAGAAAACTTGTATTATCAATAAATAATTCTTCGAAGATGGCTAAGATAGAAAAATAGAAGTTACCTCGAAAAATAAGGTGGTATCCATGAAAATTGCTCAAATTTTTGTGGGTACTCTTTTTTTAGAAGCTGCTTCTATTTCTGACTTTTACAGGTTTCAAAGGAAAATAATAAAGTAAAGGTGTTATTTATCTAACAGGTTCAGGTCATAGTTAGCTAATAAATATAAGTAGATATATATGCCACCACCGTTAAAGTAAATCAATAATTTAGGATTTCCTGATCCACTCCTCCCCATTAAAAGACACCTGTCTTTCCCCTCTCTTCCATGTATACGCTTTAGTCTAAAAATCTCATGAAATTTCTCTCAAAAGATTCGTATTCTTTAAAAATAACATGTAGAATTAAACGGAATTTGGTAAGGAGTGATTTTTTTGAGTCAGTTTATTGGAATAATAGGTTTACTTTTAATTTTTGGGTTAGCGGTTTTGATCAGTAGCGATCGAAAAGCCATCAAACGCAAACCATTGATCATCATGCTCGTGTTGCAATTTGCGTTTGGATTTGTTTTATTACGTACGACTTTTGGTACAGCGGTTGTTGCGATGCTAGCCAAGCTATTTGATCACTTATTGGCATTTGCCGGTGAAGGTGTCAATTTCGTCTTTGGAGGTGTAGCAAACGTTGGAAGTGCCCCATTCTTCTTGAATGTGTTGATGCCAATCGTCTTTATCTCTGCAATTATTGGGATTTTGCGTTACATCAAGATTCTTCCTTTATTTATGAAAGCAGTCGGTTTAGGATTGAGTAAAATCAACGGAATGGGTAAATTAGAATCTTATAATGGTGTTGCTTCAGCAATTTTAGGCCAATCAGAAGTTTTTATTTCCATCAAAAAGGAACTACCTTTCTTGACAGAAAAGCGTCTGTTCTCGATGAGTGTTTCTGCAATGTCAACTGTTTCGATGTCCATCGTGGGTTCCTATATGGCATTGATTGATTCAAAATACGTGATCACTGCTTTAGTGTTGAATCTTTTTGGTGGGTATATTCTTGCTTCGATCGTCAATCCTTATGAGTTAGACGAAAAAGAAGATGAATTAGTGATTGAAGAAGACAAAGAACAAACATTTTTCCAAATGTTAGGCGAATATATTTTAGATGGTTTCCATGTAGCGATCACGGTGGCTGCAATGTTGATCGGTTTTGTTGCTTTGATTGCTATGATCAATGCCTTGTTCAACGGGATTTTTGGGATTACCTTCCAACAGATTTTAGGGTATATTTTTGCGCCATTTGCATTTATCAGTGGGATTCCTTGGAAAGAAGCGGTTGATGCCGGTAGTATCATGGCAACAAAACTTGTGACAAATGAGTTTGTAGCAATGACTGAATTATCGACTGGGACTTTTGAATTTACAGAACGTACCACCGCTATCTTATCAGTCTTCTTAGTATCATTTGCGAACTTCTCTTCAATTGGGATCATTTCAGGGGCAATGAAAGGGTTGAATGAAGAAAAAGGTAATCTTGTAGCAAAACATGGATTGAAAATTTTGTTCACCGCTTCATTAGTCAGCTTTTTAAGCGCAATTGTTACCGGAATACTGGTATAAAGCTATCTTTTATCTAGAGTCTTAAGTATACTGAACTTGGCTGGTTTGAACAGATGACCTGTTTAAATTGGTTAAGTTTTTTTATTTTAAATGACAGATTTCCACTTTTCGGTATATATTAGTTATGTACATGTCTTTGATCATGTAACTATAGAAAGGAATATTTCCTATGAATAAATGTTATGTATTTATTGGGCCTTCTGGTTCCGGAAAGACGACGCTCGCTCATGCAATTTTTTCTCCACAACAAAAGATCATTACGTATACGACCCGTCCCCCACGAAAAAATGAAAAAAATCACCTTGATTACCATTTTGTTTCTCAAGAGACCTTTGAAGAAATGATCGCCCATCAGGAATTTGCCGAATGGGATCGGTACGCCGATCACTATTATGGCTCAAGTAAACAAGAGATCTCAACGAAGCTTGCACAGGGTGACTGCTTCACTGTCCTAACAGCCCCAGGTTTTTGGCACCTGTATGAACAATTTGGTCGTTGTATCGTACCTGTCTTCATCACAGTAGCAAAAGAAAAGTTGCATGAACGATTTGTACTTCGCGGCGACTCACCAGATAAAATCAGGCAACGGCTCGCTCTCTTTGAAAAAGATCAAAAAGAACTTGAAAAATTAACACTTATTCCTACCTTGATCTCATTTGAAAATAATCAGACGTTAGAAATCGAAACAAAAAATTTAAAGCAAGCCATCCATGCAGCGGATCATCGCTGAACAGTTGGCTTGCTTTTAGTTTTGAGCACTTCACAATAATTTTTGATACGCTTTTCTTTCTCCGTGTGGGAATGGAAATTCAATCATGCCACAATAATGAAAACCTGCCGAGTAAATCGTTTTTTCCATTGGGTGATTGGTGGGGAAAGTATCGATCCGAACGTCCTTCATTCCTTGACATGCGGCAACGGTCAATAAATGTTCGATTAATCGTTTGCCAAGTCTTTTTCCTCTTACGTTTTGATCAAGAGCAACTCGATGGATGGAAAGATACGGCTCTCTCCCCTCCCAATTTCCTGCAATTGCTGTATAGACCGGATCAATGCCTGCAACAAGCGCCGCAGTGCCAACGATGTCTTCTTCGTCAATCAAGACGAAGCTTTCCTGCCTTTCAATGTCTTCGATGATTCGTTCTTTTGATGGTTTTTGCTCTCCCTGCCATTGAGGCAATCCTTGCTCAGCAAGGTATGCTGCAGCTTGATCAATGATTTGTAGCACTCTCGGCAAATCATCTAATGTAGTTTTTCTAAGATACATATCTCTGCTCCTTTTATTGATCTGTGATCAATTTGTATAGCTTGTCTATTCTTGAACCACTGCGTAACCAGTCTGTCGGATGATCTAAGAGCTGACTAACTAATTCAAGATGATGTAACAATGTCCATTTCTTCAAAACTCCCAGACCCGGGAATTTTTGTTGGCGATACAAGCTGACAAGTTCAAGTAATCCTTCCGTGATATAAATTTGTTGATGGTTCCTCATCAACCAACCGTACATTTTATTGGCTGCTTCCATAAATTTCAATGCTTGATCTTTTGCGGAATCATTGGTATCTGAAATGAAGTGTTTGATTCGCATATTCCCATAAGCATCGACGTATGTAATATGCAAGGCCAACGCTCGACTGGGAAATCCTTTATCGAAGTAACGACTGCCTTCGATCGTAAAATCGGAAAACCCATGATAGCCATCCATTTGAAAGAAAAGATGATCATCGCTAAAAAAATCATCATTTTTTTCTGCATAATTCTCCACATGTCGTCTCGTTTGAAATTGATCACGGACAATGATTTTATTCTCAGGCAATTGCATGCGTAAGCGACTAGAATCAGGAATGAAAAATGTCGCATTAGTTTTGATCAAAGCTTGCCAAATCGCATTTTCTCTAGGTTGATGTTGTCCATCAAAAATAATGAATGGCGGAGGTGATTCAATCATTCTTTCATAATTGCTCGGCGTAATGATCTCTGCCTCTGCTAACGAGCTATCTTCACTGGTCACCCATGTGTGAATCGGTTGATCGAACAGTTTGAACTGACCCACTTGCGGATTCTTTATGATAATCAGCGGATGATTCTTTTTTTGAAACAACTCGACAACATTTTTGAGCGTCGCCGAATCACGCACTGGCTCGATGATTGGCTGAATCTTAGTGGATAAAAGTCCACGATTCAAGCTTTCTTTTAATGCAAGTAGATCGAATTGTTTGCCACGTAAATAAGGATAATACATATATTATTCACTCCAATGGTTCAGTTGGCAGACGTCGAATATGACGTTGCTGGCGCAACCAGTCCTGTTCTTGTCGCAAGGCACGATTTTCTTCTTGCAGATCATGGATTGCTTGACTTTCGATTTCTTCAATAAACCGTTCATAGTAGCGTTCTTTTGAGAAAGGATCTTGTGTTTCTGAGCGTTTTTTTAATTCTTTGTACAGCTGATCTGAAGGGAAATATTTTACTCCCCGTTCCATTTGTTTGGCCTTTCTGACTTCTCTAAACAATGAAGCCATAAAACGATTAGTCAATGCCTCTTCTGCTACACCTAACTCACGGCGCATTGCTTTTTTTGCAATAATAAAAGTTCCAGGAACAGGCATTTCCTCTTCTAATGCATACGAACGATAAACTAATACACCAATCTCTGGTGGGATCTCACTTTTGACTTCTTCATATAAATTTTTTGGTAAAACAAAATAATTATAGTGGCCAACAAAGGACAATTTAGCAGTTGAACGAAAATCAGCTTTTGTGACTTTCAATTCATAACAGCGCCATTCTCTTGTTCCGTCAAATTTCATCAGACAACTTAATGTGTCCACGATTCCATGATCCTCAGGCATTGTCACTTCCTCGACCACGATCCCTCCCTGTTCGATACAATAATGATACAACGATGATTCCAGCTCGATCGTTAAAGGAGTTTTCATACACTTCACCTCCGAACATACTTTCGCTTTTTATTCTACCTGAAAACCCCACATAATCCAACTGCCATTTTAATTTTTTGTATGCGACTTGTCTAACAATAAAGAAGCAACATAGAAAAGACGAAAAATGCAACTAAAACATCACATTTTTCGTCTTTTCTATTGCACTCGTTTTTTATTGATCGATCGACTTAACGGTAAATTCTTCTACCTGTTTGCTATGTCGTATTAAAAATCACACGATTCATTTGTTCTGTTGCTCTCTTACGCTTTCTCGATTTCTGGCGAAAGATAAAACAAACCATGTTTTTCAAATAATTCACCAATCTGAAACAGTAAGTCTTCTCTTCCTCTGGCAGCCATAAACTGAATCCCTAGTGGCAATCCTTGTTCACTAACATGTGTAGGCAGACTGATTGCAGGTTGCCCAGTTAAGTTCGCTAGTTGTGTATAAGGAGTGATCGTCAAGCTCTCTTCAAACATCGCTGACACGACTGCCAACCCTTCATCTGCCGATAAATGAGGGACATCAGCCATTTGCTGACGGATCGAGTCACTTTGTAAGTCAGCTGTGATTTTAGGTGCAGTATCCGCAGTGGTTGGTGAAAGGAACAAATCAAAGGACTCAAACAAGCTTTCCATCGTGACAGCTGCATGATCCCATACGTGCAATGAATGCACATAGTCTGCTGCAGAAAGTTTTTTACCATATTGCCATAATGTCCATGAGATTGGTTCTAGCTCGTTGCTTTCTATCCCCCGCTGCAACCCATTTTCGATCGACTCGATCATTGCTGCCGTTTCAGCACCATTCATTTGATAATACGAGTTGATCAATGTACGTCCATCTAAAGGATATGGAATCTCAACGATTTCATGTCCTGATTGTTCTAGAAAATGCAGTGCATTTTGAATAGCAATTTGAGCATCTACACTTACTTTCGAGCCGATTGGTGAATCAACACAGACAGCGATTTTCAAACGTTCCTTTACTGGATGCTGTTGCCAAAATGCTGGTGTCACTTGATAAGGTGCCCCACTATTGATTCCTTGTAAAGCGTGGAACAACGCTTTCGTATCTCTCATGGAAACCGTTAATCCGAAGTCGATGGACGCTCCTTGCCAGCCTCGCCAAGCATTTGGACCGACTGGCATTGTTCCTCTTGATGGCTTCAAGCCGATCAAGCCAGAAAATGAGGCTGGAATACGGATCGAACCACCCCCGTCACTGGCACCTGCCATCGGAACGATCCCTGCCGCAACTGCCGCTGCAGCTCCGCCACTTGATCCTCCTGGAGAGTATGCCAAGTTCCATGGGTTTCGTGCTGGGCCATATAATTGTGGATCGGTAATATTCTTAAAGCCAAATTCAGGCGCATTCGTTTGTCCAAATGGAACTAAACCAGCTTTTTCAACTGCTTGGACATAATTCGAATTTTTAGACGCTCGGTGTTGTTCAAAAATCCGTGAACCAGAAGTTGCCAACCAGCCTTTTTTTTCTTGTCCTAGCATTTTTAAAGGAAATGGGATTCCTGCTAGTAGCGAATCACTCTCCAATTGTGGTTGTTTTCCATTTGATTGGAAATCAAGTGATTCAAGTGTGACAAATGCGTTGATTTCTGGATTGAGCTTTTCGATTTTTCGCTTTGTTTCTGTAAAAAGTTCTTCCGAGCTGAATTGCTTTGTTTTTAAACCATTCGCAAGATATGTTGCATCTTTCATGCTCTCCCTCCTCAGTTACGGTTATTTTCTCATATGACAGAAAAAGCAACAATGTTTACGCCTAGTCTCTTATTCTAAATAGAAAAACACTTAAAGCAGCTGAATGCTTCAAGTGTTCTACTCTAGTTATAAGAATGAAAGAGGTATTACGACATCGAGCGTAATTTCCCTCTAAATTCGTCGATTGAATGGTAGCCTTTTTCCGCCATGATCCTCTCCAATTCTTTACTGATACGATCAAAAATAGCTACTCCCTCTTTGTGAAGTTCCGTGCCGATCTGTAACATACTTGCGCCACATAATAAATGTTCAAAAGCATCTTGTCCATTGCGGATACCGCCAGTACCGATGATTTTGATCTCTGGTTTCAAGCGGGTATAAAATGCCCGGACATTCGCTAACGCAGTAGGTTTGATATATTCGCCTCCAAGTCCACCAAAACCATCTTTTGGTTTGATGACGACTGTTTCACTCTCAGTATCGATATAAAGGCCATTTCCCACACTGTTGATCGAGTTCACATAGGCGATCGGGTACTGATTCAAGATTTCCGCCATTTGATCAAAGTGGGCGAAATCAAAATAAGGAGGAAGTTTGATCCCCAACGGTTTTGAGAACACTTGAAAGACTTCTTTCAATAAAGCTGCTGTTGCCTCGAAATCGTAAGCTAGCTGCGGTTTTCCTGGAACGTTCGGGCATGAAAGATTCAGCTCAGTGATCCCTTGGTAATCACTTTCTTCGATCAACTTCAACATTTCCAGATTTTCCTCTGCACTCATACCGGCAATCGAGAAAAACAATGGTTGTTCTTGTCCATGCTCTTTCTCGTAGGCCAATGCATAATCCAGATAATAGGAAAAACCTAAGTTTGGTAAGCCCATCGAATTGATACTCCCCAGTGGCACATCATAATAACGAGGTTCAGGGTTTCCTGCTCGCTCATTGATGGTACAGCTTTTTGTAATGAACGCCCCCGCATTCGAATGTGCAAGTTCATCTAATTCCGCTGTAGTCATGCAATGGACACCAGAAGCGTTCATCAAGGGATTTTCAAAAGAATGATTTAAGAAAGTAGTCGTTAAGCTCAAGTTATTCTCTCCTTTTAATAAAGCGTTTTTTCTAGTGTATCATTTAAGCGAACAAAATCAACAAAAATTTATCGAATGTTCGATCAATCATCGATTTCTGAAGACAATACTTCTCCTGTTTGACTATTGATTTTTACATTTGTCGTTTGGTTGCCATTTTTCACTTTGACATCCCAATAAGTAGTTCCTAATTCTTTATCAAGGTCCCAATCTGTAGCAGTTCCAGCGCCAACTTTTTCAACCGCGATTTTCCCAGCTTCTTCGATCGAGATCAGATTGCTGACATCTAAGCCGTCTTCTGATTTTTTCTGGCCGTTTTGTTCGTCACGATCTAATTGCTCTGGATTCTCTGCCTCAAGTTTTTCGTCCATCGCATTGATTTTCACTGAATATTCGTTTTGATCATCGACACCTTCAATTTTGTAGAAGTAGCTTCCCCAATCACTATCGAGTTCTAAGCTAGTGATTGCTGCATCTGGGTATTTGTTTTGGAATAATTCAATCGCGCGATCCGCAGAAACTTGAATATCAGGGTTTGCTGTTTGTGAAGAGGATGAATCACTAGAAGCAGCAGAACCAGCAGTTGTGCTAGATTCTTCTGTCTTATTCGTAGAAGTTACGGTCGTTTCTGACGACTGGTTGGTCGTACTTGAAGGGGTATTTGTTTGGTTTGGCTGGCACCCCGCTAAAAGTAGTAAAGAAAATAAGCCTGTAAAAATAACTTTTGATTTCATAACAATTCTCCTTTTTATTAGGTATCTATTCTCAGTATAACGAAAAGAGTGAATACTGTCAGCCGATACCATGAAAAATCAGTCTATAGTCTGATTTTACAACTAAAAAAGAACTTGTTTTTACGTAAAAAAGTAAAAACAAGTTCTTTTCATTTAAATAAAAAAACAAAACTCAATAAATTATTTCCGATGCATTGGGATCGAATTGTTCCCTGGATGGACTAACAAGTACTGGATCACATCGATATTGCTCGATTCAAAAGATGCGGCACAGGCTTGTAAATAAAGATCCCACATACGATAGAACCGATCACCCATCTCCTGAGTCACCTGCTCTTGAACCGCATGGAAACGTTGCGTCCAATGTTGTAATGTCCATTGGTAATCACGACGTAGACTTTCTAGGTCGATCACTTGTAGATCGTTTTCCGTGATATCCTTAATCAGTTCTGTCACACCTGGTACATAACCGCCAGGGAAAATATATTTATTGATCCACGCATTCGTTGCGCCACCTTGTTGTCGGCTGATTCCATGAATCAAAGCAGTTCCTTTAGGTTTCAACAAATCTTTGACTACTTTGAAATATTCAGGTAGATTCTCTGACCCTACGTGTTCGAACATCCCCACACTGGTGATATGATCGAAAGTCTCCCCTTTCAACTCGCGGTAATCCATTAGAAACACACGACATTGGTCTTCTAGATGCTCTTCTTTGATTTTATTGGTGATGAAGTTGTATTGTTCTTCACTGAGAGTAATACCAGTCGCTTTGACATGATATTCTTTTGCAGCAGTAAATAGTAACGTTCCCCAGCCACAACCAATATCCAAGAGGGATTCCCCTTCTTTGATAAATAGCTTATCTAAAATATGATGGACTTTATTGATCTGTGCTTGCTCCAGACTATCTTCTGGGGTTTTGAAATAAGCACAAGAGTACGTCAATGTTGAATCAAGCCATAAGCGATAAAAATCATTTCCTAGGTCATAATGAGCATGGATATCCGCTTTATTTTGTTGCTTTGTGTGTTTCTCTTTTTTTGGTAACCACTTCAGATAATCTTTGCTACGCAAGAAACTATCGGTATGACTGTAAGCATCATTGATCAATGATTGGATGTTTCCTTCGATTTCAATGCGATGATCCATATAAGCTTCCCCTAAAGAAAGAGAAGCATTTCTCGTCAACTCTTTGATTGGGATCTCTTCATTGAACGTGATCTTGATTTGCGGAGGGTTATCGGTATCCCCATACTGCTTCGTCGTTCCATCCCAATATGTGACTTCTACTGGAAGTGAAAAAGAGTGCGAAAATAGTTGATGATAAATTGTTTTTTCTAACATAATGATCCTCCTAAAACAAAAATTACACTATTACGTTATACCTATTTCGCCAAAGAATCAACAGATTACAGGTAATAAATAAAAGCTTTTTGAAAATTTCAGAAACACAAAAATAAAGAATGCAAGGACGGAGACATTTCTGCTTCCCCTCTTACATTCTTCATTTTTTGATTCGATCAGACTTGGATCGCTTTTGAATCTTTGAAGCCAGTTTTAGCAAAAATCCATAGTAACAATAAAACGGCTATGGTCGACTGGATTCCCATCATCAAGACAAAATCAAAATGGATGAAACCGACAAAACCAGCAATTATCGAACTCACACCTAGAACATTTAACATCAAATTTGCGCTCTCTTTAAAGTTTTTTATAGAAGAAAATTTGCTTTTTCTTGTTAGCCATAAAAAGAAAGCAGCGCCGAACAAAATCAAGCCAGTCATGATAAATAATAAAATACCCAACGTCAAACTGTAAGATAAAATGATCATCGGTCGATTACTCGCATAAAATTCATTCTCTAAAAACTGTTCAAACTCCTTAGGACTTGTCATTCTCATAAAATCAAATGAGGAGGGATACGACATCCTATATTCTCGTGTTTGTCCATCCTCTTCTTGACGAATCGTCCAACTGGTCTCTTCAAAATTGATTGCGGCTCCTCTTTCTGCCATTTCTTCTGTTGTCAGTGCTGTTCCGATGATGACATCGTTTGTTACACTGATGATCTCAGAGTCAGCTGTTAAGCGACCGTTGGTAAGTTGTAGTTCACGTAAGCGTGCCACCCCTTCCTGATCGATCAACGTATTCACCGATAAGAATTGTTCCATCGGGATCGCCGAGACTTGATTCGTATAAAATAAAGTAATCGGCATGACCATAAAAGAAATCAGAAACAGAAAGATCACGATAAATTTTGGCCAAGTGAGTTGTTTTCTACCTAAAAACAACTGTTTTGGACTTCTTAAGCTTGAAAAGTAATTGAGTGGGAATTTATCCATAGCAAACGACTCCTAACCTTTGGTCCCGCCTGATGTCAGTCCGGTCACAAAGTTTTTTTGTAAAAAGAAGAACAATAAACATATTGGTACAGCAATCAAGATTGCTCCCGCCGCAAACAGAGAAACGCGTTGGTTGGTTACATCAGAAATAAAGGTTTGTAATCCAACTGCGACTGTTTGATTTTCAGGCGTACGAAGTAGGAAACGTGCCAACATGAAGTCACCAAATGGTCCCATAAATGCCCAAAGCGCTTGGACTGCGATCATTGGTTTGACTAATGGTAAGACGATTTGCAAGAAAATCCTAAAGTGTCCTGCACCATCCAATTTAGCTGATTCATCTAAATCGATTGGGACTGTATCGAAGTATCCTTTCATCAGCCAGGTGTTCATCGGGATTCCGCCACCGATATAGATCATTGTCAAGAACCAGTAACGATCCAATGCACCTAATAAAAAGGCCATCACATAAAAGGCGGTCAATGCTGCCATTGTTGGTACCATCTGGATCACTAGGAAGAACATCAAACTTGATTTTCTTCCGATGAAACGATAGCGACTATACGTATAACCCGCAAGTGTCACAACAGTTACTTGAATGACCATGGTTAAAACAGAAATAATCAACGTATTTTTATACCAAGTGCCATACAAGGTTTCATTGAATAAGCGAGAAAAATTATTTAAGGTCCAATCACCGGAGAAATCCAAACTAAAAGCAGCAATATTGCCTGGTTTGAAAGCAGTACTAGCTGTGATCAATAACGGATAGATGATAATGATCGACAATAGGATCAAAAACACATAAGTGAAGAAATGCGAAAGTCTCCGTTGGAACTTAGCACTCGTACTAAATTTTTTCATGACTAGTCCTCCATTTTGAACGCATTAGTTTTCTTGAATACCAACAGAGAAACGGCAATGACGATCATCGAAATGATCAGCGTGATCGCAGAAGCCATCGAATACTGTGGCGAGGTCCCCGTGGTCAATTTATAGATCCACGAAATCAAGATATCTGTTGATCCTGCACCACCACCGACACTTCCCGGTCCCCCATTATTGAAGAGGTAGATCATGGAGAAGTTATTGAAGTTCCCTGTATACTGTGTGATGAACGTTGGTGCTGCTACAAGAAAGATTGCTGGCAACGTGATACTTGAGAAGCGCTGCCAAGCATTCGCACCGTCGATTTTCGCTGCTTCGTAAAGATCTTCAGAAATCGATTGTAAGATACCTGTGACCATCACATAGATGTAAGGAAAACCTAACCAGCCTTGTATCAAGATGATTGCGACTTTTGTCCAGTTCGGATCAGTTTTCCAAGGAACGGAGGCAATATCTACAAAGGGGATATTATTCAAGAATGGAATAACTTGCGTGTTGATCGCTCCCACACTATCGTTAAAGATGTTTGAAAAACTCATGATCGTGATAAATGCTGGGACTGCCCATGGCAAAAGGAAAATAATTCCAAAAACACGTTTGAACTTGATAAATTTCTGGTGCGCGATCACTGCTGTAAATACGCCTAACGTGATTTGTAAAGTAGTGGCACAAAGCGTCCAGATGACGGTCCAAGAGAACACGGCAACAAATGTATTTCGATAAGAACTTAAAAAGAAAATACTGAAGAAGTTTTCTGCTCCCACCCAGTCGATCAAACTTGCTGGTGGGATGTGTTGGAAATCATAGTTTGTAAATGCTGTAAATAATGTCACTAAAACCGGAAAGATGATCGTGAAAATCATCAATAGATACGCTGGAAGCGTCAAGAGATAAGGAAAGCCTTCATCACCCACATTATGTATGACTTCCTTCATTGTTCGATTGATCTTTTTCCCTTCTTTTCTCATGACTGCGACACGTTTTGCATCTACTAGATTGATGAAATAAAAAAATAAAAACAAGGCTGTCACAATCAATTGCAAAGTTCCTTGGATCAACATAAATAATGAGTGATCTTCCATTGGTACACTCCCTAAGGTAACTAAACCTATTAAGGATTGAAAACCACCTAAAACCATTTGGATGATAAATCCGATAAATAGTGCTAAAAATACGACCCCTTTAAATACTTGACCATTTGCAAATTGACCCAGTCCTGGAATGATCGAACGTAACATCGTGCCTTTGACATTGACCGCTGTATCTTCTTGTTGCATGGTATTGTTCCCCCCTCTTGATACTAAAAACAGGTGCTGTATGTTGAAGCGCCTTTTCTATAAAATCATCTCACGTTCATCAAAGGTAAAACATGGAGCTGAGAAGCAATTTCCTTCACAGCTCCAACCTTTTTGATGATCTAATTAATATTTTTGCTCAATTGCTTCGCTGATCGTCTTCACCGCGTCGTCAGCCGATTCTTTTGGTGTTTTTCTGCCTGAACCAGCATCAAACATCAAGTTTTCTGCGCCTGTCCAAACTTCTGCCATCTCTGGAATATTTGGCATTGCTTGTGCTGTTTCATATTGTTCAATAACTGCAGTCGTCAATTCATCATTTGTGCCTTTTGCTGTTTCACGAGCCGCTTGATTGGCTGGTACTTCGTTGACCATTTCAAAGAATTTTTCTTGGTTTTCTGTATTGGTTACATAATCTAACCATTTTTGAGCCACTTCTTTATTCTTAGAGTAGTTACTTACGACCCAACCTTTTCCTCCACCAAATGGTTGATAAGATTCACCATTATTCAATGTTGGGATTTTTGATACGCCATAATTGATGTCGTTTTCTTGATAAGTTTGTGCTTGCCATGGACCATCAATGATCGCTGCTGTCTTGTTTGACATGAACTGTTGGTTGACAAAGTCGCCAGCACTCTTGATATCTTGCATTCCTTTAGGCCAAACATTTTGGAACCAATCTGTGGCATAGCTAATACCTTCTACTGCTCCTGCATTGTTTAACCCAATTTCAGATGGGTCTGTTCCATCTTCACCAAATACATACCCACCGTAACCAGAAATCAAGCCATATGAATAATAAAAATCAGTCCATTTTGCTAAAAATCCTGTATTCGTTCCTTCTTCAGATTCAAAATTGAAACGTTCATCTTTTGCTAACGCTTCCAAATCTTTGAAAGTTGTCGGTGCAGTGTCAACTAGATCTTTGTTATAGTATAAAACTAGTGTCTCGATAACTGCCGGTGCTCCATAGATTTCATCCTCGTACGTTACTTGAGCTTTATCCGTATCATTGTAATCTGCTTCGTTCCCCAATTTCACTTCTGCCAAATGTCCTTGTTGCCCTAATGCTCCGATCCGGTCATAAGCTGCCATCATGACATCTGGTGCTTTTCCTGCAGGACCATCTAACGCAAGCGATTCTAATTGTTCGAACATGTCTTTTTCGACTAACTTGATTTTTACGTCGTTATCTTCTTCAAATTTTGTTTTGATCTCATTGACATAATCTTTGTAGCCAGAATCGACAGAAATCGTCAATGTTTTTCCATCTTCTTCATTTGCTGCAGTTGAAGAACCGCCATTACCACAGGCAGCAAGTCCCCCGATAAACCCTAAAGATAATGCACCTAACCCGAATTTTTTTAGCAACTGTTTACTCATTTTTTTTCCTCCGATTCTATTCTATTCCTCTTACAATTTGATTATATGTTTACAAAAGCTTGATTTGCAAACGCTTTCTCTATGTTACCGATAACAACTTAACAAAGGATCAAAAATCCATTCGTTTGGACTTCAGCTTTGCCGTCTTTTAAGATGTCACAATTTTGGCTGAATAAAACATCATTTTCTAAATCGACCAAGTACGGTTCTGTTCCTTGATTGAAATAAGCATGAATGGTTTGCTGATCGAAATGACGAGTCAAATGAATTTGTTCGTTTTTATCGTCGACCGATCGCCAAGTCAGATCCCCTTCAATCAACACTTGTTGCACTTGTTTACGCACACAGATCAATTCTTTGACGAACCCCTTCAATTCAAGATCTTGCTGGTCCTTTTCCCAGACCATACATTTTCGACAGTCAGGATCATCATGACCTGTCATGCCGATTTCTGTTCCGTAGTAGATGCAAGGCGCCCCTTTTTGTAAGAACATGAAAGCTAACACTGATTTCATCAGTTCCTTGTCCTCTTTACACAAAGTCAATATTCTTGCTGTATCATGAGAATCCAATAGATTGAATGTTCCTTCATTGACTTGATCACGATATAGCATTTGCTGATGATTCATGCCACTGACCATTTGAGTGGGTGTGATTTTTTTATGGACGAAATAGTCTTTGATCGAATCCATAAAGGCGTAGTTCATCACCGCATGGAATTCATCGCCCTGTAACCAAGCTTGAGAAGAATGCCAGATTTCACCTAAAATATAAATATCAGGTTTGATCGTAGTGACCGCTTCTCTGAATTTCTTCCAAAAATGATGATCCACTTCATTTGCTACATCTAACCGCCATCCATCGATATCAAATTCCTTGACCCAATACGTGGCAATATCTAATAAATAATCTTGTACTTCTTGATTTGCTGTATTGAGCTTAGGCATAAATGGCGTAAATGCAAACGTATCATATGCCAGATTTTCGGCTGTTTCAGGAACATCTGTCATTTGATAGGCATCCACTGGAAATGAATGGATGTGGAACCAGTCTTTGTAGCGGGATTTCTCGCCATTTTCGATCACATCTTGCCATTGTGGTGCATGACTACCCATATGATTGAACACGGCATCCAGCATGATTCGGATTCCTTTATCATGCGCTTTTGTGATTAACTCTTTCAATAACTCTTTATCACCAAATTGTGGATCGACCGCATAATAATCGATCGTGTCATATTTGTGATTCGAGGTTGCTTCAAAAACAGGACAGAAATAAATCCCTGTGATCCCTAAATCAGCTAGGTAATCGAGATGATCGATCACCCCTTGAAGATCTCCGCCAAAGAAATCTTCTCGATCCGGGTCTTTACTTCCCCAAGGCAACGTCCCTTTAGGATCATTTGTTGGATCACCATTCGCAAAGCGTTCAGGAAATATTTGATACCAAATCGTTTGTTTTGCCCATTCAGGTACTTTGAAGCGATCGATTTGTTGAAAATATGGCATACGGAAATAATAGTTTGCATTCGCCAATGTTTCTTCTTGATAAGGGAATATTCCTTGGTCTCCGTAAAAACAATCCATCCCATCAATTCCCACGATGTGAAACCCGTATTGCAATCGTCTAGTATCACTCGTCAACTCGATTTCCCAGTAATCATGAAGAAGTGTACTTAACCCTTTTTTCATTGGTTGTTCTTTTAAATACCAATTTTCTGAGAAAATCGTATATGGATCTCCGCTGATCACAGAAACGTGTTTGACATCATCTTTACTTGTACGTAAGCGAATCCGCATTGTTGTCTCACTGTATAAATAAGCAAATTCACTTTCGGGTCGATGATAAATTGCTGCAGTATTCATTTCAGTCCTCCCTTGTCTTTCAGTTAACAAAAACAACTATAAAAGATAAATAACCGAAAGACAACGCTTACATTCCTGTTATCGGTAACAAGATTTTTATCAAAAAAAAAGATGAATGACACACTGTTTACAAAACACGCGTGATTCATCTTCTTAAATACTATTTAATTCTATATGTTTTTTTATCGTACGCATACTTCAACAACTGCTTTTCTTGCCATGTGACACCAATCCCTGATTGACCAGGAATCATCAAAAGTCCATTTGTGATTCTAGCTTTTGGTTCGACGATATCATCATGGAAATAGCGATCAAAAGCAGACAAGTCTCCTGGAAAAGTAAAGCAATCTTGACTTGCAAAATGCAGATTCATCGCTCGACCGACTCCGGATTCAAACATGCCACCTAACCAAACGAGCAAGTCATTTTCCTGACAAAAATCAACGATCCTTAAAGCCTCAGTGATCCCTCCCACTCTGGGAATCTTTAAATTGATTGCCCGACAACTTCCCAATGCATGAGCTGTTTTTACGTCTTCCAGTGTTCGGATATTCTCATCAAGACAAACAGCTGTTTTGATTTCCTTTTGAAGTATGGCATGGTCAACATAGTCACGAGGGTGAAAAGGTTGTTCGATCATCGCAAGCTTCAAGGCGTCCATTTTCTTGAATAACGGCAGATCGTTGATCGTATAAGCAGAATTTGCATCTGCCATCAATTGGATCTCTGGATATTGCTCACGCAACGCTTGCAGTGGCACTAAGTCATTGCCAGGAGTGATTTTCAACTTGATTCGTTGGTACCCTTGATCAACATAAGTTTTTGCAGTCGCAAGTAAATCTATCGGGTTGTCATGGACACCAATACTGACACCTACGGGAATCGCTGATCGTTCGGCAGAAAACAACTTTTGTAATGGGCGTCCTATTCGACGAGCATAAAGATCCCAAACAGCTGTTTCAACTGCTGATTTTGCCATAAAATTCCCTTGCGTATGCTTGAAAGCTGACCAAATTTCTGAGGGATGCGAGAAGTCAAGTTCGAATAAACAAGGAATCAGCTCTTTTTGTAATACCGATCGACTCATATCAATCGTTTCTTCAATGTAATCTGCTCGTTCAAAAGCGACCAGCTCGCCTATCCCCTGATTCCCTAACTCGTCTTCCACGATCAACAAATCAAAAGCTTTTGTTTCCAATCGACCATAGCTCGTTCTAAAAGGTGTCACTAAGGGTAGTCGCAAACAGTACTGTTGGATGTTGACTATTTTGATGGCGTCCACTCCCTTTCCATTTCATTGATCCAAGTAGTAACAGTTGTTTCAAATAGCCTAGGTTGCTCGATGTGACAACAGTGCCCGCAATCCGCAAGGACCTGGCAACAAAAAATCTCTTTAACATCTGTCATTTGTTTACCGATCTTTTGAAACTTCTCATCCTTTTGACCAACAAGATACAATAGTGGGCATTCGATACTCGCTAAATCTGGCCAATAATTTTTTTGCGCGCCAGTTCCCATATAGTAAAGACTTAATGCTAAACCTAGCTTATTTTGAGCAAGTCGCTCGTTTCTTACTCTGCTTTTTTGTTCCAAGGGTAACGCCTGTTGTGAAGCAAATAGTGGTAACTTCTCCCAATCATCAACAAAATCAATCAGAGGCTCTCTCATTAAACGTAAAGAAAGTTTTCGATCAGCTTTTTTACGACTGTTTCGTTGCTGTTCATCCGCAATCCCGGCAGTTCCACCTTCTAAAATGAGCCCTTTGATTCCTTGTGGTTGTTCGATTGCCCAAGCAAGTGCCACTCGTGCACCCATCGAGTAGCCTAATACATAAAAAGAGGAAATTTCTAATAATGAGACAAAACTCGCCAAATCGGCTACTAATGACGTAAGTTGGTAACGATAAGGATGCAGGTAAACCGCTGTTTTTCCATGACCGATCAAATCAATGGCTAAGTAATTAAACTGAGGATTCTCAAACATGAACGTTTGTGCACTACCGGTAAAGCCATGCAAACAAACAACCGTTGGTTGCTTTGGATCAGTATGCTGTAACCAACGGTAATGGTAAGTAGCAGCTCGAACAGTCTTAACTGGCATCAGCCTATTTCCTCCTGATAACGACGCTTCATCTGTTCCCATAACTGGACAGGTTCTTGTTGTTGCCCTCTAATTTCAATCAATGTCCAATCCCTTTGATTCCGGCTTTTTTCAATCGCTTGCTCAAACTCTTTACTTGAAGTTGGTTGTATATAATGACCATTATATAAATCTGCTACCTTCTCTAATTCTAAATCAAGTGGCGTACCAAACAATGGTTCAAAATCAGTCTCTGGGAGTTGGTTTTGAGGAAGAAAAGAAAAGATTCCCCCACCATTGTTGTTCAATACGATTAAAGTAACAGGTAAGTGATAACGTCGAATTAGCTCCAACGCGTTCATGTCATGAAACAGCGCAAGATCGCCGATCAAGACAAACATCCGCTTGTTCCTTACCAAAGCGATTCCTGCCGCTGTAGAAATCAACCCGTCGATCCCGTTGACCCCTCGATTTCCGTAGATTGGAAATGATTCTCCAGTACGCGAAGCAAAACGATCAACAAAGCGGATCGCGTTACTATTTGCCAAAAATAAAGCTTCCTCTGATTTTATCGCTTGCAATAACTGGCAACTAGCATTGCTTTCGCTCCATTCATCGATAGACAATTCTTTAGTGATGACTTCTCTCGCTTTTTGATAAGCTCTTTTCCATTGCGCCAACCATTCGTCAGAGGTTGGCGAATTAGGTAGTGCATCCAAAGTTTCCGATACTAGTTTACAGAAATCAAGTACACCGATTTGGATAAAACTTGTTCCTAAATGCAATGGATCACGCCATTCTTCCTCATCGATCAACACATAGTCAGAAATAGCTTCGTGATTTTTTTTTAAATAAAGCATCACATTTTTAGCTACAGGAAGATTACCAAATTGCCAAATGACTTCAGGAGTTTCAGGAACCGGTCCAGAAAAAATCAAATCTGCATGCGGAAGATAGCCATCGCTCATTTGTTGACAAGCACCTAAATTTGCCAAGGGATCACCAATGATTGGCCATTGTAAAGATGTTGCTAAAGTAAGTAACGCTTTTGCCTCATCAGGTGTCAATTCTTTACCGACGATCATCATCCCTTTTTTTGATAACCAAGGAACAAGCTCTGGCATTTGCTTCGACACAATTTGAGTAACCAGTTTTTTGGGATGAAAAGATCCATCAAGAGAAAAAGTTAAATCAGGCAATAAAGGCTCTCTAAAAGGCAAGTTGATCTGAATTGGCCCTGCCGGTACACGCATTGCTTCATAGGCACAATTGGCGCCATGCCAGTAGCTATACCGTATCATTTCCGGAGTGGCTTCAGGAAGTGCTAATTCGATAAACTTTTTGATATGCGAACCAAATAACTTTTGTTGGTCCATCGTTTGTGGCGACCCAACGCCACGTGCTTCTGGTGGACGGTCTGCTGTAAGCACTAGCAAAGGAATGTTTGTTGCTTTTGCTTCACAAACTGCTGGAAAGAAGTTCGCTGCGGCAGTTCCCGACGTACAAAGAACTCCAACTGGTTGCTTTAATGCTTTCGCCATACCTAATGCACAAAATGCCGCAGATCGCTCGTCTACAATCACCGTTGTTTTGATTTCCGGATCTCTATGAAGTAACAAGGCAAGTGGGGTCGATCGTGAACCAGGACTGATGACGACATTTTTAAGCCCGCCTTCTTTCATTCCCTTGATGAAAGCCAATAAATACGCAGTCATTTCTTGTTGTTTAGTCATCCCTTCACTCCTCTAAGCATTGGTTGGAATTTTAGCAATGTTTCTTGGCGCTCTGCCTCGGGGTCAGAATCCGCAACAATGCCACAACCTGCATATAATATTCCTTCGGTTTCAGTCAAGATGCCTGATCGGATGCCTACAGCAAACTCACCGACATCCTCGATCGGGTCCAACCACCCGATTGGTGCCCCGTATAACCCTCTACCGAAAGGTTCATGATCTTTGATCCATTGCAACGCCAGTTCTTTCGGTTCACCACCTAAAGCAGGAGAAGGATGGATCAATTTTACTGCATCGATCAATGAGACTCCCTGCTTACGTTCTCCAGAGAAAGTCATCGCTAAATGCTGAATATCGCGGTTTTTCAATAAACGGCGGGATGAGACAGCGACATCGCCGGCGACAATATTCGCTAATTGATTCTCTAATCGTTGAGCAACAATTCCGTGTTCTTGTGTATTTTTAAAGTCTTTTAAAAGTTCTTTACCGATTTCATCGTCTTCCTGCACAGTCGATCCTCTAGGTGCCGAACCAGCTATCCCAGCAGTCATAAATTGGCTTTTCGTTCCTTGGACCAATCGTTCTGGTGTAGCACCAATGAAAGCATGTTGATCGGATGCTAAAAGAAATAGATAAGTTTGTGGTTGTTGTTCAGATAAACGCTGAAGAATTTGAGTTGTCGACTGGAATGATCCGTGTATTGCCATTTGTCTCGCTAAGACGACCTTTTTAAGCGAAGTTGCTTCGAGTACGATTTCTTTCCTCGCATCCTCTACATTGCGTAAAAAAGCTGGAACTGCCAGCTCTTCTGACGACACAAAGATATTTGCAGATTGTTCTTGTTCTTTGCCTTTTAACAATTCACTAACAAGACTATCTAAATACGAAAAACCTTTTAAAAGACTTCTGATTGTTGCAGCTTCTTTTCTGATTGTCAGAATAACTTGAGTCTTTGAACCTATTCGTTTGAAAAGAATACTTGGTAAAATGAAAAAGCCAGATTCAAGCTTACTCCAAATTTTTTCTTTTAGGTTGTTTGGATCAAATGGAAAACCTCCAAAAAGCAAAGGTCCCCCCTTCTGTCTCGATACGTTTAAAAAACTTTTAGAAAACTCAAGAGAAAATTCTTTGATAGCGCTGGGCATGTCATCATATTCCCTATCAAATAAATTTTCTCCTATTCCTAATAGCTCACAATCCTCATCAGGAGGACACCAATAAAAGCGATCTCCTTTAGATGGGACAAGAGGTAAGAGTTTTTTTACCGTTTGTTCACCAAGCTCGTAGCTATAAGTAAAATAAAGATGATTTCCCAAAAGCTGATCATCGATTGAGCTATCTAATTTGATATTCAATGTAATTCACTCTTTCTTCTGTCATTAAAAGACGTTTGATTGGTTTTCCAGTCGCAGTTTTTGGAATTTCAGAGACACAGTAGATTTTAGTTGGATGCTTGTAACGTGCTAATGGCGCTAGTAGCTCAGTGATTTCTCTATCAGTAAGGGGTTCATCTAATCGCACATAAGCAACAGGTGTTTGCCCCCATGTTACATCCCAAGCCCCTACGACAGCGACCTCTGCAATTTTATTACAAGCTATAAGTACACGCTCGATTTCAACTGGGAAAATATTCTCTCCCCCCGAAATAATACGTTCACTCATGCGACTGACAATATAAAGATAATCCTCTTCATCAAGATACCCCCAATCGCCAGTGTGGAACCAGCCATCCTCTGTCCAAGAATGCGGGTTGACGCGATTCAAGTAATGGTTGATGATCGATGGTCCCTTGACTAAAATCTCTCCCATTTGGTCTGACTTCGTATCTTTTTGGATACGGATCGATACCCCAGACAAAGCTTTACCAGAAGAACCGTTTTTGGCTTCGAATGACTCCGGAGAAAGGGCGACGATCTGTGAACAAGTTTCTGTCATGCCATAAGAAAGCATCACAGGCACCTGTTTTTCCATACATGCTTGCATGACTCGTCCTTCTCCCGGCCCTCCCCCTAATAATACTTTTTTGAATGAGGGAGCATAACCACTTTCTGGGATCAATGGTTCAAGGTCTTTCAACATTTTGCTGACCAAAGAAATATAGTTGCCACTTCCATTTGCTAAAAGTTGATGGACTTGTTGAGGAGAGAATCCCTGCAACAGAATCACTTGGATGCCTAAAGCAAGTGAGCGTAATAAAATAGATAAGCCACTAATGTGATAGAGTGGCACACAGCAGATCCAGCTATCTGAACGATCTACTTCTAAACTTAGCGCAGTCGCTTGGCTACTCGCATAGTGATTGGCGAATGTTTGCGGTACGCCTTTCGGTTTACCTGTCGTTCCAGACGTATACATGATTGACGCGATTGACGCTTCTTGATACCCTTCATCAAACCAATCCTTCGGCTGTAGAACGTGTAATTCCGAAGGATCGGGAAATGAATACCAAGTGATTTGTTCGTTGACCGCTAATTTTTTGGCGGAAATAAGAATAAATGTCCCTGCATCTGCCATCTGTTCACTGATCTCATTCGTTGTCAAGCGTGTATTGACAAACTGGATTTCTTTTCCTAATTCCCATAATGCTAAGATCGATAAATAGCCATCTAGATCATTTTCACAATACAAGGCAACTCGTTCACTCGCTTTGGGTAATATTCGATGATAATACTCTGCAAAACTCTGAACGTGGGAAGTCAGTTCGCGAAAAGACAAACATTGATCGTTCCACTGACAAGCTGGTGCATCTGGATGAAGCATTGTTTGTTTTTGCAACCAGCTATTAGGTTGAGGTTTAAGGGAACTTAGGGAATTGGTCAAAATCAGGTTCTCTTTTTTCTTTAAATGCGTCGCGCCCTTCTTGTGCTTCATCCATGGTGTAATATAAAAGCGTCGCATCTCCGGCCAATTGTTGGATACCTGCTAAGCCATCTGTATCTGCGTTCATTGCCGCTTTGATCATTCGTAGAGCTAGCGGGCTTTTCTTCAACATCTCTTCTGCCCACTCAATCGTCACGTCTTCCACTTGTTCGATTGGTACGACCGTATTGATCCAATTCATTGCCAATGCTTCTTCAGCACTATATTGCTTCGTCATGAACCAAACCTCTTTCGCTTTTTTATGTCCTACGACCCGAGCTAAGTAACCTGAGCCATATCCACCATCGAAGCTACCAACGTTAGGCCCTGTTTGACCAAATTTCGCATTTTCCGCTGCAATTGTGATATCACACACAAGTTGTAAGACATTGCCCCCACCGATCGACCAACCTTTGACCATCGCGATCACTGGTTTAGGAATCACTCGGATCAACCGTTGCAAGTCTAATACATTCAAACGTGGAATTTGGTCTTCACCAACATACCCACCATTTCCTCGAACTTTCTGATCACCACCTGAACAGAATGCTTTGTCACCAGCTCTTGACGATCACGACTGATTGTAAAAGCTTCAATCATCTCAAAGACTGTTTTTGGTGTAAAAGCATTATGGACCTCTGGGCGATTGATTGTTATCTTAGCAATCTTCCCATATTGTTCAAATAGGATCTCATCGTATTCCTTGATTGTTTTCCATTCTCTCATTTCTATCTCCTCCTAAAATTCATTAAATTTATTATACACAAGTTTTAAGCATTTAATGATAATTTCTTTATAAATTACTGTACAAAGAATATTGAATGAGTTAAGCGCAAGAAAAGCTTTATAATCTAACTTTCAAATAAATGATGTTAGATTTTTTCAGTGAATTTATTGTTTCTATTTTTCATTGTAATTGATTACTTCAAATATATTCTCTTATTAGTCCGTGGGTATATTCATAATCTACCATATACCTAATACGTAATTTTTTTGCTTTTACCATCCATACTCATAATAAAACAATTGCTACGCAAGCAAATGAATATTTTTTAACCTCTATTTCGCTTACTATTTTAGTCGCTTTTTCTTAGAAAGAAATGCTTTCACGGCCAGTACAGCTTTTTATATAAATAATGAAGAGGTCAAGACAGAAGTGTTTAGCCTCGAAAAATAGCTATCCCCGAAAATTGTTCTTCAAATTTTTGTTGTTAGCGCCTTTTTTCGAAGAGGTTAATTCTGTTCTCGCCGTTTATTCGGTTTGAGGTGGTATGAGAGGGCTAATGTCCCCCCTCTCCAAAGAATTTAATAGACAATAGGCTAAACCGGTTATTTTGACAGAGTTTTTCTAATGAACGAGAGGAGACACCGGTTGCTTCAAAAACAATTTCAGGTGTTTCTGTAAGTGCGGTGATTTATTAAAGTAACTGGCGGAACCCTTCTTGATTGTGGAAGTCTTTTCCTTCTGAAAGACAGTGTTGATTATGGTAAAGTACTTTGTAACTTTCACCTTTAGATACGTCAAAGCAAAAATAAAGGACATGGGACTTCTCCTATATTATTTGATTGAACGTTCTCCACTCATTCATTCCGTTTCGCCTTTTCTTTACACGGACTCAAAGTCCCAACATACTTAAAACAGATTCTAGAATGACAGTGAGGGGGCTCTTTTTTGATTCGGACTCGAGGTCCATGAGAGTATGTTCGAGCTTCCTTTCACTCTCACTATACTCGTCTAAGAGAAATAGTTGGTAAGATATTCCGTCGAAATATCTTACCAACTAATCTTAGTATGTTTTTAGTAGTTATAGTGTCATCACATGGTATCTGAACAAAATTGTATAAAACTTTCTTTGTCAATATTACCTCAACAGATTTATTTGGTTAAAGTATAAGTGATTTTATTAATAGTGATATTTTTAATGGTTGTTGGCCATCCGTTGCTATTCCATTTCTCGGTATTTGCTTGTTTTTCGATTTGTTCTGCACCTTTTTTATAAAACTTTGTTTGATTTTTATTGTACCAAGGATCATTATGAGGATTTGGACTTAATTGGTATCTATGTTTACCCGGATTAATTTCATATCCTCTGTTTTTTCCACCAAAGGATGCCTCCATCCATTTATATTCTTTGCCTTCTACTCTTATCGTACCAGCAATCTTGTATGGTTCAGTAAACATCGCTTCATTCTGACTAATTTGACTTTGAGCTTCAATAGTTTGATTCGTCCAATATACACAAGCACTTAAACAACCGAATAAACCTAGTAAAACAAATAAAAATTTCTTCATGATACTCACTCCTTACTTTTTAGGCCCACTTTAAAATTACTAATGTTATGTGATTTAAATGTGAAGATTTGCTTGCTTTTTATTTAGAATACGCTTACATTTTCGTCACATTAAAGATTATGTATCGATGTAGTAGTTTCACAGTCAAATCTTTCGAAAACAAGTAAAAAAACGAAAATTTGAAAATAAATTTTCGTTTTTTTACTTGTTTCTGTTAGTTTTCGACTTTTCTCAAAACTGTGCGTAATTATGATATCAATTAGATTTCAATGCCAGTAACCCAGTATGAAGTAACGATACCGTTAGCAGTTGAACCAATCGCCAACCAAGTATAACCTTCACTGATTGACTGTCTTACAAAGGCATGGCCATTCTTTTGTACGAGTATTTTGTCATATTCGAACGTTTCCCCCAGATCCACGCGGCGTAGGATTGGCAGACTAGTTGGATTGGTTACATTGTCACTTGAAGGTCCTCGTAAGTTGATCCCTCCTGAAATAGCGACAGTCACTTCACCTTTTCGTTCAATCCATTCATTATCAGATGATGCTTCTGCTACTAATGAACCTGAAACCCAGCCGTTATCATCAACTTCATACCAGTGTCTGATACCATTCACTAACTCCCCGTTGATCGTCACTCGTGCAGAATGGAAGACTTGACTTCTAGTTAATTGACGTAAAATTGCTGATCGTGTGTTTGGCTCTTGGCGTACATTTAAAACATCTGCTGCTACGACCATTTCTTTATTCCAATCATGCATGATATAGTCTGGTTCTGGAACGTTGCCATCACCACCATTAAGGATATCTCTGACAGCATCCATATTGGTCCCTGGACAAATATTTGACGCATGTCCACTGAACTCATTATGTCCTAAGACATTTTCAACGGATAAACCAAATCGTTCCATTGCGGCTTTCGCACGCTGATTGAAGGCTTCTTCTTGGGCTTCCGTAAATGAACCATTCCCTACTAAGCAGATGTGATAGGTTGGTGTATTGTGTCCACCAACACCATTAGTTACATCCTCATCAAAGTAGCACCATTGCACAGTTCCATCACGCAAGATAATCTCATGATAGCCGCCAGTTCCCCAGCCTAGTTCGCCATTCCAATATTGTTGAAAGATAAAAACATCTCCTGTTTCAGTTGCTGAATGGTGGCGTGCAATGTTTTTGACCACTGAAACATCTCGTTTCGCATTTGTTGGCCCTAAAATCCGTGAATCTCCTCGTAAATCCTCAATTTTGATTGTCATAATAATCTTCCTTCCTCTGATTTTATTATTTTACAAAATCATTTTCTCATTAAATTTTGATATTTTATTTATTGTTGTATTGTTTTTGTTTGATTATAATATGAACAATGAAACAAACTTTATTATCGTTTAGGAATGGTCAAAGTATATTCTGGAAAAGAAATATCAACTGTTTGTCCACTGATCACATTTCCATTTGGTTCATTTGTCCGTCTTAACATAGGAAATACTTTTTTTCCTGCATGTTTTTGAATGTCAAGTGTGCCGTCCAAACCGAACCGTAGACCAGTTGGTAAGCCGTAAGCAACATTTACATCGTTTCGTATAATGCCAGCTGACCGGCAACGACCAACTTCTACAGATGGATTATCGACATCTATCCAAAAAACATAGCCTAGATCTAAAAAGGCTGCTCCCTTTTGGGGTATTAACCATCCAGCTATCCGAAACGTACCTAAAGATAGCTCATTGAATATTTCTAATTTTCCTCGATAGTTTCCGACTGCCTTGGGTGGACTAGCTAAAATGATTTCATCATGTGTCAAGTCCTCAGCAGCACTTAAGCGATCACGAATCATCATCATGTTAATACCTGGACAGATAGTTGAAGAGTGTCCAATGAACTCATTGTGCCCCATAACATCCTTCACTGATAGGTCAAAACGTTGCATCGCCGCTTTTGCTCGCGTGTCAAATGCTTTTTCTTGTTCTTTAGTGAACGAGCCAGTTCCCACAAGACAAATATGGTAGGTTGGTGTGTTATGTCCCCCCACACCATTCGTTATATCTTCATCAAAGTAACACCATTGTACTGTGCCATCTCTTAGGATAATCTCATGATAGCCGCCAGTTCCCCACCCCAATGTGTTCTTCCAATAGTTTTGAAACGCCCAAACATCTCCTGTGGTTGTTGCCGAATGATGACGCGCAATTTTAGTTATTTCTGATGCCTTTCTTTTGGTATTGGTCGGTCCTAAAATACGTTCATCTCCTCGTAGATCCTCCAGTTTTATCTTCCTCACCTCCTTTACTGGTAAAAGAAACTTGGACGATCAATTGCTTTTATTAGACTCCTGTAACTTCATTACCTGATCTCCTAGATCAAATAATCCGCCTGCGGCCAAACCAGCAATCGCTCCTGCCCATAAATAAAGAATGAGATCCTGTGGAACGAATGAGAAGGAATACAGCCCACTAAGCAAAATTCCAGTAATCACGTTGCTGATAGGCAAAAGTTTACTGCGTCCTATTAGTCCTTTCATCAGTTCTGTCACACCGACGACCAGTGGCGTGATAATACTTGAAATCGTTAAGATTTCGGTCAACTTACTTCACCTCCTTTCCAATTTGTTTGAAAATAGATTTGATTTGTTCTTCAATAATTGATAGACGATTGCCATACTCGATTTGGCTTTTTTCTACTCGAACAATAGTATTTTCTAATTTCCCCAATGTATGATCGAGCTTTGTAAACATTGCATAGAATTTTGCTACGCCTACAATCAACGTTCCACCAAGTGTTATGACAGCCATCCATTCACCAATTGATACTTCCACCATTCTCTACCTCCGTTATATTTGACGTTTTCATTTCTGTGACACTATTTTTATCTTTCATCATTTGATTCTTCTTTCGTTTCATATAGTGACTTAAGTTGATTGCTCTATTTTCATTATTCCGCTATATGTGCTATGTTTATCTTGAAAATGTAGATACACCTATCTATCACCTGTTATTACATAGAAAAGCAAATACTCGTTATTTTCTGCCATTTCCTAAGCTTACATTCATACTAGCATCAAAGAAGAGAGGGGAACCGCCAATCATCTGCCAAAAAAACGCCAAATTATTTATACGCAATCAGTTTTCCACTCTTATATGCTTCAGCAAATTCAATCAATGCTTCTGCTTTTTTTCTCTGAATCGTTCTTTCGGAATAACCAATTTCAAGACTAATCTTATAATTCGAAAAACTTTCAGGAACAAAGTAAGAATAATAAAGGATCATTCGATTCGTTAGACTCAAAACCATCAAAGCATTTATGATTGCATTCCTTTCTGCTTCAATCGCTATCATTTGCATAGATGCCCTTTCTGAAGATTGATCAGAAAGAGTTGCTTTTAAGCTATTGATTCTACGAGGAGATTCAATGTCGACTGTGACACGTCCTACCATCCTATCAAGTTTACGAAAATTTTTTAAGACTTCTCTCACATTGCATCTTGTTTGTTTCACATCTATTCTTTTGGGGTACATCACAAAAATTCACTCCTTTAAAAAATCATCTTTTAGATTTACTGATATAAAGTATTTGGCTTCTACTAGTCAAACCGCAAACTAAATTGCACAGAGTTTTCATTTTATTTCTTTTCCAACCCATATAAAAATAGTCATTTCCTAAGGTATGAATTATTTTTTTGTCATTATACTCAAACAAATGATTGTTCGAATTACCCAATCATTAAATCTTCATAACCAATATCATTGGATACACAATATATTTCTATTTCTTTTCGTGTGTATTTAGTATGATTGACCTGTTTAACCGGCTTTTTTGAGATTACGTAATCCATACCACATATTTACTCCTCTTTTCCAAAGTAGTTTTTCCTTCAATTACCTCATTAATGCTTCTATTCCTTCAGAATCTGGTTGGATAAACCGAAGATTTGTACGTCCGAGTTTTTTCTTCTTTTTTTTCAAGACCGACAGTCCAACGACATTCTTACTCACTCCTTAATAAAAATTAAATGTGTCTGCTTATGTTAGTACCTATTACAAGGACGCTAAAACGTTGAAAGACCATCGTTTGGTTTGAATAATTTTATTCGTCACATAAATTAATAGGTCATATGCTGTTCATCAATTTTAAGTGGTTATCTTGATGTTTATCACCTGAATCACTAAAGATTATTTTGGTTTAATCCACGCGAAATATAACTTAAAGTTGATTTGTTACCAAAAAATATATAGTCATCGGAAATACCATAAATTTCCGAAAATTTCTTTGCTAAAGAAATCGGTACATCAGTGGCATCATCCTCGTACTCAGCAAGCTGTTCCTTAGTAAGATTTAGACCATAACTATTTTGCAGAATGTCAATTACTTCAGTCTGATCCAAATCTGAATTTACTCTTGCTGCTTTCAAAGATATTTGCAACATATAAAACACCTCCTATTATATATTTTAATATAACTTAAAGTTATAGTAAATAATTTTATATAACTATGTATAACTTAATGTTGATTTAGACCAGTTTCTGGTATATTATTGGAGTAAGAATTCGGAGGATTATTATGGATAAAAATATTATTGGACAGAAGATTAGTGAACTAAGGCATAAACAACAAATGACGCAAGAAGAATTAGCAATAAAAGTCGGCGTTAGCAAGCAAACTATTTCTAATTGGGAAACTGGATTAAAAACACCCCGTATGGGTGCTATTCAAAAAATTGCTGAGTTATTTCATGTGACAAAAGGTTATATTATTGAAGGTGAGGAAGAAAATTCTCGTCGTCTACTCTCTATTTTTGAAAAACTAGATAGCGAAAGACAAAAGTCAGTCATCTCTTTTGCAGGAAAAAAATTAGAAGAACAACAGTTAGAAACAAAGCTTGATAACGAAGAACTTCTCAAAGAAATTGATGAATTCGTAGAGGAATATGGATTCGAGGCCTTTGAAAATTTACATAAAGTAATTACCAGTAAAAGGCAAAAAGAACAAAATAAGAATATCAGCTAAACCCCTATCCCCCTTTTTTAAACGAACGGTTACAATTTTAGAATAATAATAATATAATTGTTATATAACCGTATATATAGGGGGTGTTTTTTTCCTGATTGCCTAAAAAAAATGATTTTTCAAAAGAAATAGTTGATTTTGAAAAAAGACTTCATCATAAAAAGGCAGGAGTAGAAAAAGAAAAAGCTTTGGTTAAAGGGATAATTGGTGGCTATACGCCTAATGAAATTAAAGAAATCCGTGAATTAATGAAAAAACTAAAAAAAGCAGACCATTATTTGTTTTTATGAACTTTAGCATTTTTTCTAGTAAAAGATTTAGAACGAGTATCTCATTCAAACTAAATGATTACATTTTAACAGACAGTCCTTCCATTCATTAGTAAAAGTATTTTTAATTTAATCCCTAGTAGTTCGCAAACAGTTTTTTAATGATAAAAATAGAGTTTAATTTCGACAGTAGCGATAAAGAATAAGAAATAAGGAGTAACAGGATGAATTTATTAGATCATCTAGGGATTGAAACGTGTATTGTTTCACCTAAAGAAGTCCAATTGACTTTAGCAATTAAAGAAAAGCATCATCAACCTTATGGCTATTTGCATGGAGGAATCAATGCTGTATTGATCGAAACGGCTTGTAGCATTGGGGCTAACGAATATTTACAAGCCCCCCACTTTGCTGTAGGGATCGATCTGCAAGTCCAACATTTAAATAAAGCCTCTACAGGTACCTTGAAAGTGGTCGCACATCCTGAGAAAGTCGGGAAAACTATTCACTTTTGGCAGGCAACGGTTTATTTAGATAATGATTTGAAAATCGCCACTGGCCAATGCACTTTGCTGGTCAATTAACTCTTATAAGGAAAATAAAAAAAAGATTGAGTCAGCTCTAAAAATCTCATTCTTTGTTCCATTTCATATTTGTTTTTATATAATGGTATGCACCATTTCGACCTATTATATCTTTTAACTATTCTTTATAAATTTAGGTTTATCTAACTTTCTTTTTCAACTTTGTTAACTTTTATACAAAATTAATGTATAATGAGAATAGTTGGAAATAAATGTATAGTAGGAAGTGGATAAATGAAACACGGTAGAAATATAATTTGGACATACATTAAAATAGTATTTGCTTTAACTATTTTAGCTATCAGTATCAACATGTTTTTAGGTCCGCATCATATTGCAGCTGGTGGTGTAAGTGGACTTGGTATTTTACTTGAGTCAGCTTTAGGTTTGAACCGAGCAACAGTTATACTGGTTTTGAATATCATCATGTTGATCTTGGCCTTGATTTTTTTAGGCAAGAAACCTTTCTTTAAAGTATTATTTGGTAGTTTAGTCTTCCCAGCGATCATTGAGATCGTCCCAGAATATATGATCACGCCGGATCGTCTCTTATCAGTCATTTTCGGTAGTGCGATCTTTGCTTTAGGTGTAGCTATCTTATACAAAAATAATTCATCTAGTGGCGGTACCACGATCCCTCCCCTTATCTTCAAAAAATACTTCAATTTAAGTACTTCCATTGGACTTTTGTTGACCGATGCTGTCGTTGTTTCGTTAACCTTATTTGTTTTTGGATTTGATGAATTTCTCTATGCGATTCTGTCGATCGTAATTACATCCATCGTGATGAATTACATTGAAACAGGAACAAATCGTCAAAAATCGATCATGGTGCTAAGCGAGAATCATCTTTTAGAAATCCACACACGTTTAAGTCAGGAGATTGGACGAGGGTTCACGATCCTAGAAGCTAGAGGCGGTTATAGTAATCTATCAAAAGAAGTGTTATTGATGGTCGTAACTGACCAAGAATTTTCTAAAGTCAAACCGATAATTGAAGAAATCGATCCGAATGCTTTTGTCATCGTCAATAGTGTAGCAGAAGTCATGGGTAGTGGATTTACGTACCATCCGATCGAATGATGTCCCAATTAAAATGAACAGACCTATTCCTATAAAAAAGTCTACTCTTGGTTTTTATTCATAAATCAGGAGTAGACTTTTTTTCAAAACAAGTTAGTTGCTCTATCTAAATAAATTGTGTACAATTTAATTGTATCAAATATAAAAAGAGGAGTGATTTTTAATGAAAAAAATGTATTCAACAAAAATGATCAATACTGGCGGACGTTCTGGTGAAGTACACAGTCCAGATCACTCATTCGAGCTTAACATTGCAGCTCCAGGTAAACGTGTAGAAGATGCAACAAATCCGGAACAATTGTTTGCCGCTGGCTTTAGTGCATGTTTCAACAGCGCACTAGACTTGATCAAAACACAAAAAAATATTGACGGTGCATCAACAATCAGCGCTCAAGTGTCTCTATATGCAGAAAGTGAAATGAGTTTTGTGTTAGGCGTTGAGATCGAAGGTTCAGTTGAAGGTTTATCACTCGAAGAAACACAAGAATTACTAGAAGCTGCACATAAAGTTTGTCCTTATTCAAAAGCAACAGCTGGCAATATTGAAGTCACTTTGACAGCCGTAGAGAACTAGATTTTTTTAGGAAAAACAAGTATGCTATAAAGTAGCACATTAGGAGGTGGTCTATTTGGAGGAGTTATTACTAAAAAATCAATTATGCTTTCCTTTATATGCCACCTCTAAAGAAATTACTCGTTACTATACGCCCTTGTTGAAGCCATTGGATCTTACTTATACGCAGTATCTTGTTTTACTTGTTTTATGGGAGAGAAAACAAATCACCATGAAGGAATTAGGCCAGATCTTGTGTTTAGATTCAGGAACTTTGACTCCTGTAATAAAGAAATTAACTGGTAAGCAGTATATCACTCGTAAAAGAGATGATACAGATGAACGAGTATCTATCCTCTCTCTAACTGAACAAGGATTTTTATTGCAAGACCAAGCAAAAGACATTCCAGAAAAAATCCTTGATTTTTTACCTTTAGATGAAGAAGAATTATCTATGTTGCTTCATTTGACGAAAAAAATG
>Ga0308169_10000624_pt1 | contig 48586 bp, 39 predicted proteins | sample PhyBR1_2_FD_202139 | JGI IMG/M metagenome (GOLD analysis project Ga0308169, IMG submission 202139) | Phyllosphere microbial communities from UC Gill Tract Community Farm, Albany, California, United States - DLSLSB.R1 | ecosystem: Host-associated > Plants > Phyllosphere > Unclassified | place... | reverse complement strand
CCCGTAGAGCCCGCCCGTCCTGCTCCCAGCGCGCCTTGTACCTTCTCGATCCTCGACGAGGGGCGTCCACCAGTCTGCGAGTCGTCGCCACGAGTCGAGAGAGGTCGGTCGACGAGGTTCGCTGATGAGGACGCGCGTTGCTTTGCGCGGTCGGCGAGCGCATGCGACGGTGAGGGTGCCGCCGCTGGGCAGTCGTGAGGTCTGCACAAGCCCAGCAACTCGTCCACAGGTCGACAATGCTGGGCGACGGGGAGCGGGTGAAGGGAGAGGAGAGCTGCCCCCCTCGTCGCTCGTCTGGTCCGCTCACCATGCCCGCGCTCGCTCAGCCTCCACCAGCCCGCTCGCCATGATCTCGACACCGGTCACTCTAAGTCTGCCCGCAGGAACTCTTCCTGTCGACGACGTGGACGAGGAGGTGCGTTCCCCCTTCCTCCTTGCCCTCGCCCTCCTGCTTCTGAGGCTCACAGCTGACTTCCACGCACCTGCCTATTTGCAGCTCTTCCTCATCTACACGCGCAAGCTCCGCCTAGAGTCGTTAAGCGGTGGCGACTCGGCGGCGGGCGACACGAGCGCTCTCGGCTTCCTCAAGAGCAACGACGGCGTCGTCCACGTCGCCCTCACGGTCAAGCCGTCTGTCCCAGCCGAGAACCCGGTCAGCAGTATCGGTACGCGCAGGCGCGCCGTCAAGAGCAAGGTCAAAGCGAGCCCAGAGCTCGTCGTCGAGGTCGAGGTGCACCAAGCGTTGGACGCGCTGCGGCATCGTAAGGGCGACACGGGTGCGTCCCTCGCCCTCGAGCTGCTCCTTATGTCGCAGGAAGTGATGCCCGTCGCGCGCGCAGGGTCTGTCCTCTGGCGCTCGAGGTGCGTCTGCCCGTTTGGACTTGACGTCGCCCGCCGAGCTGTCTGTGTGCCCGCCTGCGGAGCGCCCTGACTCTTCTCGCCTCATGCACGCAGCCTGCACCTCGCACAGTACCTCCTACAGGCGCACCACTTTTCCTCGGCTTCGCACCCGCCGCTCCTCGCTTCCTTCGCCTCCTCGACCATCCTCGAACTCGGCTCGGGTACCGGCTTTCTCGGCGTCGCTCTGCGACCCATCTGGGGCGACAGCGGCCGATGGATCTTCACCGACCTCCTCGACAACCTGCCGCTCGTCGTGCGCAACCTCAAGGCAAACGGCGTGCCGACCGGCTCGACAGGCTCGAGCGCGCCCTCGGCAGCTCGACAGGCCGGCAAGGCGACGCCCAGACGACCTGCCGCCGCGCCCGAACACGCCTCGGACCCTCAGGTTGACGTCGTCGAGCTCGACTGGCTCGTCGAGGCCGCAGCCTGGGACGCCGGCCCCGGCTCTCTCTACCTCCCCATCTCGCCCTCCTCGTTCGCCCGCTCTCCCTCCTCCCTCTCGCCCTCCAGCGTCCTCCTGCACCCTCCAGACCTCATCCTCGCCGCCGACTGCGTCTACAACCCCTCGCTCTCGGCGCCCCTCGCCAAGACGCTCCTCCGCCACGCCGGGCCCGACACCCTCGTCCTCGTCGCGTGCGAGCTCAGGGACCAGGAGCCGATCGACAAGTTCCTGCGCACATGGGTCACGCTTGGCGAGAAGGACGGGTGGAGGCTTGCGCGGCTCGGGTGGGGCGAGGGGAGGGAGAGGGAGGGCGAGAGGGTCAAGGCGGAGGGGATCGAGCGGGGCGAGTTTGCCGTATGGGTCGGTTGGCGAGCGAGCGACGAGCAGAGTGCAACGTGATGCTCACCTCGCACATCCAAGAGGAGCATGGGCTGCTCTCGTCTTGCTGCAGCGAGCGAAAGAAGGTCGAGAGCAAGTTTCCTCGTTGCCGAGCCTCGTCTCACGAAAGAGGCCTGGTCTATGTCTACAGTGCAGCGTCTATCTACGCAAACTGCTTCTCGATCTCGACGAGCGCGTCGACCGTCGAGAGGAGCGTCTCCTTCCAGCCGATGAACTTGTCGAACCCGAGGTTGGACTTGGCGAGCGACGTGTCGAGCGTCGCGATGGGCTTGCCGGCGTCCTTGTACTGGTCGGGAGAGGCGGGGAGGGTCGGCAGGCGCGAGCGGAGGGCGGGTCGCTCCGAGGCGAGGTAGGTCGTGGCCTGCACGGGCGAGGGGAAGGAGGGTCAGCTGGGCGCCGACGAGGGTGAGACGACGAGAGGGAGCAGGCGCACGTCCTCCCAGGTAAAGGCGCCGCCGCAGATGAGGAACTGTGTCAAGTGCGTGGAGGGGCCGAGTTAGCTCGACGTCGCAGGCAGGAAGGCGAGGCCTGAGCGTCCGAGCGAAAGGGAGGAGACGCACCCGCTTGCCCGCCACCTTGTCGTCGTCGGCCTCGAGCGCGCGCACGTGCGCCGTCGCGACGTCAGCGACGTGCGCAAACAGCGGCAGGCGGTTCCACGGCACGTCGCGCCCCTCGTCGCCGTTGATGAGGGCGTAGATGGCGGCCGACGACGTGTTGACCTCGTCGCGGCTCGCGATCTTCTGCAGCGGCGGGCCGTAGATCATGGGCGGGTTGATCGAGCTCAGGACGAGGCCGTGCTCGGCGGCATAGTCGTGTGCGGCGCGCTCGGCGAGCTTCTTCGAGAGCGAGTAGACGGCGGGCGCAGGGAGGTTGTGCACGTCGTCGAGCGTCGCCGGGTTCCAGTCGTCGGCCGTGTACGTGTAGTCGCGCCACTGCGCGCGTGCTTCGAGGCGGATCAGCTTGTGAGCTCGGCGCAGGAGAGGTGCGTGAGAGAGGGAGGCTCGAGCGAGGGACGACGCACCGGTCCACCCTTGGGCAAGCTCGTCACCGCGGCGAACGATGACGTGATGACGATGTGCTTGATGCCGGCCTCCTGTAGACGCGCTAGGCCATGTCGGCGATGAAGCAGCGCAAGCTCGAGGGGAAAGAGGGGACGCACCTTTGCGGCCTTGAGGACGGACAGCGTGCCTTTGACGGCCGGGTCGATGAGGTCCTTGATCGGGTCAGTGATGTTGAACGTGTAAGGGCCTGCGAGGGGAGAGTGTCAGCTCCTCGGAGTGAGTGCAGCTCGACCGACGGGTGAGCCGACGCACTGGCGGTGTGGGCGACGGCGTCGCAGCCCTTGACGGCGTCGACGAGGCCCTCGCCCGTGACGAGGTCGGGAACCTGGACGAAGCTGAGCTTATCGGCGTGGTCGGGGTAGCGGTCCTTGAGGTGGTCGGCCTTTGCGAGCGAGCGGACGGTGCCCTTGACGGCCCACCCGGCGTTGAGGAAGGCGTCGATGACCTGTGCGGGCGAGTGGGTCAGCTGGTGCGCTCATAGGTCGTGACCGCAGACGACTGGGAGCTGGAGGGACGTACATACGAGGCGACGAAGCCGGAAGCACCTGCGGACGAAGCGATCTCGGGTGAGACGAGGCGAGCGAGGAGGGGGCCGCGAGGGGGAGCGGGAGAGGGGACTGACCGGTGACGAGGACAGTGCGGGTCGACATGGCGAGGTGAACAGAGCGCAGCGAGTGCTGGGCAGCGAGAGCGAGGGTCGAGCAAGAGCGACAGCTCCAGTCAAGTGGGGAAGGAGCTCGCCCGCCCGCGCCCGCCCGCCTCCCCTCGAGCTCACCGCCGTCCTCGTCCTCGCCCCGGCCCTCACTGAACGTTAACTCGCCTGCTCGCTCTCGCACCATGTCGTCCGACCACGACCAGCCCGCTGCCAAGCGCATCCGCCTCGACGACCCTGCGCCTCCCGCCGCGCCCGCCTCGACCTCGACCTCCTCGCCGTCGAGCAACCTCATCTCGTCCTTCTTCCGCCAGGACGCACCCGGCCTCTTTGGCCTCCTCGCCCCCTCGCTCGGCAAGCGCGCCGCCACAGAGGACGAGGTCGGCATCACCCGCTTCATCGCCCCAGAGGTCGAGCCCTTCTCGGCCATCATCAAGCACCGGTTGAGCTCTCTTCCCTCCACCTCATCTCCAGCCTGCGTCCTAGCTCTCAAGCTGACTCTGAGCACGTCCACAGCTTCACCGACTTCCTCGTGTACGAGGTCGGCCTCGACGGCGAGGTCGTGCGCCTCCACGACATCGACGGCCCGGCCAAGAAGCGCGACCAGACCAAGAAGGACGACGTCAAGCCCAATGTCGCCGCTGTTCCTGCCGACACTGCGGCGGCGTCTAATGCTCTCGACGAGGCCAAGCCGGCTGTGCCAGACGCAGCGACCCCGGCGAGCGAGCCCGTCAAGGTCGTCGACAAGGTGCGTCTCTCGCTCCACCTCGTCTCGAGCACCCTCGCGCGCACGGGCTGACCCTGAGCCTCCTTGCAGCCCACCGCCCTGTGGAACGAGACGTCGGCCGCCGCTGTCGCGCCCCTGTTCGAGGCGTCGCCGGCCAAGCTCGACGAGTTCAAGGCGTTCATCGAGGCCGGCCCCGGATCCGCCAAGGACAAGCGCACCTTCGTCTCCGAGGTGCGCCCTACCACCTCCTCCTCGTTCTCGATCTCGTGCGCGCGATGCTGACGTTGCTCCACTCTCGCTCGCAGCCCATTCCCGACAAGGCCCTGCGCGGCACCTTCCACAAGACGCTGCGCGAGGCCTTCTCGAGCAAGCTCGTCTCGGCGCACAAGGAGAACGACGGCGGCGACCCGTCGATCGAGGTCGCGTGGGTCAAGGCTGGGACGGCGACTCGCGACAAGAAGCAGAAGGGCGCGAGGGGCGAGCGCGGTGCGTCCTCTTCTCCCCTTCCTTCCTGCGGCGCTCTTCCCCTCGTCGCTCTACTGACGCCTCGCCCTCTCCCCTCGCTACCAGTCGAGCGTCCCGACCTGTCGACCCTGCCGCCCTACATCCACTTCACGCTCCTCAAGGCCAACAAGGAGTCGCACGACGCCCTGTCGACCCTCAGCCGCTACTTCAACCTCACGTCCACGCGCGACCTTGGCATGGCCGGTACAAAGGACAAGCGCGCCGTCACGGTGCAGCGCGTCAGCCTCAAGCGCTCGGGCCGCATGCAGACGGCCGACGACGTTTGGCGTGCGGCGCGCACGGGCGGCGGCGGTGGTGGTGGGCGCGGCGGACGAGGTGGGCGCGGCGGTCGAGGCGGCGGGTGGAGCGGCGGCGGCGGCTTCATCGACCGCAACATCCGCATCGGCGACGTCGGGTACGGCGACAGCGCACTCGAGCTCGGCCAGCTCGCCGGCAACAAGTTCGTCGTCACGCTGCGCGACGTCAAGACGCCGTCGGTCGCGACCCTGCACGCCTCGATAAGCGCCATCCGATCGCACGGCTTCGTCAACTACTACGGCATGCAGCGCTTCGGGACGGCGCCCGTCCCGACGCACGCCGTCGGCCTCGCGCTCCTGCGCGGCGAGTGGGCGCTCGCCGCCGAGCTCATCCTGTCGGCCCGCGACGGCGAGCACGACGACATGCTCTACGCGCGGCACCTGTGGCGCGAGGGCAAGGTCGGCGAGGCGGCGAGGGCCATGCCGAGGAGGGCGGTCGCCGAGCGGTCCTGTGCGTCCCTCTCCCTCTCCCGCTCTCGCTCTCGCTCTTGCTCTCGCACACGAGCTCTCACTAACTCGCTCGATTCTCCCGCTCATGCAGTGCTCGAGTCGTACCAGCGCAACGGCATCACCAACCACCTCGGCGCCATCTCGACTGTGCGCTCGAGCCTCCTCTCCCTCCTCTTGCTCGCTCAGTCGCTGACGCTCACTTATCGCCGCGCGCAGATCCCCAAGAACCTGCGCCTCATGTACGTGCACGCGTGGCAGTCCTACATCTGGAACCGCGTCGTGAGCGAGCGCGTCAAGCTGTTCGGCGCCAAGCAGGCCGTCGAGGGCGACCTCGTTTACGCCGACGGCGAGGGCGCCGAGGACGAGCCGGTCGCCGTCGAGGAGGACGGCACGGCTGCAGCAGACGTCGAGGCGCCGAACGAGGAGGCCGCCGCCGAGGTCGAGCCGTCGGCACCGTCGGCCGCCGCCGCCTCGAACCCGCAGCTCGCCCACTTCATCGCGACGTCCAAGGTCCGCAAGGTGCGCGCCCTGACGGCCGACGACATCTCGTCAGGCGCGTTCTCGATCTACGACGTCGTCCTGCCCATGCCCGGGTTCGCCGTCAGCTACCCGGCGGGCGAGCTCGGCGACGTCTACAAGCGCGTCATCCGCGAGGACGGCATCGACCCGGACGACATGTGGCGCAAGCAGAAGGAGTACTCGCTCGTGTGTCTCTGCTCACTCCTCTCTGCGACCGGGAGCCTGGCTGACGAACCCTCCTCTCCTCCCCTCGCTCGCTCGCAGGGCGGCGCCTACCGCAAGATCGTCCACCTGCCCAAGGACGTCACGTACCGGCTCCTCGTCTCGACCTCGCCCAACGAGGACCTCGCCCAGTCGGACGAGGACGCGCTCCTCGGACGCGCCAAGCCCGCCGCGCGCGAGTACCGCGAGGAGGACGGCCCGCTCGGCGAGGGCGAGAGCCTCGCCATGCAGGTCGAGCTCACGCTCGGCTCGTCGACCTGTGCGTCTCTCTCCCTCTCTCGCTCATTCCTGCGCCTGCGTGCCGTCGCTGACGACCTGAACGAGCGCCTGCAGATGCGACCATGGCGCTGCGCGAGGTCCTCAAGTCGCGCACCAGCGCCGCGAACCAGAAGTCGCTCACGCAACAGATGGAGGCTCGCCTCGAGCAGCAGGGGCAGCAGCAGCAGCAGCAGCAGCAGCAGCCGTCGCAGGCGCAGGCGCAAGCCGAGGCCGAGGCCAAGCCGGAGCCGATGCAGGTCGAGAAGGCCGAGGCGGTCGAGGAGGTCCCGACGGCGTAGCGCTCGCCCATCCTGCATGACAGCATCTCACTCGCACTCCTCTCGAAAGCGTGCAGAGCTCGTGAGCGATAGTTGCGGCGAGCGAGGCGCGTCGGGACCGAAGAGAGCGAGCGGCCTTCTCAAGTCGAGAGCGGTCCGAGCGGTCTCGCAACTCGCTCAAGGGGACAGCAGCTCGGGCTACTAGCGCGTTCGGCGAGCGCAATGCGGGCGGGGGAGAGCCAGGGAGGAACAGGCTCCGTCCGTCCCGGCGCTGCCGAGTTGCAGGAGACGCAAATTCGGCTCGCAACCTGTGAGCGACGTTACCGAAAAAGGAGCGGAGCGGAAGCTCTCTCGGCAAGCGAAAGCTGCGCTGACGAATTGTCCGAGGCGGCGAGCGGGCAGAGAGCGGAGAGCGCGCGCGGAGAAGGTCAAAGGGTCGAGCGGGCGAACTCGCCGACGAGCCGGTCCTGACGACGAGCAGCGGTGAGCGAGGGGTTTCGGCCAGTCGGCAGCGATTTCAGATGCGCACTCGACGAGCACTTGACCGGCGATCTGGGTCGCGCGAGAGAGCAGAGGGCCCGAGGTCGGCCTCAGTCTCGGCAACGACGAAGCTAGGCGCACCAGCTCATCGTCGCCGCTGCGTCGCCCGCTCTTCCCTCTGCGACGCGAGCCTGCCTTTGTGCGGACGACAGCGACCCGCCGCCGACCGAGCCGGGACCCCAGTGCGGCCTCGGCGCTCTCTCTCTCTCCTCGACGACCAGGATGCGCACGAGCGCTCGCGCGGCGGCGGCGGCTTCCGCCTCGGCATCGCCTCCCTCGCCCGTCGACGGCAAGGCGACCGCCGAGTCGTTCTCGTACGTCGAGCCGCCCACGACCCGGTTCGTCGCAGAGCTACCCGTCGCTCCAGCGCCGCCTCCACCTCTCGCCGACCCCGCAGTTGTCGCCGACCGTGACCCGCTCCTCGACGACTTCGCCCACCTCGACCCGGCCTCGACCGCCCACGCAGCACCTCTGCCAGCACCGCGGCGAGCCATGCAGCCCAACGGTGCACCGACACACGCCACCGCTGCGCCAGGAGCAGCGCCAGGCCCACCTCCCGTCCCTTCCTCGTCCATCGCCTCCGATCGCGCCTCGTCCTCACCGGCCACGGCAGACGGCGAGGGCCGCACGGCGAGCAAGAGCAGGCGCAGGCTCACGGCGAGCCTCGGCAACCTCCTGCCCGGCACCAAGCGCGACAAGGCGCGAGCTGGCGAGCCCGCGCCAGCAGGAGCGGGCACCTCGGCCTCGGCGGCAGGGTCGTCTGCCTTGGCGGCCTCGAGCAGCTCGGCGCAGCACGCAGGGCCGTTCGGGTTCGGCACTCGCTCACGACGCAGCTCGAGCGCGTCCCGCCACCCGGTCCTCCTCTCCGCGTCCGTCGCCGCCGAATCCGCCTCGCCCTACTCGCTGCCGTCCTCCTCGTTGGCTCACCCCTCCTCGACCTCGACTTCGACCTCGTCCAAGCCGCCCGTCACCCTCGCAAAGGTCTTTCGCCGCCGCAACTCGGGCAGCCACGGCTCGGACGTCGCCAGCCCGACCTCGACCTCGACCTCGTCCTCTCTCACGCCCACCTCGGCATCATCGCCGCCGCCGCCGTCAGCGGGCCGAGGGCGTTCCTCGTTCGAGCTCGGCAACGACGCGCGCCGTCCCTCGCTCGACGAGCTCACGAGCCCGCTGCGGCTGAGCGACAGCAGCGAGGGCTCGGCGAGCGCCCTCACGGCGTCGGGCTCGGCCGTCTCGACCGCGCCGACCTCCCCTGATGCGCCCGCCTGCGACGAGGACGAGGTCTCTACGGCGGCCGAGCGGCGGCGCAGGGGATCCCTCGCCCTCGCAGAGCAGCTCAGCCGCGACGGCCGAGACGACGAGGTTGAAGGTGCGTCTCACTCTTCCTCCCTCGGGTCCGACCTCCTCGCGCTAGCTGCTAACGCTCTTTGCCCTTCTCGCAGACCTGCAAGACTTTGTCGTCGCTTCTGGGTCGCCCAAGCCGTCGAGTGCGTCCCGCTGCGCTAGCTCGGTTCCGTCGAGCTCCTGGCTGACCCGCTCCTCCTTGCGCGCAGGCACGCCCTTCGCCCGCCGACCGTCGAACGCCCCCTCCCTCACCGCCTTCCCGCCCGCATCCGACTTCGACCCGTCGCGCAGCATCAACACGTCGGGCGCCTCCTCCCCGCCGCTCCACCCTCGCCGCCTCACCCGCAACATCGAGGGCCTCTCGCTCAGCGACCTTCGCCATTCGCCGTCCGAGACGCCTTCCCCGGCTTCCCTCCCGTCCCAGACCGCCGCACCCTTCGCCGTCACCTCGTCGTCGCCGCCGCCGGGCGCCGACCCTGTCGCTCCCGCAGCTCCGCGCGACTCGTCCACTCGTGGACGCCTCGGCGCCCTTCCTCGCCTCCTGTCGACCAACACCATCGTGACTGCGGGTGCGACCGGCGAGATCGAGTCGGAAACCGACACCGAGGGCGACTCGGACTCGAGCGAGGACGACGATGACGAGGACGAGGGCGACCACTACGCGACGGGCGACGAGGGCCCGGTCACGACGCGCAGCCCGGTCGGCACGCCCGCCGCGCACACGCCTGCAGCAAGCGCGTACGGCACGCCGCGAGGGCAAACGCCCGGCGCCGCTCGGCCGACGACGGCGCGCCTGCCGAGCCTGTCGGCCTTGTCGACCTCGACGGCGACGGGCGTCGCGACGGGCGGGCCCGCAAACTGGGTCTCGTTCGCGCACACGCCGACGCCGGCGATGCGCACCGCGCGCCCGCAGAACGGCATCTCGTACTTCGACCTGCCGCGCCCGACCTCGTCGTCGTCGGGTGCGGGAGGTCCGAGCGCGAGCGGTGCGCCGCCCAAGACGCCGCTCGCCTTCATGAGCATGTCGGACGTCGCGCGCGGCAAACGGCCGGCGCTGCAGGAGGACGTCGACGCGGCGGCGAGTGCGGCGGCGAGCCCGGCCCGGATCGTCACGGTCGAGCCGGCGGCGGCAGCCGCCGACCGCACGGGCACGGCGCCGGCATCGCCGACGGCGGACGTCGCCGCTCGAGCCGGCTTGTACCGCCTGCGGAGCCAGAGCGTCGTCGCGCTCGCGAGCCCGCGCATGACGGACGACGACGGCGAGCCGCTCGGGACGGCCGGCGTCACCGAGCTCGACCCGGTGTGGCAGCGCGGCGTGCCGACGGCGCAGAAGACGCCGGGCTTCCTCAGCTTCGGCCTCGCTGCGCAGAAGCAGCAGCAGGGCGCGACCGCCTCGGACGAGCTCCGCCGCTCGATGCCGCAGAGCCCGGCGTCGCCGATCAAGACGCCCGCCCCGCTCGACACGTCGCTCGCCTCTTCGCCTTCGTCGACCCAGCCCTCCTCGCCGACGACCCTGCGCTCTCGGCCGACGACCGCCGGCGCCGGCAACCGCTTGCACCGCACGCGCTCGATGTACGAGCTGCGCGACGCCCCGCCCGCCTACACGTCGATGTACCGCCAGAGCGGCACGGGCACGATGCAGGTCATCCTCCCTCGCGAGGAGGAAGGGCGCGAGGGCCTGCCCGGCTACTCGTGCGCCATCCACATCGAGGGCTACATGCCGCGCAAACTCGAGTTCACGGCGCCGGGCGTCCAGGCGCGCGACCGCGCGTGGAAGCGCCAGTACTTTGTCCTGCACGGCACGTCGATCAAGATCTTCAAGTTCGACCTGCGCACGCACCCTCTCCCCGGCGAGGACGACTGGTCGGTCGTGCCGGCCGACATCGCTGGGAGCGACGGCCCGCCGCCGCTCCACTTCCACGAGGGCGAGTACGGTGTCGAGCAGCCGGGTCAAGGGCACCGCTTCTCGATCGAGCTCGCCAAGGCCAAGGCCAAGGAGCGCATCATCGCGAGCGCGACCGCCTCGGCTGACAACGCCCTCGTGCGGCACTACTCGCTCCAGAACGCCGAGTCGGGCCTCGCTGCCGACTACCTGAAGCGCAAGCACGTCGTGCGCGTGCGCGCCGAGGGCGAGCAGTTCCTCCTCCAGGCCAAGGACGACCGCGGCGTCATCGACCTCATCGAGGTGCGCTCACTCCCTCGCTTCTTCTCCATCATGTCGCCGCTCGTCCTGACCCTCCCCCTTGTCTCTCTCTCTCTTCTTCCTCTTCCTACCTTGCAGGCTCTCCAAGCTGCGACCAACGTCGCGCTCGACCTCGACGCTCGGCCCCTCCCCAAGTTCATCACCCTCCCGCGCCGTCGCCGTCGTCGTCGCCCCGCCCGGCCCGCCGACGGTACCGCCGCCGCTGCAGCCGGCACGAACGCTGCCGCAGCGACCGCCTCGACCGCCGCAGCGAGCGCCGCCGCTGCACCAGCTGCGCCGGACCGTATGGGCGACATGCTTGCCGAGGAGCAGGTGCGTCGTGCTGCCGCTCGGACCTCTCTCTGCCTTTTCCTTCTCCCGGCGCTGACTTCTATCTCTCTTTCTCTCTCGTGCAGAACGCCTACTCGCGTCGCAACAGCGCCACCGTCATGTAGTCGCGCCTCTCCTTACCTCGTCCTCTCCCTCTCTCGCTCGCTTCCTTCCTCCCCACCTCCTCCCTGTCCATGCCTGTCCTACCACCGCCTCTCCAAGGCCCTCCCGCTCTACATAGCTGTCGCAGAACCCTTGTTGCTCCATCGTGGATACGACCCAGCCGCTCAACCCTATCTCGCCTTTCACGTTTCCCCCTCCCTCGCCGTTTTGCAACGATTTATCTCCTGCCTTCCCTTCTGCGAGCGAGCTGTTCATGCGGCCTCGAAAGCTCTTCGAGTGAGTCAAGCAGAAGCGAGCCGTTCTAGGAGTGAGCGCGCGAAGTCGAAGCTGCCGAGCGGATGAGGACGGCGGGGCGAGAGGGGGTCCGAGCGGGCCGCGAACTGCAGCCAACGTTCCTCGAGCGAGCTGGAGCGCAGCGTGCGCTCGCCTCTGAAGCCATTGCAAAGGAGGCTGCACTCGAGGCGAGCAAAAGCTCGGTGCTTCGACTCGGGCTCGGCAGCTTTCCTGAGGAGAAAAGGTCCGAGCGAGAGGAGGTTGCGAGCGCGGTCGTGACGGTCGCGGAACAGACGAAGCGCTCGACCAGATCAAGCTGAGTATCGAGAGAGACAGGCTCGTGCGAGGGATACAGAGTCTGAGTTGCAGTCGGTACATGAAGACGAGCAGGGAGATCTAGAAAGTTGCGGTCGTCGTGCCGTCCGTCGTGAACGGCGAGTCGACCTGGTCTCCGAAGAGCTCGCGCAGGTCACTCTCCATGCCCTCGAGAATGTACGACTGCGACGCCATCGACGAGATGAAGAACCAGTACCGCAGGTAGACGGACGAGGCGAGAATGCGTCGGCCTTCCTCTGCAGGCGACGAGACGAGGTACGAGCGTCAGCAGCGAGAGCGAGACAATGAGAAGGAGAGAGGAAAGGGGAGAGGCGAGACGCACCGGTTCTCGTAAGCCTCCTGCTGAGCACCATCGCGTCGTGCTGCAGCATCCTCGAGACGCCAACCATCGAAGGGAGGTCGGGCGGCAGCGGCTGCTTGGTCGAAAGCGAGGTCGCGACGCTGTGCGGTGTTGCGAGGAGATGCCGAACAACAAGAGGGGTAGGAGAGGGAGGGAGGGAGGGAGGGAGGGAGGGAGGGAGCGGAGGAGGGAAGGAGGAGGTCAGGCTCAGGAAGTCGTCGAGCGCAAAAGAGGACGGCGAGCACGCACAAGTAGGAGAGCGCTCGAGTAACACGCTTAGCCTGCTTGCGGTACGGCACGAGGACGTCCGAGAAGTTCTTGCGGATCTCGGGCGAGAAGCCCTCCTCGCCGAGGGCCGTGCGCGCCTCGCGCAGCCGGTCGAGGATCAGCTGGTGCGAGCGGATGATGCGCGCGATGACGGGCGCCTTGAACGGCTGGCCGAAGGTCGGCTCGACCGAAGCGAACCTGCGAGCGAGAGGGCGAGTCAGCTTGGGCGGGCGGGGAAGAAGATCGAGACGAGGAGAGGACGCACTTCATGACGGGCATCAAGCCGAGCAGCTCGCCCTGGATCTCGACCTCGCGGCCGACGAGCTCCTTCTGCACGACCTTGACGACGTCCCAGTCGGGCGGTGCATGATCGGTTGAGTCCTGCGAGGAGAGAGAAGGAGGCAAGGTCAGCGTCACGGTCGCCGAAGAGGGAGGAGCGGACGGACGACGCACCTCGACCATGGGCATGACGGCCTCGGTGAGGTACGAGAGGAGGACGCCGAGGCCGTTGAGCTGCCAGCTGATGCGGGCGAGCCTCTGTCGCAGAGTCTGGCGAGCCGGCTGACGCAGGATGAGGATCTGGAAGACGGCGGCGATCGACAGGGCCATGCACATGGCGACGAACTGCTTGGCGCAACGATAGGCGGGCGAGTCGAAGCCGGGGCGGATCTGGCCGGGCACCTCGTTGTAGGTCCACCTGGGTGAGAGCCCTCGTCAGCGCTCGGACCGCCGCCAACACGAGAGCCAGGACGAAGGGTGAGGACGGGCAAGAACTCACTCAGTGACGATCAGGACGCCTGCACCATTGAGCGCGAGGAGTGCGCCAGCGAAAAACTGCGGCCGAGTGTAGATGATGGCCGAGAGCGGGAAGGAGGCTGCGCAGGACAGGAAGGTCAGCTCGGCTCGCTTTCTCGAACGGCGGAAGAGAGCAGGACGCACCGACGGCGAGCAAGCAGACGATGCCGTACGGGTTGAACTTGTAGCCGCCGACGTCGAGGAAGATGCGCAGGATGAGGAGGCCGAGGAGCGAGCCGAAGCCGGTGCCGAGGATCTGCAGGATGGCGAACAGTGAGCGGCTCTGCGCACGCTGCAGACGTACAGATGCACGAGGTGGGATGTGCGTGAGAGAGGCGGAGATGGAGGAGCGAGGGGCAAAGAGGAGAGGCGCAGGGTGAGGGAAGAGCGGAGGAGGGACCGAGCGGCTTACCTGGATCACGAAGGTGAGGAGAGACTGGCCCAGGGTCGGCGCCAAGGCGACGACGATCGTGATGATGCCCGACGTCAAGCCGTAGTCGACGAAGTAGCTCTGTTGCAGGCAGAGGAGAGCGTCAGCAAGGAACGGTACCGAGAGGCTCGGCGGGAGTGGACGCACCTGGAGCGACGGCGCGAGGAGGAAGACGGCGTAGACAGATACAGCTGCAGCACTGCGAGAGAGGTAGATGAATGGGTCAGTCACAGCGCAGGGAACGGCGCAGCCGAAGAGGTCCGTGCGAGCGAGGAGGCGACTCACGTCTTGGCGGCGTAGATCGAGTCGGGCGTGCGTGCAAGCCGCTCGAGCTCGGCGATGCGGGTCCACATGCTCTTCTTCGGCGCGACGAAGTCGCGACCCGACAGCCGGGCGAGCGCCTCCCGAACCGACATCTTGAGCGACGCGTCCTTGGTCGGCTTGGGCGAGCGCTTCGACTCGAACAGGTGGAAGCGGACGGCCTTCTTGCGGGGCGTAGTGCCAGGTTGAGGAACGATGTACTCGTAGCTGCGGAGAGAGCGAGTCAGCGTGTCGCTCTGAGGAAGAGAAGAGAGGGCGAGAGGATGAGGAGACGCACAGCGTTGCGAGCTCGCCGCCGACGGCGCCCATGCCGGCGAGAAAGGCGAACGAGCGCATGACGGCCGAGGCGCAGATCATCTCGGCGGTGCGGACCGTGTCGACCGGGCGAGACGGGCTGGTCGACGAGTCCGGGACCTTCTCGTCCTCGCTCGACGAGTCGGTGCCCTTGGTCGGACGCTTGACGAGCTCGGGCGTCGCCTGCGTCGCCGTCGACGTCGCCTGCGGCCTCGGGTTGAAGTTGATGCGCGGCGGCGGGTTGTGGTACTGCTCCGCCATCGACGGGCCGGGCCGAGAGAGGCGGAGCTCGTCCTCCTCGGGGACGCCCGTCGCGAGCATGCGCCCGATGCCGGACAGCTGCGAGTCCTCGAACGAGCGCCATGCGCCGCGGAGGAATGCGACCTTGTCGACGACCTTGCCGTCCTTTTTGCCGTCCCGGTGCCCGGCGAGCGCGGCCGTGGCGGCCGAGGCGAGGTCGCCCTCGACGAGCGTGTCCGGCGCCGTGCTCATGCTCGGCCTGCGGCTCGTCGTCGGCGTCGAGCCGGCCGTCATGACCTCCTTGCGCAGGCGCGCCGCGATGCGCTGCTGCAGCGCGTCCGACTCCTCCTTCGACGACGGGTTCGGGACCGAGAGCGAGAAGCGGCGGCCTCGGCCCGTGCCCGACTCGAGATCGGGCGTCTCGGGCGCCTCGTGGAAGTCCTCCCAGTGCCGCTCGCCGGGCGCGGGCGAGTGGTATACGATGTTGCCCACGGCGAGTTCTGCGACGATGTCGGAAAAGGCAAGGTCGGCACCTGCACAAGCGCGCTCGTCAGCTCCGGTCTGCGCGAGCCGAAACGTGAAGAGAGAAAGAAGGACGCACTGCGACGTAGCTTGGAGAAGGCCTTGGAGGCGTGCGTGTCCTGGAGCTCCTGCTTGACGATCTCGAGCGCGGCCGGGTCGAACTTCTCCATCGAGACGAGCGACGAGTACGACGTGATGAGGCCGTGTTGCATGGCTCGAACCTGCGGACGGAGCGAAGAGGAGTCAGCGGCGGCTCGTCGCAGCTGGCAGAGCCATCCTTGTTCGGCTTGCCCGAGCGAGTGCGGCTGAAGGTGCAGGAGAAGGACTCACCTTGCTGACCATGAACCCGTAGTCGTGCATCGTCCACCGCGTATAGTTGATCTCGACGCCGGCCTGGGCGTAGCGCTGACCGAGGACGCCCATGTCGGCGCGGATGCTCTGGTTGAGCTCGTCGCGAGCGACGCGCTCCTCCTCGGTGAGCTCGACGAGGTACGTCTTGCCGATCAGGTGCGAGAAGGTCGAGATGTGCTCGAGCGAGATGACGAGGATCTCGCGCAGCTCCTTTTCGGCCGAATGCGGGAGGACGAGAAGCTGCGGGCGAGCGGAAGGGGGGTCAGTGCGGAAACCAGGAAAACAGCTCGACGAGGAGGGCGTGACGCACATTGACGACGAGCACGATGGCGAAACCCCATGCATAGGACTCGAGATAGGCCTCGAGGTACTCGGGCACAAACCTGCCGCCCGACAAGACCGAGGTGTACGCACCCGAAAAGGCGAGGATGACGAAAAGGAGGCTCATGCCGAAGTACCGCAGGCTCTGCGCCTTGACGAGGGCGGCGAGGTAGACGAAGATGGCGAGGACGAAGCCTTGCGCGACCCTGGACCCGCCGAGCTTGGCGAGAATGGCAAACGCGCCGCCGCCGAGTCCGACGCCGAGTGCAGCGAAGAGCGCCTGGTCCCAGCATGCGCCGACGGCTAGACCTGGCTGCCCGGCGATGCAGATGAGGATGGTGCCCGAGAGCGTGACCGGGTACGGGTTGAGGCGCGAGAACGAGTGGATAAAGATGAGGACGAAGGCGAGCGTGTAGGCGAGCGAGGCTGTTGACGGGCGGACGATAAAGCGTCAGCGGTCTGTACGAGGCTCGGCGAGCTCTGCATTGTTGAGATTATGCCTGCAGAGAGGAGGAAGGCCGGAGTCAGTCGTCGGCAGCGAGGTCGAGGAGGTCGAGGAAGGAGGACGCACTCGTAGGACCTCCTCTACGTGCGCGATAGCCCTCTCATAGCTGTCGCACCTCGCACCCAGCGGCGTACGCTCCAGCAGGCTGTCCCCACCCGTCTCTGCCCACTCGCTCGCACCTGATCAGGTGGACCTCGTCGCCCTTGTCCTCGCACACCTCGTGGAGAGCAGGCGGACGGCTGTGCGCACCCTTGAGCGTTGCTACAGCCTGCCGGGTCGACATGAACTTGAGCGCCATGGCGGCGGGCGAGCGACGGCGGGTTTGCTGATGAGGAACTGGACGAGGCGGGGTGGGGGCGAGCTGTCGAGCTAGAGCGTGGGCGAGGCTGCCGGTGTGCGGGTCGAGGTTGTCGGCGTGCTGTAGGCGGGTGCAGCCAGTGCCTCGCGCTGTCGAGTGCGCGAGTCGAGCGAGAGGGTGAACGGACCGCGAGCCTATGGCACGCCGAGAGGGCCAACACGGCTGCCCCGCTTTCGTCGCTTCCTCCTTTCCTCCACTCGTCTCGCTCCGTCTCTCTCCACTGCTATGTCTCCTGCAGTGCTTCACAAGCACCAGCCTGGCTCTCGCTGCCTTTCGGCGGCGCTGCCTGCGGTCTCGGGCTCTCGCGCGAGGCCTCCAACGAGCTCAGGCTCGCTCACCACGCTTCCTCCTCGCCTGCTCCTCATTGCTTGTACGTGTCTATGCTCCCATCTGCGCCCGCACTTCAGCTCGAGCATGCTATCACGCAGTGCTCCCTGCCGCTGCAGAGCCAAACAAGCTAATGCTCTCGCTCGAGCAGGAGGCGCTTGCCTTCTTCGCCGACGAATCGCTTCGAAACGCAGGGTCGGCGTCTCCAAGACCGCCAAGACTTACTAGGAGACTAGCAGAAGAGACTGCGCACGAGGTGCTGCGGGTCGCTCGACGGTACACGCTCCGCCGGGCCGCAACAGCTCGTCCATGGGGCGAGCTCGCACGCTCGCGGAAATTGCGTACGTTCTCTGCCGCACACTTCAAGGTCGCTCTCGAGCCTCCCCCTCGTGTGTGTGTGAGCGTCGAAGGAGCACAGAAGAGAGACGTCGAGCAAGCCTTCGGCGGCGAAGACGGTCGCTCGAGCCTCTCCTTCTCGAAAGTCATTGTGCGGCTCGGCGTCGAGCTACTGCCTTCGTCCGGCAGTGCTGTGACTGCCAAGGTGCACGAATCGTGCGAAGCTCGAGGCATCGGCCAGCGCCGCGGCAGCTCACGGCGCACAGGAAAGCGCGAGGAGCCAGCCTCCTGCGAGCAAAAGGATGTCTCCTCCCTGCTTGACGTACCGGCCGAGCTCTCAGCTAGCCCGTTAGCTTGAATGCTGTGGTGCAGGTCGAATTCCGAGCCATCGGCCCTGTCGTGAACGAGCCCTCGACGAGGAGTGGCGCTGAGAAGGATGCATCGAGCCGACCTTCTCAGCGGGCGCAGCTTCGCCGACTTGAAGCTCAGGACCTCGCACGACCGACAAGCTCCCGATCCAGTTGCACGAGCTCCAAATCTCGCCGTCGAGCCAGCTGGAGAGCCGTACTCGTTCGAGGCTGCGCCGTTGCCTGCGCTCGGCGGGAGGGACCGCTTGCTCCTCTGCTAGCCAGTCAAGAGGAAGCCAGCTAGCCGTGCAACTGTAAAACGATTGCTACGTCTTCATTGCAGGCGAGAAAGGCGTCTGAGTGCACGGGATGAAGAAGCCCGTGCGCGAGCGGCCTCCTCGCAGTCGGCAGCTCAGGTTTGAGCGGTCGCGCCCTTCACCGCCTGCTGCATAAGCATTGTCGCCCCAAGAGTCTTCAGCAGGATGGACGACGGCCGAAGCAAAGTATGCAGCGGCAGCGCTCGGCCGTGCGTGAGCGCTGAACACCTCGGCGAGCTTCGCGCTTTTCGTCCCCGCGAGGGCGAGCACGAGGTGACGAGCGCTTCGCACGAGCACGAGGGGGAGCATTGCGCACCCCTGCGAGCGGCAGCACATGCGTCGGGCGCTCGAGCAAGGTCGAGAGTCCGGCTCGCGCGTCGAGCTGGGCGAGGTGGCGCGGCGGCGGCGGAAGCCGTGGAGGACGAGGCAGTCCAGACGTAGCGAGCACCGAGCGCTCGAGGGCGGTTTAGCAGATGAGGCTGTCAAGAGAGGACGCCGACGTTGCTGAAGTCGAGACTGGAGAGGGAGGTCGGCGAGGAGGAGAGGTTTGCGGGCGAGCTCTGCGGCGACGGCGGCACGCACTCGGCAGCTCTGTGCGGGTAGATAGAGCCATAGCGTAGTAGCGGCAGCCTGAATGTGCGCGCTGGAGGGCGGGAGAGTGGTGAGAGCGAGAGGCGCAGATGAAGCCGTGGAGCAGCCTCGCTCTTTCGGGGCGACAAGACGACGGGCGGGGCAGGGAGGCTCGGGGGACGGGCAAGTAGATGGTCAGCTTGCAGTACACCCCCTCCTGTCCCTTCCTGGTGGTGATGTGGTGGAGTCGAGGAGTGGACGAGTCGGGGAAAGCGACGAGACCGTGTTGGCCCTCTCGGCGTGCCATACGAGCCGGTGGGCAGCAGGCTCTCCCTCGTCCTCGACTCGCACTCTCTCTGGGCCCCGTCAAGGTGCTGCAAAGAACGAAAGATTGCACGATGCGAAGGGACGGCAGCAGTACACAAGAGAGGAGGTAAGGGAAGGCAAGAGAGCACGCTCAGTCGTTCTCCTCGAGCGGCGGCAGGTCGTCGACCTCGTCTGCAGGCACCGCCGCGCTCGACGTCGACCCCTCGACAGGAGCACCGTGAGCCGCAGGGTCCACCGCCGCCGCCGCGCCCGCCGTCGGTGCCGAGCCGCCGCCCTGCGTCGCCTTGGTCGCACGGTCCTTGGCCTTCTTGCGCACCTTGAGCACGTTGTGGCGCTTGCGCACGGCGCGGTACAGGAGCGGCTCCTCGCCGTAGAAGAGCTCGTACTCGCAGAACAGGCACAGCCACTCGTCGGGCCCGCAAAAGTGGCCCGCGCCGCACGTCGACGCGTACGGGCCCGCCGACGCGAGCGCCTCGTCCGACGCCGGCCACGACGTGAGGTACGGCGTGCCGTTGGCGTCGTGCGCGACGCCGTTCGTGCTCGGCGTGTGCGAGGGGAGGCGCGAAGGGACGTAGTTGTCGCGGTGGTGCACGTTGAGCGCGTTGGCGTGCGCCGACCGCTTCTTGCGGCCCTTCTTCGCCGTCGGCTTGCGCGACGGCGTCGGCGGGAGCGACGAGCCGGCCGGCGGAGAAGGAAGAGCGACGTCGGGCAGTGGAGCGAGAGGCGGCGAGGCGGCGGCGCTGGCTGCAGGAGCGGGCGTGGAGGAAGATGGTGCGGCGGGTGCAGGCGCAGGGGCTGGTGCCGGTGCGGCGACGGGTCGAGGTGCCGGCGCCGGCGTGCGCTTGCCCGATGCCGGCGCCTGGGTCGACGTGGGCGCGGGCAGGGCGGCGGGAGGCGGCGGAGGAGGAGCGAGGGCGGCGCCGGCAGCTTCTGCGCGCGCCAGCTTCTCCTCCTTCTCGTGCCGCCGCCTCTCCTCCTCCTCGCGCGCTCGCGTCGCACGCTCCTTGGCCGCCTTGAGCCGCTCCTTCTGGTCGTTGACGGCCGTCCAGCGCAGCTCGACGACCGACGGCGGCCGCTCGGCGAACGTGAAGAGGTCGAGCGACTGCGGCTTGGCGTGGACGAGCGCCGCCTCGCTCGGCTCGCTCTCGCTGCGGCGCCGGTCGAGGTCGGCCTTGATGGCGCGCGTGACGACGCTCGGCGGCGGGTTGGCCGTGCCGTGCGGATCGTACAGGTTCGGGACGCGGACGTGCGCGAAGAGGTTGCGCACGCGCTCCTTCTCCTTCTCGCGCTCCTTGGCCGCCTTCATCGCGAGCTTGATCGCCTTGCTGCCCTTGAGGCCCGACCCGGGCGGGAGCGGCGGCGGGCCCTCCTTGGGCATGGCGGGCGGGACGAAGGCGGGGAAGGGGGGGAGAGCGAGAGGATGCTGCTTGGCGGCGGTCGAGCGTAGGCGTTTGCGGTGCGCCCGACGAGCCGAGATGCACGTGTCGCACAGCGAGACGTGAGGAGGACGGATGCGGAGCTTGGCGAGGGCGGCCTCGGCCGTGGTCGGAGGGTTGACGGGTGCGAGGGGACCTGCGGGCGAGGGCCTCGAGTCAGCTCCTACGCGCGCAATGCGGCACGGCAGTACAGAGAGCAGAGAGACGCACCGTTGCTCGGCTTGAACTCGCCGGAGAAGGGAGCGGACGGCGACGCCTGGACGGGCGCGGCGTCGTCGGCCACGTCGCCGTCCCTCACGGGCCCACCCTGCGCGAGCCCGGGGATCTTGCGCTTCTTCTTGTTCGACTCGCCGAGGCCGAGGGCCGTCGCGCTGACCTGGCTCGCCATGGTCGGCTCGACGGGCGGCCGCGTGCGGTCGACGACGCCGTACGAGTCCTCGTCGCCGTCCTCGTCCTCGTCGAAGTGCCGCTCGGCGACCGACGGCGCGAGCGACGGGTGGAGCGTCGCGAGGCCGAGCCCGCCGAAGAGGCCGGCGGGAGAGAACGAGTTGGCGGTCGCGAGCGACTGGACGATGCGCTGGCCCTCGTTGCCGAAGAGGATGGGCTTCTTGCCGTCCGAGAGCGCGGGCGAGGTCGGCGGCGACTCGGACCCGGTCGAGCCCGGGTCGAGCGAGTTGGTCGTCTTGGTCGACTCGTCGGGCGCCTCGCCCGCGACGCGATCCGGGTCGCGCGACACCTCGAGCGGGTCGGCGCGCTTCGACAGCCAGCGGTCCCACGCCTCCTCGTTGCGCTCGTCGCCGCCGCCGTGCTCGTGCCCGCCGCCGTCGTCGCCGTCGTCCCGTCTGCCGCCGCCGCCGGCTCTGCTGCCCGCTGCGAGGGAGCCGCGCTCCCGTGCGCGCGACGCGGCTCGAGCATCTCGGGCAGTGCGGTCGTCGTCACCGTCGCTGCCCGAGCCCGGGTCGTGGGGGGCGGCGGCGGGCGACGAGAGGCGGAGGGCGGCGATGCCGCTCTGGAGCTCTGCGACCGAGGCGGACGACTCTGCGCTGAGGCGCTGGCGCTTGCGGAGGGGGAGGGGAGCGATGGGCCGGTTCGAGAGGTCGACGCGGAGGGCCTCGTCGTCTTCTTCCTCGTCCCAGTCGTGGTGGTGGCCGCACTCGCACTCGCAGGCCATGTCGCGCGCGCTCCTAGTCGAGGGGTGCGGGAGAGGCTGGCGTGGAGAGGAGCGTGCCGAGAGGGAGGAGGAGGGCGGGCGAGGGTGCGGTGGTGGTGGATCTCGTGGGTGCGTGGGTGCTGTGAGGGGCTGTGTGGTGGTGCTGGGCCTGGCAGAGCACTGGCTAGGTGAGGTGGTGGCGGGACAAGGTCGGGCTCGTCCTCTCGCCGCCTCTCTCGCTCGTCGTCTCTCCGCCCGCGCCCGTCTCGTCCCTTTCTTCTCGCGCAAAGGCCCGGACTCTTTCGTGCATAGCTCCTCCTAGATGAAAGAGAGCACGCCCACCCTCTACCAGCGGGCCAGAGAGCGAACTCGCTTCCACCTCCTGCATGCGCTCGGGGTCGCCTTCTTGGCTGCTGCTCAGCCGCTCGCACGTCGTCCAAGTGCAGCTGCCGAAGCTGCAGCGCCTGCGCAAGATCGATATGAGGCCGTCGATCGGGTCGCGGCTTGCGCTCGTAGCTGCTCTCTCGCAACAACCCGCTCGCCGCTCGCGAGTACAGTACAAAAGCGTCGTCGCTGCATGGACAGGCTGCTCCTGCGCTTCGTTCTCCGTCACGTCCCTCCCCTCGTGTCTCCCCAGCTGGCGCGAGGCACGCTCACAAGCCCGGCCCGCCGCCGCCGCCGCCACGACCGCCGCGAGCACCGCCTCGTCCGGGTCCGCCGCCGCGCCCACCGCCACGGCCACCACGATCTGCGCCGCGTCCTGATTGCGTCACAGCGGAAAGAGGGTGGTAGGTAGATGCGTCGAGCCGGGAGCGGCGAACGAGCAGGCGGAGGAGGAGGGAAGGAGGGAAAGGCGAGGTCAGCGATACCGCCTCGGGGCTCGTTGTGCCGCAGCAAGACCTGCTGCTGCAGCTGCGCCGCCCGCTCGACCCGAGTAGGAAGGCAGGGAGCGAGAGAGGGTAGAGGGAGAGAGAGCGGGAGACGGCGAACGCACCTCGTCCACCCCCACCACCCCTCATGCCGCCGCCCATCCCGCCGCCGCGACCGCCCCGGCCGCCCGGTCCGCCACGTCGCCGCTGCTCCTCCTCCTGCTCCTTGACCTGGTCGACGAGCTGCGGGCGTGCGAAGCGAGGAGGAGAGCCGGGTCAGCTGGGCCGTGGGGAGGAGGGAGAGGGCGAGAGCGAGAGAGGGGACGCACGTTCTCTGCGACGCGGATGTACTTGATCTGCGAGCCGTGAGTGAAAGAGTCAGCGAGCCGCAGCGGGACCAGGCCGAGGCAGGAGGGAGGGAGAGGTCGACGGACGTTGTTGCCGCGGACGTAGGCCTCGGGCAGCTTCCAGAACCGGTCGCCCTCCTGTGCACCGGTCCAGTCACTGAACGTCAGCTTCCATGCAGCTCGATGCGCGCACAGTCGAGCCCAACCAGGGCGAGAGGGGAGAGGGACGCACCGCGCTCGTCTGGTACACCTCCTTGAGCGTCAAGTTCATAAAGTTGTCGCACGCGACGAGGTGGCCGTTGAAGGTCTCGCCGTTCTTGAGCTCGACCAGCTGCGAGTAAGCAGAGTCAGCTCTGGTGGTTGTGGAGCGGCGAGACGGGGCGAGAGAGGGGGCGCACCATGGGCTTGTTCTGCGCTGCGTGGAGGAGCGCTAGAGGGAGCTGCGGGGGGTTCAGGGGTCAGTGAGGAGCTCGTGCTGGCGCCTGAGCTGCTGACTCACCATGGCGGGCAGAGGTGGTCGAGCGGTCGGGAGGTGAGGTGGTGAGGTCGACGAGGAGATGATGAGGTTGGCTCGACTTGTTCACGTCGCTCTGCGACCTGCTGCACCCGACTATGGCTCTCGTAATGCTGTAACAAGCCGTGCTGGACCGAGAAAACAACAAGGTATTGCAGACGACCCTTTCCGACTCCGCCGCCGCTCCTCGAACATCGCTCTTGCCCTCGCTCACTGCATCTCGAGACTCATCCCGTCGTTGATCTGCGGGAGAGTGTGAGTTGCGTCAGCACGGCGTGCGCGGGGACGCGAAAGGCGCGTATCCAGCTGAGTGCGGCGAGGAGAGGCAACTCGCCTCGTAGTCCCGCAGAGTGATGCTGCGCATGGGCAGGAGCGGGTCAGCTGACGCTACGGAAGGCGTAGATCGATGAAGGAGGGACGCACTGGTCCTTGTAGATGGTGTACCTGCGAGCGAGCGTGCGAGGATGCAGAGCGAGTCAGCGAAGAGCTTCGGCGGGCGCGCACGACCGCCTACAACAGCAGCAGGGCTCGCAGGCCGACGCACCACTTCTTGAGGACGATCTTCTCGCTGCGGGCAGGACGCAAACCGTCAGCGAGCAATCCCTGAGAGAGGAAGAGAGCAGCGGCCCGAGGGAGCCGGACTCGAGCGAGGACTCACGCCTTGGTGCCGGTCTGCGCGGCGATGAGCTTCTTCAGGTCGCCGACAGTGTCTTCGGAGCTGCGCAACAGAGAGTCGTCAAGGTCAGCGAGCCGCCGTGGGGTCGGCGGGACAGGCGGTCGAGCGGAGGACGGGGTCGAGCGACGCACTCGCACTTGACGCGGACTGCGGGCGAGTATGAAGCGGTCAGGAGCCGCAGTAGAACGATACAGAGAACGAGTGAGCGAGAGTGGGCGCACCCTTGTTGCCGAGACGGTCGTTGGCGATGACCTCGATGAGTCCCCTGGAGGCGGAGGAGGGCGAGTGAGCAAGCGAGTCGGGACTGGGCGCGGTGCTCGCGAGAGAAGGGCGTGGCTGCAGAGACGCACATGGTGGCTGATGTGAAGCTGCGGCTGAGGTGTGGAAGCGAGAGCGAAGGCCGGCTCGACTGACGGCGACGAGGAGGAGGGGAAGGCGAGCCGCCACCTCGCTGCTCCCGACCACACCCCGCCAGCGCGCCAGGACAGCACTAGGCCCGGCGCAGCCACACACCAGAGACCGCCTCGACCCACCGACCAGCACCCGCAGCCCGTCCTCGGCCCACTCGCCCTCCCCCTCTTTCCCCCTCCTTCTCCTCGACTCGCCATGCCCGACATCCTCCCGAGCAGCCCAGAGGGTCAGGCACTCCAGGTGCGTCCCTCACACACCCCCTCCACTCCGACTCAGCTGACCCCAGCCCCTCCCCTCGCTCGCAGGCCGCCATCCAGGCCAAGCTCGCTCAGCTCGGCTGGTGCGAGGAGGACGACTCGGTCATGGCGTGCGTCCTCCTCTCTCTCCCCCCCTTGGCTGACAAGCCTCGCACTGACTCGCATCCCACCCGCAGTGAGTACTGCCTCGTCATGCTCGGCAACCGCAAGACGGCCGGTGCGTCTCCTCCTGCTCCCTCCTCCCTCCTCCCTCACGACCAACTCGCTCACTTACTCCCTCCCTGTACACAGACCAGATCTCCGCTGAGCTGTCCGACCTCATCGGCGGCGACTCGTTCGACCCGTCGTTCGTCACCTGGGTCTTCGACGAGGTCAAGAAGCACTACCCCGATCCCGCCGCACCCGCACCCTCTGCCGCCTCGTCGTCCGTCCCGACCGGTCCCGCCGCCTCGTCGTCGCGCAACGGCGGCTCGAACGGCATCCCGGCTCGCCCGGCCGGTCCCATCGGCGGCGGCCGCAACGTGTTCGGCAACGCCGTGTCGGGCGTCAAGCGCGGCGCGGCAGAGCTCGACGGCGCAGGAGACCGTCAGGGTCAGCGCGCCCGCTTCGATGCGCCGACGGGCCCGAGGTCAGGTGCGGGCGGCGGCGGCAAGGGCCTGTTCGAGCGCGCCGGCGGCAACAACCCGCAGTTCGCGCCCGGTCCTCGCGGCCCGATGAACACGACGGGCATGCCGCAGCCTGCGTTCGACGCTGTGCGTTCTCGTTCTCCCCCCTCGCCTGCTGCCTGCGCGCACATGCTGACTCAAGCTCGCGCCGCCCGCAGATCACCCAGGCCGTCACCGCCATCCAGAACGGCGCCCACCCGTCCATCCTCGCCCAGATCCCCTTCCCCGCCCTCGCCGCGCACCCTCTCTCGCAGCGCCTCCCGCCCCACATCATGGCCCAGGCGCAGGCCAACGCCATGGCCCAGGCCCAGGCCATGGCCGCCATCCAGAACGTGTGGAACGCTCCGCCCGGCGCGTTCAACCCGAACGGCGGTGGCGGTCCCGCTCGCGGCGGCGCACCGTTCAACCCGACCGCGCCCGCCTTCAACCCGGCGTTTGCTGGCGCAGGCGGTCCTCCTCGCGGCGGTCCCGGTGCGGGTCCGAGCGGCGGCGCGCCTCGGCCGAGCGGCCCGCCCGTCGTGCTGCCGAGCAAGCCGGCGCAGGAGCAGATCTGCAAGCACGGCGTCGAGTGCACGAGGCCGACGTGCCCGTACTCGCACCCGAGCCCGGTCGCGACCAAGGAGAGCGGGCTCGTCCTGAGCAGCGACCCGTGCGACAAGCAGCTCACGTGCGAGGACCCGGTGCGTACCTCTCCCTCTCCTCCTACGTCTCTCCTGCGCCCTCTCGGCTCACGTTCGACCTGCTGACGCGCTGTCTCCTCGCAGGACTGCCCCAAGTCGCACGTCTCGAAGGCGCAGAAGACGCACCCGCCCTCGTCCACCCTCTCGTCCTCGCCCGCTCCCTCTCGCCCTCCTCCCGCCGCCGCTGCCGCCGCCTCGAGCCCGTCGAGCATCGCCGGCGCCGGCATCAAGCCGTGCAAGTTCGGCTCGGCGTGCACGCGCCCCAACTGCGTCTTCCGCCACCCGTGGGACCAGCCCGGTCCGGGCGGCGCAGGGCAGCAGATGTGCCGGTACGGCGCGGCGTGCACCCGCCCCGACTGCCACTTTGCGCACCCGTCGCGCCGCCCGGCCGCCTACAGCCGCAACCAGTTCTCGGCGACGTTCGGCTCGGCGGCGTCGGGCGCGGGCTCTCCGTCGACGGCGGGCTCGCCGGCGGCAGGTGCGGTCAAGGGCAAGGACCAGGGCGCGATCGGCGCGTGGCCGAGCGAGAGCAAGGAGCACATCTCGGAGCGGCTCAAGCGCTTCGCCGGCGGTGACTCGGCGGACGCCGACAAGGAGCGCATTGTGCCGGGCGGCGGCGACGGCGGCGCCGATGGGAGCGGCAAGGACGCCAACGGCGACGACAAGGTCGAGATCAACCTCGACGACGACGAGGAGCACCACAAGAAGGAGGCGGTCAAGGCGTGAGGAGGAGCGAGTCCCGGATTCCGTCGAGCGAGTCGATCCTCCCTCCCCCTCGTCTCCCTCACTGTCTTTCTTTAGCTCTCTCTACCCCTGTGCGCTCTATCGTGCCCTCACACCTTGTCCTCGCTGCAAAACGATGTTTCTCTCCTCGTGCGACGCCTCTTCGGCGTCGTGCGATTGCTCAATGTACCTCCTCTCGCCGCGCCTCGAGAGTCTCGGCGAGAACAGTAGCGAGAGCTCGATAGCAGCGCTCTAGTCAAAGTGCTCTACCAGCCAGGGGATGATCTTCTTGAGCCCCTCGTCCTTCCTGCGCGTCAGCTCCGGGTCGCTCGCGCCCGGTCCCGACGCCCACCCTCCGTCCGTGTCGAACCCGTGCCCGCCGCCCTCGACCTCCCACAAGACGCACTCGACGCCGAGCCGCCCGAGCACGCCCGACAGGTGCCGTGACTCGGCGAGGTGCACGATCTCGTCGGCCGTGCCGTGCGCGAGGAAGGTCGGCGGGAACGCCGCCGTGACGCCGAGCTGCGGCAGTGTGCGCTTGCCGTGCGGGTTGGCGGCAGCAGCGTGCGCTCGGGCGTCGCCGTGCCCGGGGAGGGCGCGCAGGGCGGCCGACGCGCCGCGTACGCCCGAGAGGGCGTCGACGAGGGTGCCGCTCTGGAGAAGCCAGACGAAGAGGAGGTGGCGCGAGGACGAGGCGGGGTCGTCGCTGCCGGGTGGGACGCTGATGGTGGGCGGTGCCGAGTGAGGATCTCGGTCGAGGATGGCGTCGAACGGGGCAGAGGACGGGAGGAGGGCGACGCCGGGGAAGAAAGGCGCTGCGGGCGGGTCCGAGCGGGTCAGCCTCATCGAGAGCGGCTTCTCGTGAGATGGAGGGACGCACCTTTCTTCTCCTGAAGGTACCAGTCGGACAGGAGGTCGCCGCCGCCGCCGTACATAGAGATGACGGCCTTGAGCGGGTACGGCGAGTGGATTCCCTGCGCGCGAGGACGAGAGCTCGAGCCGCTGTCAGCGACGCTGCTCAAGTTCGGCGCTGAGGGAGAGAGAGAGGCTCGACGCACCGCATAGTACGCGACGAGGCCGCCTCCAGACGCTCCCGAGACGGCGACGTTCTTCGGGTCGATGCGCACGGACGACTCGTGCTTGTCGAGCTTATTGTTGAGGTCGTCGCGGATGAAGACGAGGGCGGCCTTGACGTCGTCGATGATGTGCTCGCCCGAGTGCGGGCCGAGGAGCGTGTAGTCGCACGAGATCTGGGGGAGGAGGAGCATCAGCGAGCCGACGAGGAGAGGGTCGAGGCGGGACGAGGGACGCACGACAGCGATTCCAGCTTCTACAGCGCCATCTGTAGAGTACTCATGAGTCAGTGAGATGGTCTGTGCACGAGGACGAGAGGAGGAGGACGCACAGAACATCCACTTGCCGACCCAGTCATTCCAGCCGCGGTCGCCGACGCAGAGCCCGCCTCCTGCGTGCGTTCGGGAACGAGGATCAGCTTCTCCTGCTCGGGTACATCCAGGTGCGCGATTGAGGGAGAGACGCACCGTGGTAGTAGAGGAGGGCGGGCGCACGCTTTCTGCCCGACCTGCGGAGCTGGTCGTCCGAGGGAAGGTAGACGTCCATCTCGAACGAGACGCCCTGCACCTCCTTGAACTTGAAGGTGGTCCACGGGCTCGTCGTCATGGCTGTCGGTGCAGTCGTCGTCGAGGGTGCGCGGTCGAGAGCGGGCGGCGGCTGGTCGCGGTGGGGGAGAGGCGAGGAGGAGAGCGAGAGCGGGCGCAGGTCGAAGAGCGGGAGGAGGAGCGCGAGGCGGAAGGCGAGCTGGAGCAGCGTGCGTGCGCGGTGTAGACCCAGCGACCTGCGCTGGCTGTGGGCGAGAGCAGCGAAAGGAGGGGCCGGCTCGTCTCCGGCTCCGCGGCGAGCTCTCTCTCGCTCGCTCGCAGCTCTGCCTCCTGCCCCTCACTCGCTCGTGCACTCGCCTCTTGCACGACCCAGCTTGTAGGCGCGCTACCTCGAGCCATTCAAGCTGCTCGCGCGGGCGCGATCCCAGCCGTGTCTCATCATCAGCCGGTCGGCTGGACTGACGAGATGTGGAGAAGCGAGGTCGGCCAACGTTCGCGCGGGCTCGCTGTCCTCTGCTCCACTCTCTCGCCTTGCTTGCTCCCCTCGTCGAGCTCGAAACCGCCAGCCTACTCGCCGACCGCACCGCGACCCACCTCTCCACCCTCGCCCGCACCGCCTCTCGCCCTCGCCCTCGCGACGCACGCCCGCCAAAGCCACCCTCAGCCTCCCGCACGACCACCGCCGACATGTCCAACCCGAGCGTCGTCCAGCTCAAGCCGTTTCTCCAGCCGTTCCCCTACGGGCGGGAGGGGATGGACTCGTGGGCCGCCCAGTACGCCCTCGCGACCCCGTCCCTCAAGCGCGGCATCGACCAGGACGGCGGCATCAAGCCCAACCAGCCCTACGGCGAGCTGTGGTGCGGCGGCACGCACCAGAACGGGCCGTGCTACGTCGAGGGCACCGACGAGGACCTCAAGTCGTTCATCCAGCGCGACGCCGCCTTTTACCTCGGCAACAAGCTCCTCGCCGACGAGCAGATGTCGAGCCAGTACCCGGCCGACCTCCCCTTCCTGTTCAAGATCCTCTCGTTCGACAAGCCCCTCCCGCTCCAGTGCCACCCGGACAAGAGCCTCGGCAAGAGGGTGCGTCCGCCCTTTCGCTCTCTCACTCTCCCTCACACACCCGACGACTCGAGCTGACCTTCGCCTCCCCCTCCCACTTGCAGTTGTACGACGAGGAGAAGCGTCGCGAGGGCGAGAACAGCAACTTCGTCGACACGAACGCCAAGCCCGAGGTCGGCGTCGCCCTGAGCCCTTTCACCGGTGCGTGCTTTGCTGCTCGTCTCGTCGCTCGCACAGCAACTGAATCTACCTCCCTCGCAAACAGCTTTTGTCGGGTTCCGCCCTATCGAGCAGCTCGCAGCCATCGTCAAGGGCGTCCCCGAGTTCCAGGAGCTCTTCTCCGAGTCGACCTTCTCGTCCCTCGCCTCGACTGCGTCCTCCTCACCGACAGACGACCAGACCAAGGCCGTTCTACGATCCCTCTTCTACGAGGCCATCAACTCCCAGCCGTCCAAGTTCAAGCCGCTCATCAAGCGGCTCTCGGACCGCCTCTCGAGCGAGGGCGCCGACACCGTCTTCTCGGCCGCCAACGCCTTCACGCCCAAGGGCCGCGCCAACGCGAGCGGCGAGAGCGAGGCTGCGGCCATGGCGCGCGTGTTCGACATCTCGGTCAAGACGTACGGCGAGGACGACGTCGGGTCGCTCGTCGCGCTCGCCCTCATGAACCTCATGCGCCTGCAGAAGGGCGAGGGCGCGTGGATCCTCGCCGACGACCTGCACGCCTACGTCGAGGGCGACATCATCGAGTGCATGGCCAACTCGGACAACATGGTCGCGCACGGGCTCGGCGAGGCCGACATGGGCGGCCGCTCGACTTTCGTCGAGATGCTCAGCTACCGCCACCTGCCCGCCGAGGAGCTCCTCCTCGAGTACGACGACAAGTGGAGCAAGGGTCAGAACGGCCTCACGCGCTTGTACAAGGTGCGTTGCCTCTTCTCTCGCTCTCGCAGTCAGTCTCTCCGCGCCGTTCTGACTTCGATTCTCGCTCGCCCGCCCGCAGGTCCCCATCGCCGAGTTCGACCTCCTCTCTACCACGCTCACGTCCGTCGCGCCGACCGAGACGCTCTCGCCGCTCGACGGGCCCCTCACGTTCATCGTCACGAACGGCACCGTCAAGGTGACGGCCGGCGGCGACACGGTCGAGCTCTCCAAGGGGCAGGCTGGCTTTGTGCGTGCCGGCGTCGAGGTCCGTCTCGAGGGGAACGGTGAGCTGTGGGGTGCGTTCTACCAGTAGGCGCAGGCGTCGAGGGAGGTGCCGCGGCGAGCGAGCGGCGTTTCTGAGACGGAGCGCGAGCTGGAGCCCCTTCTCTCTCTCTCTCTCTTTGCCGGCCTCTCCCTTCCATTTGTACATAGCCGACGGCGCTGCAACGAGCACGAGCCCACTACTGTCGTTGTCGAGGGGCTTTGGCGCACGAGAGCTCCCCACCTCGGCCGCGCTTGCGGCGTGTGAGCGGGTTCCGCTCCGTCACTTCCCTCGCTCGTCGCGATGCCGCCTCGCAGGAGCTCGAGGAAGCGCAAGTCCGCCCAGGACAGCGACAACGACTACGAGCCGGCCCACGAGGGGCGCGCGGGCGAGGACGAGGGAGGCGGAGACGCGTCGGGCGATGAGAACTTGTCGGGTGCGTTCCTCCTCCTCTGGCCCCCAGGATGCGCTTTGAACGGGTGGTGGTGCTGCTGGAGCAGCATGGGCGGCCACAGCGCGAGCGCCACGCCGTCTGGTGCCTGCATTCGGGCCCGCACCCCTCGCCTCGAGCGTCATCCAGCGGGGCGGTGCACTAACTGGCCCTTCCCGCCCGCACACAGCTCCGGCCCGCGCGTCCAGCAGCAAGACGAAGAAGACCAAGGTCAAGGCGGCTGCCGACAGCGAGGAGGAGGACTACGGTGCGTCGTCGCCCGCTATCTCTCACCTCAGAGAGCCTGGAGTAGCTCACTCCCCCTCATCCCGCGCCCGCAGCTCCGCCCAAGAAGAAGACGACGGCGAGCAAGACCAAGGGCAAGGGCAAGGCGCTCGCCAAGCCGAGGGGCAACCGCGGCAAGCTCTCGGCCTTCACGTCGATGCCGCTCGACGTTCTCGCCCTCGTGCGTCCTCCTCTCGCTCGACTCAATCCCCTGCCACCCGTCCTGACGCTCTCTCCTCACAGATCATGAGCCACCTCGACACCAAGACGGTCCTCGCCTGCTCGCGCACCAGCTCGTCGTTCCGCACCCTCCTCCACTCGTCACAGGGCACGAGCTGCTGGAAGGCGGCGAGGCACAACACGAACCGCATCCCCGACCTCAAGGCCGCCGACCTCACCGAGTGGGAGTACGCGTCGCTCCTGTTCGACGGCACCTGCCACGTGCGTCCTCGTCTCGCTCCCTCTGCTCGACCTGCTCCTCGTCCGGGCTCTGACTCGCCCTCGCCCTCGCCTCGCCCTCGCCTCGCCCTCGCAGATCTGCCACAAGCCCAAGGCCAAGACGGTCGACTTCTACCTGCGCGTCCGCGGCTGTGCGGCGTGCATGCGCAGCAACTCGCTCCGCGCCGAAAAGCTTCACGGCCGCAAGCACCCCAAGGCGCTCGAGTGCGCACTCGAGTCGGAGTGGTCGCCGTTCAGCTGGGAGTCCGAGTTCGGGCTCGGCGGCGGCGAGCGCACGACGTACACGTTCTACTGGGAGCCGCAGGTCCGGGCCGTCAGCGCGCGCCTGTACGAGCTCGAGGGCAAGCCCGGCTTCGACGACTACGTCAAGGAGCGCAAGCGCATCAAGGCCGCGGCCAAGAAGGACGGCTGGAGCATCAAGGAGTGGGAGATCGTCTACACCATGATCAAGGAGGACGACGCTCACGCCGTGCGCAGGCGCCGTCAAGCCAAGTGCGTCCTCTCTCCCGCCCCGGCCTCCTTCCTCCTCGTCGAGCCGCCCGAGGCTGACCCTGCGCCCCTCTGCAGGATCGACTCCAACCTGCTCGCGCTCGGCTACACCGCCGCCGAGATCCGCGGCGACGCCGTCCGCTCGCACTCGCTCTACATCGCCAAGGGCGAGCTCACCGACCGCGCGTGGAACAGCGCCAAGGCCAAGTTCGTCACGGCCCTCGACGCCGCCCGCGCCGAGCAGCGCGAGCGCGACGCCGCCGCCGCCCTCAGGGCCCGCGCCCTCGCGCTCAAGCCGTACTGGGCCGCGCTCCAGTCGTCGATCCAGTCGGGCGATGAGCGCATGCTCTTCCCGCCGTTCGGCAACTTCATCTCGCTCCCGACCGTCGTCCCGCTCTACAAGCCCGAGGACGCCAAGCCGTCGGAGAAGGACCTGCAGGCCGCGCGCGGCGCCATCATGCGTCAGACGCAGGTCTTCGCCGCCCAGATCCGCTCGGCCTTCGTCGAGCAGCTCGTCGAGGCGTACAAGGGTGCGCCCGCGCTCGACGCGCCTATCGACGACGCCGACCAGCTCGCGCGCCTCGTCACGTCGGCCATCGCCTGCCCGAGCGGCCCGCGCTGCTCGACGTTCGCGACGTTCCCGGCCATCCTCGACCACTTCAAGGTGTGCGCCTCGACCGCCCTCACGTCGACGTCGCTCACGACCTCGCCCCAGCGCGTCCTCGCCATCGCGCACGTCCTCGCCGCCGTCAACGAGGTCGAGCCGGGCAAGGTCGACGCGGCCAGGACGACGACGGCCGAGCTGTACGCCCTCGGCGCCGAGGCGTTCCAGTGCGAGGCGTGCCTGCCGCAGCAGGCGGCGGTCGGGCCTGCCGCGTGGAGCAGTGCGCACTCGAACAAGATGGGCTGGACCGACGCAGTGCGTCCCGCCCCTCCTGAGCTCCTCGTTCGTTCCCCTCGCTGACTTTCCCGCCGCCCGCGCAGGTCCGTCACCTCCTCGTGCGTCACAGCACGGCCGGGCAAGCGCTGCCGACGCTCCTCTACACGCCGCCCGAGCCGCCGTCGGAGAGCGACGCCGGGCCCGCCGCCGAGGAGACTGCGTCGGGCGGCTTCATCGTCGACGCCGGCGGGTCGTGAGCTTCCCTCTCCCTCCTTCGTCCTCCTCGTCACCTTCCTCTCCCACCTCCCACTTCGTCCCTCACTCGTCCCTTCGCTTGTCACCCGCTTGGACATGGTCGTGCTCTCCATCGTCGTCGCCCGCCTCGTCCGTAGCTCGAAGTTCTCAAACCGCTTGCCCAACGCGTCTGCGCCTTGCCTAGCTTGAGTGAGATCTGCGAATAGAGAGGCAAGGCAGAGCGCCGCATGAGAGCCTCGCGCGTGAGAGAGAAAGGCGAGACAAGGCGGCGCGAGCGGAGCTCGCCTCGCTCGCTCTCTCGCACCCGAGGACTCGGTCTGGCTCTGCAGGATACAGAGTGCATGCTTGTGAGGCGAGCACGCGGCTCTTCGGCCATCCAGAGGTAGCGGCCAGCGAGGTCGAAAGCCGGCACCTCTTCATCAGCGACGACGAGGCCGGGTCCTCGTCGCGCTTCTCCCACCGCCTCGAGCTCCCTGCTCGCGCTCTGCGACTGCGCTAGAGCCTCGTTCACGCAGCTTCCAGCCCTGCACCTGTCGCCCAGTCGCCTCGATCGGCCGCCTCGTCTCGGCTCCCCTCCACATCCTCGCGCTCCTCGTCCACCCTCGCACCTCGCGCCCTCGTACCCTCGCAAGCCCGACAGCTGACAATAGCACCAGGCGCCCATGTTCTACAACACCGAGGTCCTCACCTCGCGCAAGGGCGGGTTCGCCGTCTTCTGGCTCGCGGCCACGATCGGAGCGAGGGGCACGACGGCGGTCCGCAAGCTGAGCAGGAAGGAGCTCCTCACGTGCAACATCGTCAAGGCGTGGTGCGTCCTCTCTCCCCTCCCAGCTGCATCGCGTGCGCGACCGGGTGAGCAAGCGCTGACCTCGTCCTCCTCGTCCCTCTCTTCCTTTCCTCCTCACCGACGACAGCGAGAAGGTCATCCAGCCCGACGAGCCGCTCGCTCTGCGCCTGTCCGCCAACCTCCTCTTCGGCATCTCGAGGGTCTTCAGCCACAAGGTGCGTCTTGACCCCTCCGTCCTCGGCTCGGAGGACGAGCGGAAGCTGACCCACACCTCGCCTCGTCCGCAGTACGCGCTCTACGCCGGCGACGTCCAACAGGTCCAGCAGGCCTTGCGCAAGGTCATCACCGATGCCGCCCTCACGATGTGCGTCGTCTTCGGCCTGCTCTCCCTTCGCTGCGCGCTCGACAAGCTGACCTTGGCTCTTTCCGCGCGCGCAGGCCCGACATCACGCTCGGCCCCGAGCCGCCGATCCTCCCTGCCGATCAGGCCGTCGCGCAAGCTCCCTTCGCCTTCAAGGAGACCGGCATCGACCTCCACGTCAACCCGCGCGCGGTCGTCGACATGCAGCTCGACTGGGAGCTCGGCCTCGACTGGCACCTGCCCGGCGCCGCGCCTCTCGCAGCCGAGGACGGCTTCGAGGAGGAGATGTTTCTGAGCCCGGCCCAGAGCCTCGTCGCCGGTGCGTCTCGCCATCGCCTCCCTCAGCCAGTCTCTCCTCGCCCTGACTCTCTCCCTCGCCCACCGCGCCCGCAGCTTCTCCCGCTCCGGCCGGCAGAGCGCCCGCCGGCGCGTACCAGGCGCGCGAGGCCGACATCACGCTGCAAGAGCCGCACCTGCACGACTACCAGCTCGAGGGCTTCGGCGGCCCCGAGGGGTTCGAGGGCGAGCAGCTTCCGGGCGGGCCGGCGTTCGGCGAGGGCGACGAGGTGCGTCTTCTCGCCCCTTTTTCAATGCGCGGAGCGCTGTTCTCTCGAGGCCGAACCGCTGATGCACGCTCGCTGCGCGCAGGGTCTCCTCGAGGGCATCTCTCCCGAGCTCGATCTCGCCCTCGGCGCTGGCTCTGCCGGCAAGGTCAGCGCAGCCGGCGCGCCTCGTCAGTACGGCGCATCGTCATCGGCTGTCGGGCAGGCCCTCGACCACGGCGGCATGGAGCAGTGCGTCTTCCTCTTCTTGCTCCGCTTCTCGGCTGCCGGGGCTCGAGCGCTTACGTGTTCTTCCCTGTGCTCGCAGGTTCCTCATGCCTGAGTTCGGCGGCACGGGCTACATGCCTGAGGGCGGCGAGGTCGAGGAGACCTTCGCCGAGCGGGTCAGGCGCGAGCAAGAGGAGGGCCAGGCGAGGCTGGAGGGGGTCCCGAGGGTGCGTTTCGCTTTCCGCCCCTCGGTCAGCTCATGCACATCCTGATCTCTAGCTGACGCTGCTACTGACGACGCTCGCAGCGCTCGCCGACGCCCCTGGGCGAGGGAGACATCTCTCGCGACCTCCTCGAGCCGGACGGCACGCCCTCGTCGACGACCCGCAAGCGCGTCTCGGACGCCATCGACCTCGCCGAGGCCAAAGCCAAGGAGCCTGCTCGCAAGGCCAAGAAGCTCAAGGTGCGTCCGCTCGCCGCTCGCCTCAGCTTTGACGCCGACCTGACCTTGTCTCCCTTTTGCTCCCTCAGCTCGTCCCGATCGACCGCAGCACCGAGCTCGACGACGGCCTCTTCCGCGAGATGCGCGAGAGCTACCCGGCTCGCATGCAGGCCGAGCGCGAGGCGGCCGAGCGCAAGCAGCGCGACGGCGAGGCGCACCAGCGCGCCATGGACCTCGTCTTCGGCGCTCCCGGCTTCCTCGCCGCGCCCGAGCTCGCCGACTTCTGGAAGAAGGAGGTCGCAGGCCAGATGCCGTCGTTCGAGGGTGGCAAAGCCGCAGGTGCGTCCCGCAGCTTCATCTCTCGCGCTCTCGGAGGACCTTCCTAACTCGCCCTTCTCCACCTCGACCGCCCGCAGACGAGAAGAAGCGCCTCGCCGCCGGCCTCGCGCCGCTTCAGCGGGCCCCGAGGCGCACGACCGAGATCATGCGCGGTGCGCCGGGCGCGCGCTGGAGCGAGCCGCCCGAGGGCGCCCAGGTGGGCCCGCACGAGTTCGCCGAGGACGTCTTCCTCCCGCAGGAGTTCGGCGGCGTGATGGAGCGCGGTGCGTTCTTCCTCTCTTAGAGTTCTCTGTCGGTATGAGGGCGCTGACGCTGAGTTCGCTCGCAGGGGATCACCTCGGCGGCTTCGAGCAGTTCCACTTTGACGATGTGCGTCCTCCTCCTCTTTGACTCTCATCCTACCGCTCTTGACCTTTCCTCCACCCACAGGAAATCGAGCAAGGACGTGCGGCAAGCGCGGCGGCCCTGCCGGCAAGCCGCCGCGCCTCGGCTCTGCCATGGGCGGCCGAGGTGCCTACGAGCGACGTCGGCGGTGCGTCCTCGCCCATCCCCTTCTCTCTCCCCCCTGTGCCTCGTCCTGACCCTCTCGCCTTCTGTTTGCAGGTCCTACGCGCATGGCCGGTCCCTCGAGCGCTGCCGGCGCGAGTCGGGTCTCGATGGAGGAGGTCCCGGGCGGGTGCGTCCTTCCTTCCTGCTCTCGACCTCGTCTGCAGCGGTCTGAAGCCCTCTCTCGCGACAGCATCGCTCGCCGCAGTCGTACGCCGTCGCTCCTGCAGTCACCTGGACGCGCCGGCTCGATCGGCGGGCTCCTCGGCGAGCAAGAGGGCGAGCTCGTCGGGCTCGAAGGTGCGCACGGTCCTGCTCGTCTCCTCCACCTTCTCCGCGGCCCCTCCTTGACCCTCCCTCTCTTCCTCCTCCCGCAGAACGCCGCTTCTCGCGCTCGCCGTCGCCGCACGCGTCCGTCTCCGGGCGCGCGCCGTCCGCCGTCGTCGAGCCGGGTCTGCGCGAGACCGAGTCGCTCAAGTTCCTCTCGTACGCCCGCCGCCAGCAGAAGCTCGGCGAGCAGCTCCTCTTCACCGACATCGTGCCAGTCGGCGACACGAACGCGAGGACGGCGGCGCAGGCGCTCTACCACTTGCTCTGCCTCGCGACCAAGGGTCTCGTCAAGGTCGACCAGCCTCAGGCGTACGGCCAGGTGCGTCGCCTCCCTTCTTTCCTCGCCGTCTCTCTCAGAGTACCACTGACTCGGCTGTGCGTCTTTGCAGATCGTCGTCGACATCCGCTAGTTCTCGTACTCCCTCCCCCTCCTCCCCTCCTCCTCCCCTCGCTCGCACGTACCCCTCCTTCGTGAGCCTTCAGACTCCCAGCCTCTTCTCCGCTTCATCCGTACCCCTCTCTGTTCGTGCTCCCTCGGATCCTGTCGATAGTTCTCGTAACGAAGCCCGCTTTCTCAGTGCCACCTCTCGAGCCACGTCAGCTGCGTCACGAGAGGGCGACGGCAAAGCTCTCAGAATGCCAGAGTGGGAGACTGACTGCAAGTTCATTCGGTAGACGATGTACTAGACGAGAGGCGAGGAGAGAGGAAAAAGAACGACGAAAAGGGAGAGGAGGAACGAAGGGAAGAGGGAGAGGAGGAGGGGGAGGCAAAGACAGGACGAGGATCAAGCGCAAGGCTGAGGGGAAGGGAAGACAGGAAGACGAAAGAAAGCAGTGAGGGTGACTAAGGGGAGGAGACAAGCGAAAAAGGCCGCTGCCGACGACCCGTCGAGCCCTCGCCCTCGCCGCGCACGGACCTAGTACCACCTGCCCTGCTCTCCTCCCGGCTGCTGCGCGGCGTAGAACTGCGCCTGCGCCTGCGCCTGAGCTTGCGCCTGCGCCTGCGCCATGGCGGCGGCGTACGGGTCGTGGAAGGCGTGCACGGGCGGCAGGCCGGCGCCGGGCCCGAAGTGCGGGACCTGGTGCGGGTGCTGGACCTGGCTCGAGATCGGGTGCGACGGGTAGAAGTGCTGCGGCTCCTGCTGGTGCTGGTGCTGGTGCGGATGCGGGTGCTGGTGCTGGTGCTGGAGGGCGAGCGGGTGCTGCTGAGGCTGCTGGGCGTGCGACGGCGGCGGTGAGGCGAACTGGGCGGCGGCGGCCGCAAAGTGCTCCGAGCCGGGCATGCCGCCGTCGAACGAGTCGTGCGACGAGTGCGTGAAGGTGTTGTACATGGGTGCGGACGAGGGCGGGAGCTGGGCGGTCCCGGGCGCCGAGAATGGCTGCTGCGGCTGCTGCTGGAAGTGGTGGTGGAGGAAGGGTGCCGAGCCGTAGAACGGCGACGGCGCGAAGCCGGCGTGCTGCTGCTGCTGCTGCGGGACGACGGGCGAGCCGGGAGGGAGGAACGCCGCGCGCGCCGAGACGGGCGAGCTCGACCCGGCCTGAGCGCCGACCGAGCTCGCGCCGCCGTCCGAGTACTGCGCCCACTGGTTGTTGGCGTACCCGTGCTGGCGCTCCTCGGCCTCGCGCACGAGCTGCGAGATCCGCGCCTGCTGCGCCGCCTCGAGCGCGTCGGGCGCCGCCTGGACGACGGCCGTCCGGAGCGGGACCGGACTCTGCCCGTCGCGCGAGGGCGCCTTGATCTCGACGCGCTTGTTGAGGCGCGGCGGGAGGAAGTAGGCCGACGTCGGCGTGTGGGTTGCGCCGAACGGAGGAGGCGGCGTCGAGGTCGTCGGGGAAGGCGCCATCGTCATCGGGTCGGGGAAGAAGGTGGCGTGCGGCGGCGGGGCGAAGTAGGCCGGGCTCGAGTGCCGAGGGATGTAGGGCGCCTGGACCGTAGCGCTCGCCGCCTGCTGCAGGTGCGGCGGGACCTGGTAGAAGGACGACGGCGCCGGGACCTGCTGCGGGAACGGCGGCAACGACGCCTCGAGCTGCTGCTGCTGCTGCTGCCGCTGCTGCTGCTCAAACGGCGCGAGCGGTGCCGGGTCCTGCGACGCCGAGGCGGGAGGAGCGAAGCGCGCCGGGTCGGCGGCGTACAGGACGCTCGGCTCCTTGCGCAGCTCGTCGACGGCGGCGACGGCAGGAGGCGGCGCGACCTGCTGCGCCGGCGGCGCGTTCTCCTTCTCGCGCTCCTTGTCCTTGGCCGCCGCACGCGCTGCGCCGCCCTTGATGGCGAGCGAGACCTGCGCGTCGGGCAGCCGAACGCCGACGACGCCGTCCTTGCCCTTCGACGCCGCCTCGCCCACCTCGTCGCGGAACAGCTCGTCGGCCGGCTCGGCGCTCGTCGCCTCGGGCGCGACCGGCTCGGGCACGACGGGCTTGGGCTGCGCGCCCGGATGGAAGCGGTGCGACGGGTGGAACGGCAGGTGCGCGAACCGCGGGTTGACGCCGCTCGCGAGGAGCGCCGCGTTGCTGCTGCCGCCTCGACCGACGCCGGCTGCACCGCCGCGCCCGCCGCGCAGGCCGCCGCGCCCGCTGCCGCGAGCCGAGGGCGAGTGCGCCGCGCCGCGCTCGGCCTCGAGCTCGTCGAACCCGCTGTGGCTCCACTCGCCCGGCGTCGACGCCGAGCCTGCGAGAGCGGCATCGGCACCGCCGGCCTCGTCGTGCGCAAGCCCTCGGCGAGTCGACGGGCCGGCTGCGACACCGCCGCGGCCGCGTCCACGACCGCGCGGTGCGGACGAGACGAAGGGCTGAGGGATGGGCTTGCCCTGAGCGTCGCGCGGGAGGAAGGCGGGTTGGCGAGTCGAAGTGGGAACGACAGGGGAGGTCGTCGAGGTGGTCGAGTCGGCGGCTGCGGATGCGGGGTTGGAGGCGGTGGACGGAGAGGCGGTAGTGGTGGGGGAGGCGGGCGTGGAGGGGACGAGGCCGAGCGCGAGGCCGGTGCGCGAGGGGCGCGACGGGATGACGGGGCGACTCGACTTGGTGGGGCGAGCTGCGGGTGCAAGAGCGCGCGCCGGCGCCGACGTCGAGGCTGCGGCGGTGGACGCCGACGGCTCCTCAACAGGACCCTCGCCGTCCTCCTTGGCCGCCCGGTCCGCCATCTTCCTCTCGCGCCGCTTCTCCTTCAGCTTGTCCTTCTTGACCGCCCGCTTGGCCTCGTCGCGCTCGGCGCGCTCCTTCTCCTGCCGTTCCCACTCTGCCGGGTCGCGCGCCTTGAGCGCCGCGCTCTTGGCCTCGCGGCGCTGCAGAACGAGCTGCTTCTTGCTCGGCGGCTTGACGCCCTGCGCGGCGGGTGCGCCGGACGAGACGGCGACCGAGGGGAGCGCCTGGACCGTGTCGAGCGTGAGGTCGGCAAAGTCGAGCGTCGGGAGCGCGACGCTGTCGTCGCCGTCCTGGGCCGCGTCGACGGCGTCGCTCCAGCTCGGCGGCACGTCGGGTCCGGCGAGGACGGCCTTGCGCGGCTTTGCTGTGCCGGCTCGCGCGCCGTCGCCGCCGCCGAGGTGCTCGACCGACGCGCTCGCGGGCGTGCGCGGCTCGGTGGCGCCCTCGCGCTCGTCGTCGTCGCCGTCCGAGTCGTCGTCGTCCGAGTCGTCGTCTTGCGGCGAGGGCACAGAGTCCGAGTCGCTGTCGGACCCGGCGGCGGCGGCGGTGGTGGTGGTGGCGGTGCGAGGAGCGGTCGGGCGAGGGGCGAGCTCGCTCTCGTCGTCGTCGTCGGGGCGGGCACCGCGCCTGCGCACGGGCTTGCGCTTGCGCGAGGCCGACGCGGGCTGCTTGGGCTGGGTCGAGGTGGTGCGGGCGGACGACGAGGACGAGGTGGAAGGCGGTGGAGGCGCGTTCCGGCTCGAGGTCGGAGTCGCCTTGGCGGGCTTGGTCGGGGCGGATGTGGGGACCGACATGACTAGGTGCGAGTCTGCAGGGCACAGACGCGTCAGCTCGAGCGAGGTCGGCGACATCGCGAGGGGAGCGCGACGAGGAGGAGACGGGAGCTCACTGGACCGCGAGGCGAGGGGCGTAGGGCGAGCTAGTGGTATCTGGTACAGCAGCAGACAGCAGTCGGGTACACACACAGGGCTGGCGGGCTCTGGACGGAGAGCGGTGGCGGAAGGGCGACGCGTCCACTCTCCACCGCCGCGAGCGACGACGAGAGCGCTCGAGACGACAAGCTCATCTGGCCTCGTACTGCTCTCAGCTGCGCAGGGTTCAGTCACTCATACTCTCACACGGCTGTACATGGCGAGGTGAAAAATCGCGCGAGGAGGATCAAGGGCTCAAGCTCTTGCTCAGGATCGAGTAGTCTACGTCGAGCACGCCAAACCTGCCCGGGTCGATCTCGTCCTCGGCGCATCTGCGAGCGAATGGGCAGCCGTTAGCGATGCGGAAATGCCGGCGGCAGGCGGGCGAGATGACGAGGGGAAGGTGCGACGCACCCGACCTTGTCGTAGAACGCGAGCGCCTGCTCGTTCGCTGCGCGCATAAAATCCCTCGACATCAGCTCGAGGTCGTCGTTCGGGTGCACGACGAGCCGCCGAGCTCTGAGCGGTCGGAACGCACCTTTGAAGACGGTGAGCATGACCTTGTCCATCCTCCACGCTCGCGCCGTGCGCTCGAGTGCGTCCATGAGGACCCGCCCGACGCCCTTGCCGTGCTGATCGCTCTCGACCTGGAGCTCGTAGCTGCGGGCGCGGCGGAAGGGAGAGTCAGGTCGAGCTCGCTGGGAGGCTCGAGGCGGAAGAAGCGGAGGAGGGACGTACCAGTACGCGACGTCGCACAGCTCATCGTCGTCCTCCGAGGCCGTCTCCTCCGTGTCGAAGCGAAAGACGCAGAAGCCCAGCGGTACGGGTCGAGGAGGTGGTGCGCCGGCTGCGGGCGGTGGCGGCGTGGGCGACAGGACGAGGAAGCGCGAGTCGGGGTGGAAGACCTCGGCGCGCTTCTCTTGCGCGTCGTAGCCATCTTGCTGGGCCTCGTAACTGTCGAGGGATGGACGAAAAGGGGTCAGCTGCGTAGCCTGCGGGCGAGAGAGAGAGAGGGTGGAGAGGGAGGAAGGACGCACAGGGACCGCATGTTGCGTTCGAACAAGCTCCAGATCCAGTCTCGGCTCGCAGAGGGGAGGGTCTTGGTTGAGTAGACCTCGAGGCGGGCGCTGCGGGCAAACGAGCGAGGGTAAGGGCTTCATCGCGCCGGTCGAAGAGGGGGAGAGAAGGGGGCGCACGAGGTTGAGAGCCAGGGAACGTCGACGTGCTTGGCGCGGGCTGTAGGCGCGCTGTAGCTGTCCTTGAGCTTGCTGAGCAGTGCGTCGGGGCTGGCCTGCGGGGAGGAGTGGCAGGTGAGCGTGGGTTGGCGGGTGGTGGGGGAGGAGGAGCGGCAGGGAGGGACGCACCTGGTTTGCGAGCTTGACGGCGAGGTGAGGGCGTGCAGGCATGGTAGCAGGGCAAGCTCGAGGTGCACACTTGTCCAGGCGAGGATGAGGACGACGAGCGAGAGGTGCCGCCTCGAGAGCGAGGCTCGACGCGCCTCGTGCTCCTCGTCGCTCTTGACCAGCTCCCCGCCAGAGCCTGCGAGCATGGCTACTGCTGCTCAGGACAGCGACCTCCACGTCCACGGCATCGCCGACGCGCGCAACCTCCCGCAGCTCGTCGCCGTCCTCAACATCCCCGCCATCCTCTCGCTCGTGTCGACCCTCGAGCTCGCACGCACCTGGGCCCTCGCACTCGCACAGCACCTCGCCGCACGCGCCCACGACCTCGACATCCCGCCGCGCGACGCCGACTTCCTCGAACGCCTCGTCGCCGACGACAACTCGCGCGAGGGCGCCGTCCGCTTCTCCGTCGTCGACCTCCTCTGGCGCAGGCGCGTGCGTCCCCTGTTCCTCTCTTCAGCCTCGATCCACTCCACACAGTCGACGAGCTGACTCTCCCGGTGAGCGCGCCCGCAGATGGTCGAGCCGCAGCTGCGCGCCGGCCACCTCGACGAGGCCCAACGCTCCCTCACCGCCTTCTTCACCTCGCCCACGTCCTTCTTCCTCCAGGTGTTCGACAGCGAGCCTCTCGTCGCGCGCGAGCACCTCGAGACGTTCAGCGACGCCTACCAGGCCTACCACGACCAGTGCGTCGCCGCGCGCAACGCCCACCTCCGCGACAACGTCCTGCGCTGGCCCTTCACCGGGCTCAAGCACAACGGCAAGATCGACGAGGACGGCCACGCCGTCATGACGATTCGATGGGCCAAGAACGTCGTCCGTCTCGTGCGCAGGGTCAAGGCCATCCGTCAGCGAGTGCGTCCCTCTCTCCTCTCATCCTGCAACCTCTCGCTCCTCCCTGTGCTTACGCCCTCTCTCGCCTCGCAGCATGAGCAGCACAACTTTGCATCGCCCCTCGCCTCGACCAACGGCTCGCCTCGAGGTCCCGCCGCCCCGTCCGCCGGCGCGCTGTCCAACGCCAACAGCGGCAACTCGCAGGACTCGCTCCCGACGCCCGACCCGAGCTCAGACGGCGGGCGCGCACCTTCGCCTGCACGTTCGCAGGTGCCGGCGACGATGCAGACCCGTGGAGAGGGAGCGGGCGAGGAGGACGAGGTCATGAACGGCACGGCGGAGAAGCGGGAGGGAGCGCGCGTCGAGCACGAGGGTGCAACGGCGCCGGCTCAGACGGCCGAGGACGTCGAGATGAGCAACGACGAGCAGGACGAGGCGGTGCAGGTGCGTCTGTCTCCCTGCTCGCGCCCTTTCCGTCCGTCGAGCTGACGAGCCTTCTCTCCAGGTCGACGTCTTCGGCCCTGTCGCACTCCCCTCTCCAACATCTGCACTCGCACCCATCCCTCCCATCGCACCGTCGCCCGCACCCGCAGCTGCGCCCGCGCCTGCGCCGACCATCGCCATCGATTCGCCCGCACCGACCTCCTCGAACCGCAAGCGCCAGCTCCGCGACAGCAGCGTCCAGACGACGCCGCTCCCTCCCTCGCACTCGCCGCGTCGCTCGCCCCGCCTCTCTCCCTCACCACAGCCCGCCGACTTCGCCTCGCGCCGCCGCTCGCCGCGCGCACGGACCCGCTCGCCCGCTCCGACTACCACCGCCGCCGCGCGCCTCGCCGTTCCTGCGCCGCCGGCCGCCGCCGCCGCCGACAACGACGCTGAGACGCAGCCGCCGCGCATCTCGACGCCGAGCCACGTCCCGAGCGCCGCCATCTCGAGCCTGATCGAGCGGGCGGCGCAGGAGAACCAGGCGCGCCTGCGGCGGGACCGCCGGGCGACGACTGCGGGCGCCCTTGGCGAGGGGTGGCCCGCTGCGTCGGCTGGAGAAGCTCGAAGCGCGACGGCGGGACCGGTCGAGGTGGACGAGGCGCGCGCGCGGGAGATCAAGCGCCCGAGGAGGTCGGCGCCGGCGGCGACTCTCACGCTCGCCGACGGATCGGGCGCAGCGACTCGCGCAGCGTCGCCGCCAGCGCCAGCGCCTGCGTCGTCGAGGGCGCTCGGCCCGACGACGAGCGGGATCCTCATGCCGCCGCCGGCCTTGACGGCGCGCGGGAGCGAGGGGGCCCGAGCGGCCGACTCGACGCACGGCGCCGACCACCAGGTACCTTGCGCAACCGCCGGGTCGTCCCTGGCGTCGTCGCAAGACGTCGTCCCGGCCACCTCGTCGCCGTCGCAGCCGCTGCCGCCCACCGACCGGCGCACGTCCCCGCACAGCCGACCCGCACCCTCTTCCTCCCAGCCCCTCTCATCCACCCAGCCCTCGCCCTCTCCCTCCTCGTCCGCCGTCGCCGCACCCTCGTCCTCGCTCCCCGAGCCGGCCCAGCCGCAGGCGCCGCGCAGCACCGGCCCGATCCCGCCCGTGCCGGGGTACACGGGCTCGACGGCGCGCTCGTCGCCCGGCGCGCCGACGCTCGAGGCGCCCGAGTCGGCGCAGGTGCACGCGCAGGTGCTCGGGCCGCAGGGCGACGGAGCCGAGGACGAGAGCTCGCTCGAGATGGTCGAGCCGTCCCCGCGGGTCCGTGCGCAGGGCGGGCGCACGACGGCCGCGCCGTTCGCCGTCGGCAGCGGCGCGTCGCGCCCTTTGGCGCAGCCGTCGAGCGCACGCGCAGGTGCGCCGGGCGCACCTCGAGTCCTCGTGCCCGACTCGCAGTCGAGCTCGGGAGCGCCTCCTCCTCTCGCCGCAGCGGCCGACGCCGCGCGCTCGTCTATGCCGAGCTCGGCCGGTCCAGCCCTCGCGCCCGCCGCCGTCGTCGTCGCAGCAGCCCTCGGCGCCGATAGCCAGGGCACGGGCTCGGGCTCGGGATCGGGCTCGGGCGCGAGCGCCAACTCGTCGCTCCTCTCGGTCTCGTCGGCCGAGGCGCAGCGCCTCGTCGCCGCCGTCGAGCCGTTCGACACGTACGACGCGCGGCGGGTGCGAGCCGGCGCCGAGCGCGAGCGCGCGCAGGACAAGGAGCAGGAGCAGCCGGCCGAGGATGAGGAGGTGGACGAGCGCGACGACGAGTGGATGATGAGCCAGGCGAGCTTGGGCATCCTCGACGACGACGAGGACGACGAGGACGAGGGCAGCTACGGCGACGGCAAGGCGCTGCGCTCGGGCTCGACCGCCAACGGCGATGGCGACCTTGACGAGCTCGTCTCGGATGGCGAGGGGAGCGACTCGCAGCCGTTCTCGATCGGCGATACGCAGCCCTTCACGCAGGCGCCTCCGAGAGGCGCAGCGCATGACGACGCACACGAGCGCCGGCCGCGGCGCGTCAGCCTGAGCGAGGTCGAGAGCGAGGGCGAGGCGGACGAGGCGGCGCTCGAGGCGACGAGCGGTAGCGGGACGGACGGCGACGACATGAGGGCCATCGACGAGTTTGTCAGGAGGGACGCGCTCGAGTGACGGGCTCGAGATGGCGCGCGGCACGAGCGGGAGGAAGTGGTCGACGCCGACTCGGCGCTGTCGCGCTCGCAACGCAGCTCATGTTCTTATCTTTCCGCTCTCTGCACGAGTCGTGAGAGATGCCGAGAGTACGAGGACGAGCATGAGAACGCGATAGACAGCGAGTTGCACGATGCGCGCCGTGCGCTCGGACCTCCTCGACCGCTCGCTCTACGCCTCCTTCGCGAGCCTGACAAACTCGCGCACCTTGTCGAGGTCCTTCTCGCCCGCCTTCTCGACGCCGCCGCTGACGTCGACGGCGAACGGCCTCAGGGTGCGCACGCCGTCCTGGACGTTGGCGGCGTCGAGCCCGCCTGCGAGCACGACGGGGAGCCGCGCCGCCTGGCCGGGCTCGCCGCCCTGCCCCGACTCGACGAGCCGCCGCGCGACGCTCCAGTCGAACGTGCGCCCTGCGCCGCCGCTCAGCGCGCCCGGGAGCGGCGACACGGCCGTGTCGAGGAGCGGCAAGGCGTGCAGGCCCGGTCGGCCCGCCTCGCTCAGCTCGCGCTGCTGCTCGGCCGTCTCGGGGCCGGGCGCGACGTGGAACGCGCGGATGACGGGCACGGGCACGAGGCGCGCCCAGTGGGCGGGCTCGGAGCCGTGCAGCTGGACGAGGTCGAGCCCGAGCGTGTCGACGGTGTGCAGGACGGTCGACAGGGGCGCGTTCTGGAAGACGCCGACGAAGAGGGGCTTGCGCGGATGCGCCGCGATGCGCGACGCCTGGAGCGAGAACCAGGTCGACTCGTCGAGCTGCGGCGGCGTGCTGCTCGCGCTCGACGAGGACGACGGGCGCGCTCGGACCGCGGCGATGATCGACTTGGCCTGCTCGAGCGGCACGTTGCGCTTCGAGCCGGGCACGAGGATGAGGCCGAGGAGGTCGGCGCCTGCGTCGGCTGCGGCGAGCGCAGCCTCGGGCGTCTTGATCCCGCAGATCTTGACGAGCGGCGCGGCCGGCTTCGAGCTCGACGACGGCGACGACGACGACGACGACGACGCCGACGACGCCGATGCGGCGCCCGTGACGGCGCCGACGACGGCTGATGCTGCCGACTGGACGGCCGCCGCTGCGCCGTTGACGAGGCTCGAGCCCGAGGAGGAGGAGGCCGACGAGGCCGGTGCGCCGACGCCGAGGAGCTCGCGCACGAACGCGCCCTTGTCCTTTGCGCGCATGAGGCTCTCGCCGACGAGGACGGCGCTGACGCCCTGCTGCTTGTACATGTCGACGTCCTTGCGGCCCGTGATGCCGCTCAGGGCGATGAGGATGATCTCGCGCGCGCGCTCGGGCGGGTACTTGTCGCGGATGACGTCGGCGATGCGGCTCGTCGTCGACATGTCGACGTTGAAGTCGTGCAGGTTGCGGTTGTTGACGCCGATGACCTTTGCGCCGACGGCGAGGGCACGCTCTAGCTCGTCGGCGTTGTTGACCTCGACGAGGGGCTCCATGCCGCGGTGCACGGCGTGGCGGTACAGGTTGGCGAGCTGGGCGTCGTCGAGCATGGCGACGATCAAGAGGACCGTGTCGGCGCCGTACACGCGCGCCTCGTCGATCTGGTACCGGTCGAGGATAAAGTCCTTGCGCAGGACGGCGGGCCGGTTCGGGAGGGCGTCGACGGCGGCGCGCACGGCGCGCATGTCGTCGAGCGAGCCCTTGAACCACTTGGGCTCGGTGAGGACCGAGATGACGGACGCGCCCGCGAGCGCGTACGACAGGGCGATGGCCGGCGCCGAGGGCGACGACGCGTCGACGATGTCGCCCTTGGACGGCGACGCGCGCTTGACCTCGGCGAGGAGCGCCATGTGGGGCTCGTCGCTGCGCGTCGTCGCCGACGTCGACGTGGCCGGCGCCTGGAGGCGCTGGTGGAACGAGATGAGGGGCGGCGGGACGTGGAGCGCGATGAGCGACTCGAGGTCGGCGGGCTTGTAGCCCGGCGTCGCCTTGGACTTGGCGACGTCGAGGATGCGCTGCTGCTCGATCTTCTGAAGGATGGTCGGGACCGCACCGCCCTCGGCGGCGGCGGTGCTGACGGGCTTGACGGCCGAGAAGGACGAGGTGGGCTCGAGGGCGCCGCCGAGGTCGGTCCACTTGCCGCCCTTCCACGAGAGGAAGTTGGCGAACATGAGCTTGCCCTCCTCGGACAGGATCGACTCGGGGTGGTACTGGACCGACTCGATGGCGAACTCGCGGTGGCGCAGGCCCATGATGATGCCGCCGTCGGTGCGGCTCGTCACCTCGAGGCAGTCGGGGAGCGACGTGATGCGGGCGGCGAGCGAGTGGTACCGGGTGCCGGCGATGCCCTGGGCGAGGCCGCGGAAGAGGCCCTTGCCGTCGTGGAGGATGGACGACGTCTTGCCGTGGACGTACTCGCCGGCCTGGTCGACGTCGCCGCCGTACTTGACCGTGATGCACTGGAGGCCCATGCAGACGCCGAGGATGGGGATCTTGCCCTCGTAGCGCGAGATGGCCGGGACCGAGATGCCCGAGTCGCTGAGCGGGTGGCCGGGTCCGGGCGAGATGATGAGGTGGGTCATGTCGGGGTACTTGGCCTCGAGCTCGTCGACGGTGAGGGCCTCGGAGCGGATGACGGTCATGTTGGCGCCCATGAGGCACAGGTACTGGTACTGCGGGCGGAGAGGGCGAGGGACGGAGGTGAGCGGGGATGAGCGAGGAGGACGAGGTGGAAGCGGGACGCACCAGGTTCCAGGTGAAGCTGCGGGCAAGCAGGAGCAGTGGTCAGCGCTGCTCGCTGCGCAGAACCAGTCTCGCCTGCGGTCCCGAGGAGAGAGGGCGGCGGAGGGGAGCTCACCTGTCATCTGCGGCGAGGGGAGGGGGGGGGGGGGGGGCGCGGGTCAGCGAGGGGCACGGCGGACA